>Ga0308012_10000829_pt1 | contig 17491 bp, 15 predicted proteins | sample Neamet179_FD_203133 | JGI IMG/M metagenome (GOLD analysis project Ga0308012, IMG submission 203133) | Marine microbial communities from water near the shore, Antarctic Ocean - #179 | ecosystem: Environmental > Aquatic > Marine > Unclassified | place: Southern Ocean | collected 2014-07-25 | reverse complement strand
AATTGTAAATTTTGAATGATTTTTTTTTACATTATAGTCAATATAGTTCACTTAGGAAAATAAGTATTCGTTTGATTAAACAAAGTAAATAAACTTTATAAAGTAAAAATAATGCAGAGAACCGTTAAAGTGGCGTTGTTGGGAAGTTTTCTTATCCAGAGTTCAGGTTAACTTAGTAATGCCACCGAAAAGAACACATAAATACAAGAAAATGAAAGAAATGCCGAACTACTATAAATTGAAATAACCTTGATGGTATGTAAATTAATTTTCATTACGTTTCCTCTCAAGTTTTAATAACTCTAAATTGAGTTGCTGGGAAGAAGAATAATTTATCCGCGCTATAAAGGCTGTGTTTAATTGTTACCAATCCGTTTTACTTTGTTACAGCTTTATTTAGATCAATCAGGCTTTTATTTCGAGCGGAGTTTGCCAGGTCAGTTCCGACTGACGAGAAGTAAGCCAATTTTTAGCTATTTTAAAATCCGGGCTGTATTTTTCAACAAGTTGCCAAAAATCTTTAGAGTGATTTAAATGAGTCAAATGACACAATTCATGAACAATAACGTAGTCGATAACGAATATTGGCGCCATCATTAAAAGATAATTAAAGCTGACTTCACCTCGGTTATTACAACTTCCCCACCGTGCTCGGTATTGGCGAATATTTACTTGGGTTGGTGTTAAAGAGGTTTGCTCACTTATCAGTTCAAGACGTTCAATAATTAATTTTTCAGCTTCTTGCTTGAAGTAGGTTTCAAGTTGCTTCTTAACTTGTTTAGCCCTTGCTGAAGGCTCTACTAATCTGTTATTAACCCTGTCACTAATAACAACATTAAGTTGTCTTGCCGATGCCTCATAAGGACTAAATGGGTCAACGTCATTTACTAAACTGTTATTGATAAAGACATTAGCTTTCTTTGCAGCGTAAATGTTCAAGGTGAGTGGTTCACCTAGGAAGAATAAACCTGAATCTTGGCAGAAATCACAAAAATCAGCTTTTTTGTTATGCTCGGCTAATTTAGCACGAAGCCAAGATGACTTTTCTTGGATAAAAGTGTCAATGAATGCTGTGGCTACATAATAGGGTGCACGCACTGTCACATGACCATGCCTGACCTGTAAAGAAAGTGTTTTTCTACGCTTACTGCGAATCAGTTTGTACTCAACCATAAAAAACTAACGGCCAACTTTAACTTGATAAAACGTGTGTGATTGATAGCCAATCAATTAACTGGCTTCACTCAATTTTTCAGCAGCAATCTTAGCTTTACTCTTTTTTGCTTTCACCGCGGCTTTAGCTGCTGGTTTTTTCTCGTCAATATCAACTACTGCGGCAACAGGGCTTTCAATAGTTTTTTCTACTGATTTTTCTATAGCTTTAGCTGTGGGTTTGGTAACGACAACTTTTGTTGGTTTTTTAGCTAATAAGGCAACTAACACTTCTTCTCTGTTTTCTGCTAAGAATATGCTTAATTCTTCATTGGCATTATCACTTAATGTTACCGAAGATTGAGCAAACATCTGGCTTAAGTTATCAGCCATATCCAACATTTTGTCATATTCATCAGCTGATTTCTTATCCATAAATGTTTTCGCCTCTACCCCGTTTCTAATTACTACAAACCGACTTTCAACTGCCATTAGCTTTCCCCATTTTACTTTCGAATTTATGAAAACTCAAAATGCTGTCATAAAACTAATACACTGTAGTATCAAAACTTAATAAAAATACAGTGCATTAAATTAACATTACTTAAATTATATGTACCACAATAACATAATCAAAACAAAAATCGTACAAAAACTGTATATAAATACAGTTAACAATGATTTTTATTGATTTTGGTCAATTCTCTACTTTAAAAAAGAACTTTAATAATTAACAAACCTGAATAACTAATCGCCAAACATCTTCTCAAACCAAGACCGCTTATCTTCTTTTGCTTGTAAACATTGATTCGAAATAACGATACCAGCTGCAACCGCTGGATAGGTAACAGTATTGGCGCATTCTTCTGTCACTGCATTGCCTGTTTGTTCTTCAAACAAAGTTGCAACGATCCCTTCTGGCTTAGTCTCAATTTTACTTACAACACCCTGTTTTTTAATGAAGTCGGCAAATAAAGGAAGGGCTCCGCTACTGCCGGTTAAGCCTGTCGGCATGTTGTTGTCTTTCCCAAGCCATGTAGTTACAAGGTGCTTGCTATCATAGCCGATAAACCAGCTATCCCTTAAGTCGTTACTTGTGCCTGTTTTACCTGCAACTGCCATGTTATTTAAACGCCATGTTAATGATCTAGCCGTCCCCACTTTTGTCACTTGACCTAAAGCATAATCAAGCAGGTAAGCTGTATTGGCTGATAAACGCTGCTCTCCTAATTGGGGTTCCTGCCAGAGTGTCTCGTTTTCTGAGGACAATATTTTAGTGATGGCATGGCTCTTTTGGTAATAACCGTTGTTCGCAATAGATAAATATAATTGGTTAATTTCTAGTGGCGACATATTTATAGCCCCCAATAATACTGAAGGACGCATTTTAATTCTTTGCTGATATCCCAACATTTTAATAGTATTCGCTACATTATTTAAACCTAAACTCATGCCAAGGTTGATTGTAGGAATATTAAGGGAATATATCAGACCTTCAATTAATGAAACCTGCCCTCGGTATTTACCATCATAATTTTGGGGTTGCCATTTTTTACCAGAGCCATTTTTTAAAGTAATAGCTTTATCAGTTAAAATAGTAGCAAGATTATATTGTTGGTATTTTTCTAGTGCTGCCGCGTAAATTGCTGGCTTGATTAATGAGCCAATATGACGTTTAGCGTTCATGGCTCGATTAAAACCGTCATAACCACTTTCTCTACCCCCTACGACGGCTCGAATTTCACCTGTGCCAATATCTGTGACCACCATCGCAGCTTCTAAACCACTTTGTTTATTCTGACTTTCAAGTTTATCTAACTGCTCGGCAATAGTTTGTTCTAATAACTGTTGACTACGATGCGAGAAACCGGTGAATACTTTTATCCCTGACTGTTGAGTAAAACCTGACAGGTGTTGATTAAGTTCAGCTTTAACTAATTGTAAATAAGCAGGGTAATTTTTTTTAACTAAACGTCTACTCGCTCTAATAGACAATTCGGACTCTGCAGCCTGTTCAAATTCAACCAGTGATAATAAGTTCTGTTCGAACATTAGCCTTAGAATTAAGTCTCGGCGCTCTACTGCACGCTCGGAATTACGCCACGGGTCGTAATAACTAGGACCTTTGACTTGCGCTATTAATAACGCCATTTGAGCTGGGGATAACTCTTCAATTTTTGTACCAAAATAAAACTGTGCCGCTAAGCCGAAACCATAAATACCATTGCCGCCATTCTGGCCTAAATAGACTTCATTAACATACGCTTCTAGTATTTGGTCTTTGCTATATCTAAACTCTAAAATTAACGCCATTAGCGCTTCTTTAATCTTTCTAGAGAGTGTTCTTTCTCGACTAAGAAACATATTTTTAGCAAGCTGCTGAGTTAACGTGCTACCGCCTTGCACTGTTCGGCCCGCACTAATATTTTTAAATAAAGCCCTAAAAATACCCATCGGTGATACGCCATGGTGATGATAAAAATCACGGTCCTCAATTAATAATAAGGTATCAATTAATTGGCTAGGTATGTCTTCTAACGAAACCAGTACGCGATCTTCCTTATTATCAGGAACTAAACGCGCTAATATTTGCGGCTCAAGTGTTAATGCGTTAACGGGTTGTTCATCAACACTCAGTGAAACAATAATATTACTCACAACTTCAATACTTACTTGCTGCCCGAGGTGTGAGCCATCGACAAAATCAAAAGCTCGTTGAAAAATATTTAACCGCTCTGATGATTGCGCGAATTGTCCCGCACGTGTGACATACCTAACTTTTTTGTAACCATGAAGCTTTAGTGACTCGGCTATTGCCATTAAATCAGCCTGTTCTCCTAACTGAAACTTTTGTAGTTGACCATAAACCTGTACAGGTACTTGCCAACGCTGACCTTCAAAGGTTTTTCTGACCTTAGCATCGAGATAAATAGAAAAGACTGCTAACGTGAAAAGGCCAGCAATCATCATTTTGCCTAGAGTTATAGCTATGCGGCGTAAAAGTGGGTTATCAAAATTCATCAAAGTGCTGCGCTACTATTTTTTTCATTGTGTAATTTGTTGTGTGCTTCTTTGTTATTATTCATTTTTTTCATCATTTTTTATAACGCATCTTTAATGTGACGTTTAGTTTTATTGGTTGGTTTCGCATTTACCGGATCATCAGGCCAATAATGCCGAGGATATTGGCTTTTCATGTCTTTTTGTACGGCTTGATAACTGCCCGACCAAAATTTAACTAAATCTTGTGTTACTTGAATGGGGCGTTGTGCGGGTGATAGTAACTCTAACAATAAGGAAACCCCTTGTTTATTAGTACTAACGCCTTCAACAAATCCAACACTTGGTGTTTGTGTTAAGCCATACAATTCTTGCATGGGTAATGAAACTTTGGGAGATTCATCCTTAGAATAACTGATAGGACAATGTCTTCCTGTGGGTCCAATATACACAGTAGGCGCGGCTTGGTTTAATATTTTTTGTTCTTGATAGCTAAGTAACGATAATAACATTTTTGATAAGTCTAACTTCGCAAGTTGACCTTTAGTTTTTATATTGCCAACAAAGGGCGCAAGCCACGTAGATAATTTACTAATGAGAAAATCATCATCGATAATCGCTAAACCATATTCAGGAAAATATTTATTTAGCCATTGCCAACGTGCCTTAACCATTAGATCTTTAGCTTGCCATGGTAAGAAATTCAAACCTTTTTTTGCAACCATATCACACCACATAACGCCAATATCTTCCGCCGTCACTTCCTGTTTCAAGGGTTTTTCTGACAATATCATTGAACCTAATGAGGTTTGTCTTTTTGCTATAATTCGACCAATTTTATTATCAAATATGGCTATATCTTTTTGCTTTATGCTCGATTCGAAAACATCAGTTATTTCTTCAAAGGTAATTTGACTCGCTAATCGTACCGTTAGCTTATTCTCATTATTAAAAGAACCGTGACTCGTTTGCGCAATTACAATAAAGTCTTCGCTAGCTAAAGCATCTTGTTCATGAATTAACGCGCCTTTACCATTAACACAAACATATTCGCCATGATTTCCACGAGATTTTGCAACACGTTCAGGGTAAGCATAGGCGAGTAACACACCTGATTTTTCTAAGTTAAGTGCCTGCACACTAAAGCGTAACTTAACCGTTTGAGCAAGACGATTCGCCTGTTGTAAAATTCTCTCTAAAGACGGGTTTTTGTTACTTTTATGTTGAATGAGTAATTGTAATCGATGCATAAGATCACAATCATATTGCGCCTGCTCACCTTTGAAAACATCTCTTTCTTCGAGCAATGCTGCAATCAAACATGCTAATAATGTGGCGTTCTGCCCTGATTTTTGTGCCATTAATATCATATGAGCAAAACGAGGGTGGCAAGGTAACTCTGACGCTTTTTCGCCATGTTTTGTCAGTATAAATTTATCATCAACAATGGCCAAACTTTGTAATTCTAACCAAGCTTGCTGCTCTTTAATTTTACTAGGCAGCTCTAATAATGGTAAATCAGCCAAAGTAGAAACACCCCAGCGGGCTGCTTCAATTAATGTTGGAAGTAAGTCTGCTTGTTGAATATCATTAACACTGTGTAGTGGTCTACGCTCAAAATCATCTTTGCCATATAAGCGAAGACAATGCCCAGGCATTAGGCGGCCTGCACGCCCCGCTCTTTGAACAGCTGAAGCTTTAGATATCTGCTTTTGTACCAACTTATTCATCAAACTGGCACTATCGAAAACAGCTACTTTTTCAAGCCCACAATCTATTACAAGATCAATGCCATCAATAGTCAGTGAGGTTTCTGCAATATTAGTGGCTAAAACAATTTTACGATTACCGTCCACACAAGGCGCAATTGCTTGTTGCTGCTCTTTTAAACTTAATTCACCAAATAAAGGACAAACTTGAACACCTTGTACTTGCTCTGCTGTTAAGCGATCTGATAAAAAACGAATATCTGCAACACCTGGCGTAAAAACTAAAATAGATCCCCGATGATTAAACATTTTATCTTTGATTACCGACAACGCATGATCACGCCAGCGTTGATGTCCTTTGGGGGCTTGATAACTCACCTCAACAGGAAAACTTCTCCCTTCGCTATTTAAAAAGTGAGCATCAGGCAAGGCTTGGCTTAAATACTCAACATCTAACGTGGCCGACATAAGCAGTATTTTTAAATCTTCACGCAGTTCTGTTTGTACTTCTCTGGTTAGCGCAAACGCTAAATCGCCTTGTAAACTTCGCTCATGAAATTCATCAAAAACAACCAATGCTGTATCTGATAACTCGGCATCTTTTTGAATGATTTGGGTTAATATGCCTTCGGTAATCACTTCAAGGCGAGTACTCACTGACGTTTTAGTATCGTTACGTAATCGGTAACCTACTGTTTCACCTACCTTTTCATTCAATTGTTTAGCTAAGAATGTCGCTATGTTTTTAACGGCTAAACGTCGAGGTTGTAGCAAATATATTTTCTTATTCGCTAAAGATGGCAAGGTTAATAACCATAAAGGCAAACATGTTGATTTACCCGCCCCAGGGGGAGCCGACAATATGAGGGTATTTTGCTCATCAAGTGTTTGGCAAAATTGTTGTTTAATTGCTTCTATGGGTAAAGAAGTAGTCACGGCCATCGATAAAATATAGTTATTAAGATTAGTGGTTAGCATCATAACAACTATTAGTTAACTGGCATAACTCGATAAGCAATTGAATTTGTCTATAATTAACTTATATTCTAAAAAAACCATTTCAGGTATCTAAAAAATGAATAAATCTATCGATAATCAAGTTGAATTTTGTTTTTTAGCCGAGCCAACAGATGTTAACTTTGGTGGAAAGGTTCACGGAGGCATGGTGATGAAATGGATTGACCAAGCTTCCTATGCCTGCGCGGCAAAATGGAGCAAACGTTACAGTGTGACAATTTCTGCAAATGGAATTAGATTTATTCGTCCTATATTAGTTGGTCAAATGATTACAGTAACGGCACAAATAGTTCATACGGGTCGCAGTAGCATGCACATTTATGTTGTGGTGAGAGCATGCGATCCTAAAGAGCAAAAATATGTAGTAACCAATCGTTGTTTTATTACTTTCATGGCAACGGATGAAAGTGGCTATCCAGTAAAAGTCACTAAGTATGAACCTCAAAGTGAAGAAGAGATAAAATTAGAGCAAGTGGCAATGCACGCAAAAGAATTCGCTATCAAGTTAGACCAAGACTTTGAAAAAAACCTAGGTTGGAAATAAAATAAATAACTATTAAAAAACAAATAAATAGATAAATTTTCAAACACATCTATTAGATGATTATAATAAAACGTAGATAGAAACTTGCAAAATAAAAAATACCTGCTTACTTTGCAAAGTATTGAGAATCTGTTATTACTACACTTTCGCCGAATAAATCACACAACCGCTAGGACTTACTATGAAACACTCAGTACAAGGATGCTATATAATTGAGCAGCAAAAAAATATTATGCTGGTTGATGTACAAACGGCATTTGATGAGGAAACTGCGGAAAAATATCACCAAGATATGCAGCAACTCACGGATAAAATGAGTGGTGGGCCTTGGGGATCATTAATTACTTTTCGTGGTAATGGTTTGATCACTCCTGATGCAGAACATCAATTACGAGAAACAACTCAATATAGACAACAAAAAGGTATGATTGGTATTGCCGTTGTTATCTTAAATAGTGCCAATGCAGACATACAACAAATGCAATTTCAACGTATTTACCATGACTGTCAAATACAATTCCATGTCTTTAGTGATAGCGAAAATGCGAGTAACTGGCTAAATGATTTTGTTGACGAAGCAAACTTATCAAAAGATAAAAAGCGAACCTCTGCTTAAATAAAGTAATTCATTTTTTGATCATCAAAGAGTCTAACTTTATGAAAATATTATCACTCTATAGCTATACTAATAAAAATTCAGTTATGATGAGCTAAAAATTAGTTAGCTTATTTACTATGAAACTCCAAGTGCAACCTGCCAAATTGATTAAGCGTTATAAACGCTTTTTAGCCGATATTGAATTACCAAATAATGAAGAAACAACCATACATTGCGCAAATACAGGGGCAATGAAAGGCTGTGCCGAGCCTAGTGATACTGTTTGGTACAGCACATCTGACAACCCAAAACGTAAATATCCCTTTAGCTGGGAGATCACCCAAAGCCAAAAGGGTCACTATATTTGTGTAAATACCCTGCGCGCCAATCAGTTGGTAGAAGAAGCATTAAACAAAGGATTAGTTTCTGAATTATCTGGATTTAAGTCATTACAAAGAGAAGTTAAATATGGGAATGAAAACAGCCGTATTGATTTTTTAACCACGTATAGTGATGCTCCTGACACGTATATAGAAGTCAAATCAGTCACCTTATTAGAGACTGGCCATGGTTACTTTCCTGATGCTGTAACCACTCGTGGTCAAAAACATTTACGTGAATTAATGGACATGGTCGCACAAGGACATAGGGCCGTATTATTATTTGCTGTTTTACACAGCGGAATTAATGACATTGCTGCAGCGAGTCATGTTGACCCTATTTATGCTAAGCTACTTAAAGAAGCACGCCTTGCTGGTGTTGAAATAATTGCCTATAAAGCTGATTTTAGTCTCAAAAAAAATGAACTTGATTTTCATTTATGTAAAAAAATTCCCTTTATTGAACGATAAACATTGACGAGACATAGTAAAACTTGCTAAAAAAGCTTGCTCAAAATCTTTAAACATTTATAAAAATATTGATTTAAAGCATTATTGCCATTAACTATTTGATAAAATTAGATAATTTTTTTATTTCAGCTAAAGTTACGTTAATTAGTTGATTTTTATCATAAGCAACACCATATATAGTCCAGATTAATCGGGTCATTATAAAATATTGGCACTTACAACAAAGGCACTATATCGCGTTAAACGTGATATATTATTAAAATGCCTTGGTCTATGTAGCATTAGGAGAATAAGCATGCCAAAAACTAAACACAAGCCATTAGGTATCCTTGCCTTAGCCGGCGTTGGACCATATCAAGAAAAAGCTGGCGAAGAGTACATGGAAGAGCCTCAGCAAGAGCATTTCAAGAAGATTTTGGATGCTTGGCGCGTACAGTTACGTGAAGAAGTTGATCGCACCGTATCGCATATGCAAGACGAAGCAGCTAACTTTCCAGATCCTGTGGATAGAGCAGCCCAAGAAGAAGAGTTTAGTCTTGAGTTACGTACACGAGACCGTGAGCGTAAACTAATCAAGAAAATAGAAAAAACGTTACAGTTGATTGAAGATGACGATTTTGGTTTTTGTAAATCTTGTGGTATCGAGATTGGCATTCGCCGTTTAGAAGCTCGACCTACTGCCGATCTTTGTATCGAATGTAAAACGTTAGCTGAAATCAAAGAACGTCAAATGGCTGGCTAATTACAGTTTGCCTTTGTTAGCGCTTTTTTAGCTTTTTTTTTAAGAAAGGCTCACATGCAATATTTGCAGACCTTTGCAAAAAATAAGCGACCAGAGAAGTCTCATAAGGCTTCTCAATATCGTGGTCGCTTTGCACCCTCCCCTTCTGGTTTACTTCACTTTGGTTCTCTTATCGCTGCTTTGGCGAGTTTTCTTGATGCAAAATCGTTTTTTAATGATCGCGGCGAACAAGGAAAATGGTTAATTAGAATTGAAGATATTGATCCACCTCGTGAACTGCAAGGCGCCAGCACTTCAATATTAACAACTCTTGAAGCTTTTGGTCTGCACTGGGATGAAACCGAACTCTATCAAAGTAATCAATCACAATACTATCGCGATATTTTAGCTAACCTCTCATTGAATAAATTAAGTTATTATTGCCAGTGTACTCGCGCAACAATTAAGAGTATTGGCGGAATATATCAAGGTCATTGCCAAACCGGAAATTTTCAACCACAAGGCAGTTCAATAAGACTTGTTAATCAATATGGTCTGCATCAATTTAATGACTTATTTCAGGGTGACGTAATTTGTAACAAAGCTTTAGCCGAAGAGGATTTTATTATTCATCGTAAGGATGGACTATTTGCCTATCAACTTGCCGTCGTCGCAGATGATATTTACCAAGGTATTACCCATGTTGTTAGAGGTTGTGATTTACTCGAACCTACAGCAAGACAATTGACCTTGTATAAAACATTAAATGGGCGTTTATCTAAAGATCATTCTTTGAACAGTGCTTTTTTGAAAGATATGTCTTTGAAAGAAAGTACTCCACAGTTCGGTCATATTCCCTTAGCAATATCCAGTGACGGTTATAAACTTAGCAAACAAAACAAAGCGCCTGCTATTGATAATGCTAACCCGCAACCCGCGCTTATTGCAGCACTAAAATTTTTAGGGCAATCACCATTGCCTGAACTAGCTCATGCTAGCGTTGAAGAAATAATAAAATGGGCAATCATTCATTGGCGACGAGACAATGTGCCTAAAGCCGTTGAAATAAATATTGATTAGTTTGATGAAAATGCCTATTACAAAAAATCAGAATAATCTTACCTGAGTAAAAAATAAAACTATTTATAGCTAAACACTTATTGTTCAACCTGTTTTCTCCAAAGTAATAAGTTTGAAACAAGAATAATTTATCATAACTTTTTAAGCATAAATCATAAAATAAAAGGAAATATAATGTCTACTAACACACCAAATACTGTGGTAATTACTGGCGCAAATCGGGGTATCGGTTTTGCCATGGCTAGCATTTTCAAACAACGTGGTGATAACGTATATGCTCTATGCCGTAAAACCTCCACCGCATTAGACGCCCTTGGTGTAAACGTTATTGAGCAGGTCGATGTCGCTACCCAAGCAGGTAATGACACTGCTGTATCTGCCCTTAGCGGAATTACGATTGATTTATTGATCAACAACGCAGGTATTTTACGCGACGAGCAACTTAGTGATTTAAATCAAAACACTATACTTGAACAATTTAATGTTAATGCACTTGCACCATTGTGCTTTAGTCATGCGCTACTATCTAACTTAGTTTCTGGTAGTAAAATTGCCTTCATCACTTCTAGAATGGGATCTGTTACCGATAATACTTCAGGTGGTAGATACGGGTATCGTATGTCTAAAGCTGCACTTAATATCGCAGCAGTTTCATTGGCAAGAGACTTAGATAGAGAGAATATTGCTGTAGGTATTTTTCACCCAGGTTACGTACAAACCGAGATGGTAAATAGTAATGGCGTATTAAATAATGGTGATATCAGTGCGCATGATGCTTCAGAGCGATTAATAGGTTTAATGGACAATTTAAACATGGCCGACTCAGGTGTATTTAAACACGCAAACGGTGAAACATTGCCTTGGTAACTTGAGTATGGAGAAAGAAACATAGGCTTAAATTCTCATGTTTCTTTTTCTGTTATATTTTTACTGCTTTTTCGCTGCTTTTTCATGCTATTTATCCCCTCAGTTATTCTCTTTTGCCCTGTACTGTTATATCATTGCGCCACTATTTCATCTCTTTATTAAAGGTCTGTGACTATCAAAAGCGTTATTAATTTATGCAAAAGAGTTTTCTCCAAAAAAGCGAGCGAAACTATCACCGAAACGTCCCCTAAAAAAAACGTTAGGAAAAATGCTAAGAAAAGCGCCAGCAACAAAAAAAATGTTGCGACTGCATCTTTTGATAATCCATTGATCTTCTCTCGTGATCAGCACCCTGTTTCACGCCAATTACTTAGCCCTAATGCGCTAAAAGTATTGTACCGTTTAAATAAAGGTGGCTTTGATGCTTACCTTGTTGGTGGTGGTGTTCGTGATATTTTATTAGGTTTTAAACCTAAAGATTTTGATATTGCAACCAATGCAACACCAGATGAAATTAAAGAATTATTCAGAAATTGTCGTTTAATAGGCCGACGTTTTCGATTAGCTCATATTGTTTTTGGTCGTGAAGTAATTGAAGTTGCTACGTTCCGAGGCCATCATGATAACGCTACTGACACAGAAAAAAGTAAAACAACCTCTAAGCAAAGCGAAGATGGTATGTTATTACGAGACAACATTTACGGCAGCATAGAAGAAGATGCTGAGCGTCGAGATTTTACTATTAATGCGCTTTATTATTCTGCTAAAGATTTTAAAGTCTATGATTTTGCTAATGGTGTTCAAGACGTAAACGATAAAGTTATTCGCCTAATTGGCGATCCTGAAACACGTTACCGTGAAGATCCTGTACGTATGTTGCGTGCTATTCGTTTTGCTACCAAACTCGATATGCAAATCAGTGCCGAAACCAAAGCCCCGATTAAAGAGCTTTCTTCGTTAATGGCCAATATACCTGCGGCGCGTTTGTTTGAAGAATTCTTAAAAATGTTTATCGCTGGTAAGGCGGTTGCTAACTTTGAGCAATTACGTAGTTATAACCTCTTTGGATATTTTTTCCCTGCCGTTGATCAAGCCCTCAACGATGAAGCTAATGAAAAATCCTTTTTGTTCAGATTTATTACGCTCGCGATGGAAAATACGGATAAACGCATTAATAACGACCAACGTGTAACCCCTGCATTTTTATTTGCCGCCATGCTTTGGTATCCACTACAAAAACATATTCAGCAAATTAAAGTGACGACGCAACTTACTCCGCAAGACATATTCTTTGCCGCCTTAAATGAAATAATGCCAGAACAGCAACGTAGTATTGCTATTCCAAAACGTTTTCAAGCTGTTATTAAAGATATTTGGATCCTGCAAGAGAAGTTAACTCGCCGCGAAGGTAAAAAAGCCTTTAAAACTTTAGAGCATCTTAAGTTTAGAGCCGGTTACGACTTCTTGTTACTACGCGCACAAATAGAAGATACCCCTGAACTTAATGAATTAGCACTTTGGTGGACCGACTTTCAAGAAGTATCCAATGAAGCTCGTCTTCAAATGATCAAAGGCGTGAAATTACCACAAGGGTCTAAGCGACGTAGTCCAAAGAAACGTCGTAAGCCTGCAGCAAAACCAACTGAGTCATAACGGTAATTGATACATAAGAAGCTATGTCAAAAGTAACTCCTAAAGTCATGACAAAAGTAATAGCTTACATCGGCTTAGGTAGTAATTTATCAAACCCAAGGCTGCAAGTTAGTAATGCAGCTAAAGAAATTTCTACTATCTCAGCAAGTCATGTTATTGCCTTGTCAGCTCTGTATTTAAGTAAACCAATGGGACCGCAAGATCAAGATGATTACATCAATGCGGTAATTGCCATAGAAACGAGTTTATCGGCGCTAGCATTGTTAGATGCCTTGCAAGCAATAGAGAACACAGCGGGACGTGTTCGAAAAGATAACCGCTGGGGCGCAAGAATTCTAGATTGTGATATATTATTATATGGTAATGAATCAATCGAAGAAGAACGATTAACTGTTCCTCACTACGGGTTGAAATTACGAGAATTTGTTTTACTGCCACTAGTAGAAATTGCGCCTAATTTGCATTTACCAGACGGCTCTTCAATAAGCGTACTTGCTAGTGAAATCAGCAACAATGGCATGATCAAACTTAAACCAACTTAAACCTTAATTTAAAACTACTTAAACTTTAATTACAGCTGTTAGAATTATAATCCTTAGCGATATAATTGGTTATAATCCTAAGTATTAAAAATCATCACTTAATAGTTCAATCAACCTATTTGGAAAAGTAATGGCTAAAATAACGACTGCAAGCTTGCTTAAAATGAAAAATCAAGGCGAAAAAATATCTACTATCACCGCCTATGACGCCAGCTTCGCTAAACTATTTGATCAAGCAGGCATTCACGCCATACTTATTGGCGACTCTTTAGGCATGGTATTACAAGGCCAAGACAGCACATTACCTGTAACCATAGAAGATATGGCTTATCACACTCGATGTGTAAAACAGGGCGTTGAAGAAACCCTTATCATCGCTGACATGCCTTTTATGAGTTATTCAAATCAAGAACAAGCTTTAGCCAATGCAGGTCTGTTGATGCAAGCCGGTGCTAGCATGGTAAAAATGGAAGGCGGTGCTTGGCTAAACGACACTATTGCGGCTCTTGTTGAACGCGGTATTCCCGTTTGTGCTCACTTAGGTTTAACGCCGCAATCGGTTAATATATTTGGCGGTTTTAAAGTACAAGGCCGTGAAGACGATAAAGCTCAACAAATGATCGATGATGCTAAAGCACTTGAAGCTGCTGGCGCGCAACTATTAGTGCTTGAATGCATTCCAGCAACGTTAGGTGAAGCAATCACTAAAGCCCTGAAAATACCCACTATTGGTATTGGCGCAGGTAAAGATACTGACGGACAAATTCTGGTTATGCACGATGCTCTTGGCATTGCATGTAATTACATGCCTAAGTTTTCGCGCAACTTCTTAAAAGACACCGGTGATATTAAAAAAGCCGTTGAGCTATACATCAGTGAAGTGAGTGAAGGTAACTTCCCAGGTGACGAACACGTATTTAAGTAATAACTCATAATTTTCGAGCAGAAATGATCAAGTAATAAAAATTAACGGCAGATTAACCTATGAAAACAGTCAGTGAAATTAGTGAGTTACGTGCTCAAGTTAAAGAATGGCATCAACAAGGTTTAACCATAGCTTTTGTTCCTACTATGGGGAACTTGCATATAGGCCACGTTTCATTAGTTGATGAAGGACATAAACATGCCGATAAAGTTATTGCCAGTATCTTTGTTAATCCAATGCAATTTGGTGTAAATGAAGATATAGATAACTACCCTCGCACCATGGTTAATGATCAACAAAAATTAACCGATGCCGGTACTGATTTACTATTTACACCAACGCCTGAAATTATTTATCCAAAAGGCCTAGCGAAACAAAGTTTTGTTGAAGTACCTAATGTGTCTGATGGGTATTGCGGAGAAAGTCGTCCTGGTCATTTTCGGGGTGTTGCTACCGTTGTTTGTAAACTGTTTAACTTGGTACAACCCGACGTAGCTTGTTTTGGTTTGAAAGATTATCAACAAGTACAAGTGATTCAAACCATGGTTGAAGATTTTTCGATGCCAATAACTATCGTTCCTGTTGAAACGAAGAGAGAAGAAAGTGGCTTAGCATTAAGTTCTCGAAATGGTTATTTAACCGCTGAAGAAAAAGCCACCGCGCCTGTCCTGCAGAAAAGTTTGAAATGGTTAGCCGAACAAATCACTACGGGGTTTTCACAACAAGACAGTATTGATTTTATTGGTTTAGCTAAAGAAGCCGCTAACACCATTAATGCAGCCGGTTTAGAAACTGATTATCTACATGTATGCCACGCACAGACGTTGCAACCAGCAAGTGAGGATGATACTCAGTTAGTCATTTTAGCGGCAGCACATTGCGGTAAGGCTCGATTGATAGATAATTTACAAGTGAACCTTATTTAACCTACAAGAAATAGAGTTATCTAATTAACTCTATTTACCTTAAAAAATGGTTAATTAAGCCGCTTAGATCTTAAGCAAAGTAAGCCAAATATGACAACCATGAAAATAGAAATACTAACCACTCCTGTATTACTCTCACTTACTTGTTCCGTCTCTGGTAGTTCTGGTTCTGGAACCACTACTGGTAGCTCAGAAACGGCTATGAGCAAACGTAAAGCCAATTGAGCTTCAAATAAAGAGCTTGGTTCAACTGCAACTAAAGGTTGTTCATTGGCTGCATAAGTTCCTTCGGCAAAGCTAACATCATTACCTTGTAAACCTATAAAATATGGCATGGCAAAGGTATTACCGTTACGATAATTTGGCCAAAAATCATAGCTACTTGGCCCCCCACCTAAAACAAAATTCCAGGCAACAAAGTGTTTACCATGATGGGGATATCCTTCATGAGAGCCTCCGTTACCATAAAAATGACCGTTTCTTACACCATCCATTAATGTTGCATAAGGACTACCGGAGTGACTATCAATGCGTTGCTCAGGATACATTTTATAATTTAAGTAAACTGCGCCTGCATTTGAAAAACCAATACTCGGTCCATGATGGTGTCCAGCAAGATCTTCTACATTTTTTATTAGTACTCCGTAAGAACGTCGTTGGTGGATAGCCAAATGCCCTTTTTTCCCCGTAATTAATAGGTTGTCCAACGTAAGTGCCGCTGAGCCATCAATATATATGACTTGGTTCCAGTCTTTAAATTCACAGTTTCGGATCCAACCATTTTCAACATTGTCTAATCGAATAGCATTCCAAGCATAATCATGTATATCGTCTTTGTGATGATCAAACGTTTCAGGGTAACTATCCCAGTTACCTTTAAATAATATACTCTCAATGCCTACATTTTTAATAACATTATAACTCCGTACTTGGATGTCATCATCGGTCATATACAAGGTTATATGTAGAGGTTCATGTAAAGTTATTTGATTACCGTTAATTGCCGCTATGGTATGTAATTCTCGAAGCTTAAATCCTTGGCTTGATAATAAACGAGTCCATTCTGGTGCGATAGTTTGAGGAGAATAATAAGACTCTGCAAATTCGATGCTGTCGGTACGTAATAAAATACGTTGCCCAATAATTAACATCGATGAATCAGCAACTGTAATGTTATAACTTTCGCGCTCGGCTTTTTCTACCACTGTAGTCAGTGTGCTTTCGCTCATATCTCGTGGTGCAATCTCAAAAATGTGTCGACCATTTTTAACTTTCATCTTATCCATAAAAATTTCGGTAGTACCAACAATGCTACCTTTTAGCACTATATTGCTTGCACGAATAAAAATGTTTTCACCGACCGTTTCATTAGCGCTAACCATAAAACGACCTGGCGGAAATAAAACAACACCTCCACCTGCAAGTTCTGCAGCATCAATAGCTGCTTGAATTGCCACATCGTCATATTGTTCGTCATCAGGAACTGCGCCATAGTCCGTAACATTGAATACTTTCCATGAATTTAGATCAGGAATATCACTGTTGGAGTAATCATAACCCGCATATGAAAAATCAGGTAAGGTTGGCTCTTCACCTATTGATTTAGCATTAACAAATTGTTGCCATAATTCAGATTCGACGGCCCATATTGATGAGCTAAAGAATAAATAAATGAGTAGCGTTGCATAACGAATAGGAGAATTACGCATATATTCCTTGGTAACCAATTAAATTGACGGTGCCGATTAACGTTTATCAAGCTCTGTTTTTTATCACGGACGTACCATAAACTCAACATAACGCTCACTATCGTAATTAAATTATTTAACAAAAAAACCAGCAAAGATACTGGTTTTTTTCGCTGACGAAACAAAAAAAATAAATTAGTTAACTAACTTCTCTTGGG
>Ga0308012_10000828_pt1 | contig 17496 bp, 13 predicted proteins | sample Neamet179_FD_203133 | JGI IMG/M metagenome (GOLD analysis project Ga0308012, IMG submission 203133) | Marine microbial communities from water near the shore, Antarctic Ocean - #179 | ecosystem: Environmental > Aquatic > Marine > Unclassified | place: Southern Ocean | collected 2014-07-25 | reverse complement strand
TTGTTCTAATTGATTTAACATGGCGTATAACTGGTGTATTTCTTTATGGAATACCCACATTAATTGCGCAGGAGCCATGCCTTCTTGCTGAAGCTGGTCAAGCATGGTGATACATTTTGCACAATTGCCTTGCAATAAAGAGTCAATTACCTGAAAAGGATTAAACTTAGCTTGCTTAAGAATTATACTTTCTGCTTGTTCAAGGCTAATGTTTTGAGACCCAAAAAGTAAGAAAAGTTTTTCTAACTCTTGTGCAAGGGCAAGTAAATTACCTTCAAACAGTTGAATGAGCAGGGCGTTTAATTCTGGAGATATATTAAGTTGTAATTGCCTTGCTTGATTATTCAACCATTGAGGCATCGCCTTTAGTTCAATATCATACAAGGGTAAATAACAGCCTAACTGAGTGAGACTTTTAAACCATTTTCTATTCGCGCTAGCTGCATCAAGCTTACTGCCGTGAAATATAAAAATTACATCTTGAGGTACGTTGCCGCTATTAATATCTTGCGTTAATCTCTCAGCTAACGCCAATAAAGCTTTGTTTCCTGCATCACCCACTTTTACTGTGGTTAACTCAACTTCAATGATACGTTGGCTAGCAAAAAGACTTAATGTTAAGTACTCATCAAGCAACAGTTGCCAGTCAAAGCTGGTATCACTACTAAAACGAATAATTTCACTAAAACCTTGGCTTTTAGCATGATCTTTTATCACAGATAAACTGTTGTTTTTTTGCCAAGGCTCATCACCAAAAACCAACCAAACAGGTTTAAAACCTTGTCGTAAAGTATTATCTAGTTGGTTATGGTAAATTTTCATGAATGCCTTAAGTTAATTATAAACTTTGTAATACTCTATTAACTAGGTAATAACTATCGTTGAATTCTTGCCAAGTCACGTAATATTTTTTCAGAAGCTGAAGCTCTCAGTTCACTTAATAATAACGATAACTCCCGACTCTTTGCCAAAGCAAAATCAGGATCGTCTTGATAATCGCGATAAAGTTCAAAGCGAAAATCTTGAGCATCTTCATTAGCAAAGCGAACTTGATAATGCACTGAATAAATAAGTTCGTATTCTGCAACCTGACCATTTGAAAATAAAGATAGCGTTCGTCTATCTAAATTATCAGACATAACACGTAATTCAGGAATACCCGTTTTCGAGCTATTTAATACGCTAACTTGGTTGCGCGTTAGATTTAACTTAACTAATCGCGTCAACTCACCGTGAACATCGCTAGAGCTAACATAAAGGGTTTGCAAGTCATCATCGAGTAAATAATTACCGCGTAATTGAAAACCACAAGCTGACAATAAGCTTGTGGTTAGTAGTGCGATAGCTAAACCTCTAAAATTTAAACTTCTAAAGGTTAAGCTTTTAATGGCAAGGTATAATTTATACATTTATCGTTTACCGTTAGTTTAGATGAGTTACTTTAGACAAATTAGTTGGCGACAATATTAAGTAACTTACCTGGCACATAAATAACTTTACGTACGGTATTACCATCCGTAAATTTAAGTACGTTTTCATCATTTAAACCAAGTTCTTCAACTTCTTCTTTACTGGCATCAGAAGCAACAGTGATTTTTGCGCGTAATTTACCATTAACTTGTACAATGATAAGCTTTTCGTCTTCAACCATAGCGCTGTCATCAACAACAGGCCAGCTAGCATCTTCAACATGTAAATCACTATCACCCACTAATTGCCATAAATGATGACATAAATGTGGAGTAATTGGCGTTAGCATCAATACCACTGCGCGAACAGCTTCTTGCATTATCGCTTTATCTTCATCACTGTCTAGCTTCGCTTTGCCTAAGTGGTTCATTAATTCCATTACGGCAGCAATAGCAGTATTGAACGTATTACGACGACCTATATCATCGGTTACTTTAGCAATAGTTTTATGTAACTCACGACGTAACTTTTTCTGGTTAGCGTTCAATGTTAACGTTGAAACATCTGCAACCTTTGTATCGTTAGTACTTTCAACAAAATCATGCGCTAATTTATAAACACGCTTAACAAAACGATGTGCACCTTCAACGCCCGCATCAGACCATTCTAAGGTTTGCTCTGGCGGTGAAGTAAACATGATAAATAAGCGCACAGTATCAGCACCATATTTTTCAATAACTTCTTGAGGGTCAATACCATTAGCTTTAGATTTAGACATTTTACTCATGCCTGCAGATAAAACAGGTAGGCCATCAATGTTACTGATTGATGAAATAACATTACCTTTGTCGTCACGCTCGACAGTTACATCACTTGGAGCAATCCACTCTTGTGCGCCATTATCCGCTTCACGGTAATACGTTTCAGCAAGAACCATACCTTGACATAAAAGCTTTTTGAACGGTTCGTCACAATCTACTAAGCCAACGTCACGTAATAATTTATGGAAAAATCGTGAATACAATAAATGTAATATCGCATGTTCAATACCACCAATATATTGATCAACCGGTAACCAATAATTTGCTTTGGCAGGATCAATCATTTGGGTATCGTCATTTGGTGAACAATAACGTGCGTAATACCACGATGATTCCATAAAGGTATCAAAAGTATCTGTTTCACGAAGTGCTTCTTCACCGTTATAAGTGGTTTTAGCCCACTCTGGATCATCTTTAATCGGAGACGTTGTACCGTTCATTACAACATCTTCGGGTAAAATAACCGGTAATTCGCTTACCGGTACAGGAACGGATTCACCGTTAGCAAGATTTACCATTGGGATTGGTGTACCCCAGTAGCGTTGACGAGAAACCCCCCAATCACGTAAGCGATAATTGGTTTTTACTTTACCTTTGTTTTCGCTGGCTAATTTTTCACTAATCGCTTTAAACGCTTGTTCAAAGTCTAAGCCATCAAATTCACCTGAGTTGATCAAGGTAGATTTTTCTGTGATAGCCGCTTTGCTAATATCATCTTCTTGTTGACCAGCAATAACTTGTTCAATGGTTAAACCATATTTAAGGGCAAATTCATAATCACGTTGATCATGTCCTGGTACAGACATAACGGCACCTGAGCCATAATCCATTAATACAAAGTTTGCAGCCCATACTGGTACTAATTTACCCGTTAATGGGTGAATAGCTTTAAGTCCGGTATCAACCCCTTTCTTTTCCATTACAGCCATGTCAGCTTCAGTGGTTTTACTGTTTTTACATTCAGCGATGAAAGCAGCCAAATCAGCATTATCTTTTGATGCAGCTATCGCTAATGGATGTTGTGCGGCAAGCGCCACATAAGTAACACCCATTAAGGTATCAGGACGAGTGGTATAAATATCAAAACTTTCGCTAGAATCGGCAACCTCAAAAGTCATCTCAACACCTTGAGAGCGACCAATCCAGTTACGCTGCATAGTTTTTACTTGCTCTGGCCATTCGGTCAGTTTATCTAAATCGTCAAGTAATTCTTCGGCGTAATCGGTTATTTTGATAAACCACTGTGGAATTTCTTTACGTTCTACAATCGCGCCTGAGCGCCAACCGCGACCGTCAATAACTTGTTCATTAGCAAGAACAGTTTGATCTACAGGATCCCAATTTACCGTAGCATTTTTCTTGTAAACTAAACCTTTCTCAAAAAGCTGAGTAAAAAACCATTGTTCCCAACGGTAGTAATCTGGTTTACACGTCGCTAATTCTCGACCCCAGTCATAACCAAAACCAAGCGACTGTAATTGATTACGCATGTAATCAATATTTTCATAAGTCCATTTACCTGGCGCAGTGTTGTTTTTAATTGCCGCATTTTCAGCAGGTAATCCAAAAGCATCCCAACCCATTGGTTGCATGACATTTTTGCCTTGCATACGCTGGTAGCGAGAAATAACATCACCCAAGCTGTAGTTACGAACATGCCCCATGTGTAAACGACCACTTGGATAGGGAAACATAGCTAAACAATAAAATTTTTCTTTATCTGGATTTTCAATAGCTTGAAAGGTGTTGTTATCAGTCCAAAATTTTTGTACTGTTGCTTCAATCGCTTGGGGATTATAAATGGCTTCCATTAAGGTTTTCTCGAATGCTTTTAAGGTGTTACCGACTTGTTTGTTACATGATGCAATACTGCATAAATAACGGCCGAATCGATGTTAGATTATCGCAGTAGAATACCTTATCTAGCGGGGTAACAACAAGCATAGTTTTTAACTTTTCCTATAGCTAAACCTATAGTTATACCTATAGTTATACCTATAGTTATACCTATAGTTAGAACAATAGTTAGCTTACTACTCTTGAGGGGAATACCAATGTCACAACAAAATGATTACTTTGCTGATATTTATCAAAAGCTCAATGCTTGGTTAATTGATGTAAAAGTTAAGCAAAAACCGCACATTGACGAGTTTATTACTCAGGCAAAGTTATATGCGAGTGCCGCTGAAACAATGTCAGAAGAAAAGCTGCAACAATTTATTGATAATTTGAAATATGACTTACATGACTTTTATCAATTAAACAGAACACAAGCGGAGCATTCAGTTTACTTAGGTTTATTAAATGAGGCGCTTTGGGATAATCTGGGTAAGTTAACAGATAAGTCACAAGTGGAATGGGCAGAACTTGTTGAAGATTTTAATCATGATGGTTTGTACAAAAGTGGTGATTTCATTGGCTTTGGAGTATTGCAATGTGAGCAATGTGATGAAAAAACAACGATTATGCATTTAAGTGAAATTGGTGATTGTACAAATTGCGGTTCAACTGAATTTGTACGTATGCCTCTTAATCCTTAACTTTATGCCTGTACCACTACAAAACCATTTTGAAGAGATAGAGGTAATTCAACTTGTTAGCTAAAATGTTAACAAGTACACTATTGCTAAATCTTAGAAAATTTCAACTAAAAACTATTCTTCAGATACATTTTTCAATAACCTCTTTAAAGGATTTACATGACTAAAACGCCAACTGGCTTAACAAATCTAACCCGTTTGGGCGTAGATGATCTTACTTCTTCTTTATCAGCATCGTTATTTTCTAATAATGAAAAATCAGCGAGCGAAGTCAATGATGTTAGCGCGCAACGTTTTGTTGGTCATGAAAGAGCCAAAGAGGCGTTGGATTTTGGTTTATCTATGTCGGCCGTTGGCTTTAATGTTTTTGCTATGGGTGAGCATGGTACTGGACGACAAACATTAATTAAACAAATGCTAACGTCATTAGCTATTGAGAAATCAGCACCAGATGAATGGTGTTATACCAACAATTTTGACGAAAGCCATATTCCATTAACTTTGTCAGTTAAACCTGGTGATGGTAAATCGTTATTGATTAGCATGAACAAGTTTATTGATGGTTTAATTAGTTTATTCCCAGAGGTATTTGATAATCCTGGCTATCAAAGAAAAAAAGCAGCTATTGATAGAGAGTTTAATCACAAATACGATCAGGCCATCAGTGTTGTTGAAGAAATAGCCTTAAAAGACAATGTGGTTTTATTTGAAGAAAATGGTGAAGTGGGCTTTTCTCCTTTGGTGGATGGCAAACCATTAAGTGAAAAAGAATTGGCAAATTTAAGTGAAGCTGAGAGGTCAAAATTTTATCAGTTATTAAATGAATTGGAGATTGTGCTCACCGAGCAATTATTAGAACTACCGATTTGGAAGCGTCTCTCGTTTGACCAATTAAGAAAACTTAAAAATGATACCGCAGAACAAGCGATTAAACCTTATTTAACAGAATTGGAAAAAGAGTTTCGTAACAATAAAGACGTATTAAAATATTTGGCTAAAGTGAAAAGTCATGTGGTTGATGTTGTTTTAGAGATTTTAGTCGCCGAATCTGATGATATGCCTACAGATAGAGAGTTACGTAAAATAATGGTAGAGCGATTTCTGCCTAATTTACTCGTAGCTAGAGATGTCACACAAGGCGCACCAGTAGTTTATGAACAAAACCCAACCTATCAAAATTTATTCGGTCATATTGATTTTGCGAGCTTTCAAGGCAGTAGTTATACCAGTTATCGTTTAATTAGGCCCGGTGCTTTACATAAGGCTAACGGTGGATATTTATTATTAGATGCCGAGAAAGTATTAAGCCAACCTATGGTGTGGTCGCGTCTAAAGTTAGCATTAAAAACCCAGCAAATAACCATTGAAAATCCCTATTTAGAATACAGTCCACCCAGTGGCTACAGTTTACAACCAGAAAAAATCCCGTTACAGGTTAAAGTTATATTACTTGGTGATGCAGAGATTTATTATACATTACAAGACTATGATCAAGAATTTACCGAGCTTTTCAGAGTTTTAGCTGATTTTGATCGTCATCTTGATAAAACAGACGGTAACTTAATTGCTTTCGGTCAACTAATAAGACAACGAGCGGAAAAACATAATTATCCACAAGTGAGTGATGAAGCCGTATTAGAATTAGTGCGTTATGCCCTTAGACGCGGTGAACATAAACATAAAATATCAGCTAATATAGTGCAAGTTAATGATTTACTTGATGAAGCTAATTACTGTTGGCAAAAGCAAGGCAGTAAAGGCGCATTAACGGCACAACATATCGCTTTAGCACAGACGGCGAAAAAACGTCGTATTGGGCGATTAAGTGAAACCTGGCTCAGTGAAATTAAAGAGCAACAGGTATTGATCAGTACTGAAGGTGAGTTTGTCGGTAAAGTTAATGGTTTAACTGTTCTTGAAATTGGAGACAGTGTTTTTGGTACTCCTGCACGTATAACTGCAACGGTATATGCCGGCAGTGAAGGCGTTACTGATATCGAACGAGAAGTTGATTTAGGTAAGTCTATTCATTCCAAAGGTGTGTTACTTTTAACGGGTTATTTGGGACATAAATACGGGCAAACATTCGCCGTAAGTATTTCTGCAAATATTGCCATCGAACAATCTTATGGGCATATTGATGGTGATAGCGCCTCTATGGCAGAACTTTGCGCTCTTATCTCGGGTATTACTTTATTACCGATAGATCAAAGCCTTGCTATTACAGGCTCAATTAACCAACACGGCGAAGTTCAATCGATTGGTGGTGTTAACGAGAAGATAGAAGGCTTCTTTCAATTATGCCAAGACAAAGGTTTAACGGGTAAACAAGGTGTAATAATACCTAAAACTAACGTTATTAATTTAATGCTCAATGACGAAGTTATTAATGCCGTATCCCGTGGCGAATTTGTAATACATGCCGTTGAAACTATTGATCAAGCACTTCAATTATTGATGAATGTTGATGCAGGTGTTATCAGTAAGACTGGACGTTATCCTCGAAAATCTATTCATGGCTTAGCACTACATAAGCTAGAAAATTTTTCTGATATACTTAATGGTGACGAAGAGTAATGTTATATTTTTGTAAATATAACCCTACTGAGTGAGCAGTAAATTGTACTTTAGTCGTAAATTTGTTAAAGTCACTCTACAAAAATAATAAATGGTATTGAATTTAAATGCAATTTTCGACAGAAGAACTGGACTTTATCAGTAATGTTTTTTCTGAAGGGTCAACAGATTGTACGGTTGTTGACTCTGATCAAAAACCGAATGAATTAAATCATAAACTCAGTGTGCAAACTGAAGTACCTCAATACCTAAAACAAATTTTGGTAGATAGTAAATTAACATTACTTGCTGAAATTACTCATTATCAATTATGGTTTCCTGTTTCTCTCTCAATTAATAATCAAGGTGAGTTTTCTCCTACATTAGGCACGCCTGAAATCATTGATGTTAACGGTAATGAGCGTAGTTGGCGGGTAGACACACCTGAAAATGTGGCTATAACCGACGTTTTTAACGGTAAAAAAGTTGAAGTGTTGTCACTTTCTGCAACAGGAATAACCTTAAAGTTAAATAAGTCCGATGACACCGACATAGATTTACACGACACTTCATTTGAAATGAGCTTGGCGGGTGGCGAACCTTTGAAGCTTGAGCTCGATTTAGTTCGTCATGATAATAATATTGTTGCAGCAAAATTTAAAGATCTACAGCAGGGTAGAGACTCCCTAAGACAATTCTTATTCAACTCACATAAAATAAAATACTCCAACCTTTATCAAGACGTTATTTTATAAACTTCTTGCCAATCTCAATATTCTCTGTATAATGCGCGCCTCGATAACAGAGTAACTGAAGTCACTTCATTTATGTGGCTTTTATATAAATTCTGTTAGTCCTATAAACGACTTACTTATGCCAACTATCATTAACGCTAGATTAGTTAAATGACATAGTTACATGGACGTATAAGTATATCGATATGAGTGGGGTTTTACCGCCCAATAGACTTGCCCAGCTAATTCGCCCCTAGAATTAGCGAGAAATATAACGTCAAGAACGTTATGTGCCTAAAGTCTTCCTGGTGGTTTCCTCGTATATATTTTACGCAGGTTAAGACTTTAGCAATTTAAATCAAATGCTAACAAGTGCAGCTAATTAACTCATGTTAACTTGGCGGCAGCTTTGTGATTGATTTTTATAATTACACCCTTGTAATTATGCTCAAGTAATGCGCCTGCCTTGAGAAGATTAAAATTAATTATGACTGATAAAATAACTGAAACTGAAACTGAAATCGAAGCTGTAGCTTTTGCCTCTTTAGGTTTACCTGAAAACTTATTATCCGCTGTTCTTTCCATTGGCTTCGAAGCTGCTACCGATATTCAAGCACTTACTATACCGCCCTTACTTGAAGGTAAAGACGTGTTAGGTGAAGCACAAACAGGTACAGGTAAAACTGCTGCGTTTGGTTTACCTGGCTTAGCAAAAATTGATACTTCAATTAAAAAACCACAACTAATGGTTTTAGCCCCTACACGTGAATTAGCAATGCAAGTTGCTGAAGCGATAGAATCTTTCGGTAAAGACATGAAAGGTTTACGCGTTGCTACATTATATGGTGGCCAATCTTACGGACCACAATTTCAACAACTAGAGCGTGGTGCACAAGTTGTTGTTGGTACACCTGGTCGCTTAATGGATCACTTACGTCGTAAAAGCCTTAAGTTAGATGAATTACGTGTTTGTGTGCTTGATGAAGCAGACGAAATGTTAAATATGGGCTTTTTAGAAGACATTCAGTGGATTTTAGATCATATTCCTAAAACTGCTCAAATGTGTTTGTTCTCTGCAACTATGCCACCAGCAATTCGTAAAATTGCTAACCGTTTCTTAAAAGACCCACAGCATATTAAAGTTGCTGCAGTTAAAAAAGCAAAAGCCAACATTACTCAGTACGCATGGAAAGTTAGTGGTATCACTAAGATGACTGCGTTAGAGCGTATAGCTGAAGTAGTTGAATACGATGCTATGATCATATTTGTTCGTACACGTAACGACACAGTAGATATTGCTGAGAAACTAGAACGCGCGGGTTATCCTGCTCTTGCTCTTAATGGTGATTTAAACCAAGCACAACGTGAACGTTGTATTGAGCAAATGAAATCAGGTAAATCATCTATCCTAGTAGCAACAGATGTTGTTGCCCGTGGTCTAGATATTCCTCGTATTTCATTAGTTATTAACTATGACTTACCTGGTGATAACGAAGCGTATGTTCACCGTATAGGTCGTACTGGTCGTGCAGGTCGTGAAGGTATGTCAATTGCTTTTGTACGTCCACGTGAAATGTACTCAATTCGTCATTATGAGCGTTTAACGTCAGGTACAGTACTTGATTACCAATTACCTAATATTCAAGATATTGGTAAAATACGTATTGAACGTACTCGTGTTGAAGTTGCAAGTATCATTGCTGATAAAGATATCTCAAGCATGCGTGAAATTGTTGAAGGTATGGCTGCTGAGTCTGAAGTATCTATGCTTGACCTTGCTGCTGCGTTTTTATTCCAAAAGCAAATGAAGCAACCACTTCAACCAAAAGAAGATCCTAAACCACGTCGCGATACACGTGAACGTAACGACAGAAATGACCGTGGTGACCGTAACAGCCGTGGTAACGACAGTCGTAGAGATTCTCGTGGCGCTGATAACCGTAGTGGTGGTCGTGATTCTCGCAATGAAAGCCGTAACAATCGTGATGATAAGCCGCGTAAAGCTAAAGTTGCTCGTGATGATGTTGATTGGCAGACTTACCGCCTAGAAGTAGGTAAAGAGCATGGAGCACGTCCTGGTGATATTGTTGGCGCAATAGCTAATGAAATTTCACTTGATAGCAGCTATATCGGTGCAATCAACTTACACGACAAACATAGTTTTGTTCAGTTACCTAAAGGTATCCCAACAGACTTGTTTAACCAATTGAAAGGTGTGCGTGTTCGTCGTCAACCTCTTGCAATTACTACATCAGACGAAGCTGTTGTTAGCCAACAACGTACTAATCGTCGTCCAGAAAAAGCTCAACGTCATAACTAATTTAATAGTTAATTGATGTAAAGAGTTTTACTTTAAAAAGCGCCTTAGGGCGCTTTTTTTGTTTTTCGGCATAAAAAGTGCCGATAAAGCGTATTTTATGCCGAAAAGTGTAAGTATTTATCTCAGTCGACTTGTTTGCTTATTACTTTATCTATTACTATAGAGGCACTTAGAAAATTTAATCATTTGAAACAATAAATAGTAGTCAAATAGTCTTAATGCCAAGTCTAATACCCCAATTACCATCTCAATCAACATCTGAGCCAGGCCACCATTTTAAACTTCGTATTTATTACGAAGATACCGATGCTGGCGGAATTGTTTATTATGCGAACTACTTAAAATTTTTCGAAAGAGCTCGAACAGAATGGCTTAGAGAAATAGGCGTAAACCAAGAAGTTTTTTTGCAACAAAAGTTAGGTTTTGTTGTCAGACATGTTGAAATGAATAACCTTGCCTCGGCAAAACTCGATGATTTACTTGAAGTACACTCTTCCATTATAAAATTGAAGCGAGCGAGTTTAATATTTCAACAACAAATAACCAATCAATCAAAGCAAGTGTTATGTACTGCTAAAGTACGTATTGCTTGTGTAGACTTTAGCCAGAATAAACCCTGCGCTATTCCCGAATTAATACTAGGAGCGTTTAAACGTGTCAGCTGAAATATCCATTTTCCATTTGTTTTTAGAAGCAAGTATATTAGTACAATTTGTTATGCTTGTTTTGCTCAGTTTCTCTATCGCCTGTTGGGCAATGATATTTCAACGTAGAAAAGTTCTTCGTATCGCCGCTGCAGAATTAAAAGCATTCGAAGATAAGTTTTGGAGTGGTGCTGATTTAAGCCGACTTTATAGTGATATATCTTCAAAACCACAAGTACTAGGCATTGAGAACTTGTTTGTTGCGGGCTTTAAAGAATTTGCTCGATTAAGAAAAAGTCATATTGATAACCCACAAATTATTGTTGATGGCACTCACCGAGCGATGCGTGTTGCGCTATCTAGAGAAGTAGATAGCTTAGAAACACATTTACCCTTTATGGCAACAGTTGGTTCTATAAGTCCGTACATTGGTTTGTTCGGTACTGTATGGGGCATCATGAATTCATTTATAGCCTTAGGTGCTGTTAAACAAGCTACGCTTGCTATGGTTGCTCCAGGCATTGCTGAAGCTTTAATTGCAACAGCCATGGGCTTGTTCGCCGCTATCCCTGCAGTAATGGCATTTAACAGATTTAGTCACAAAGTAGAAAAATTAGAAAATAGTTACGGTAACTTTATGGATGAATTTTCAAGTATCTTACAACGTCAATCTGCCTCAGAGCAATCTACTAAGTAGGGTCTTACTATGTATCAAAGAGTTAGACGACGTAAAGTAGCCGAAATCAATGTAGTTCCCTATATTGATGTCATGTTGGTGTTACTTATTATTTTCATGGTTACTGCCCCATTAATAACTCAAGGGGTTAAAGTTGACCTACCTCAAGCAGAAGCTGAGGCTCTTGATGTAGACAGTAAAACACCGCTTGTGGCGAGTGTTGACGCTCAAGGGCGTTATTACTTAACCGTAGGTGCTAATGATAAAGAACCCATGTCAGCTGAAGAAGTGGCGGTATTGGTTAAAGCACACTTAGCTGTTGAACCCGACACTCCTGTTGTTGTTAATGGTGATGGAGCTGTATCTTATAATAAAGTTATACAACTGATGGTTATGCTGCAAACTATAGCCGGCGTACCTTCTGTTGGCTTAATGACTGATTCGGTGGGTGATTAGCATGACTCAGAAATTACCTTCCCGTTTTAGTATTAGCTCAGCTAATGGTAAAGCGTTATGGCTAAGTATTGCTCTGCATGTGTTTTTACTTGTTGGTTTACTTTCAGGTGACTTTGCTTCAGCACCTAAGCTCAAACCAACCCCTGCCAATAAATCAGGTGAAGCGATAAAAGCGGTTGTTATTGATCAAGCTAAGTTTGAACAAGCAGTAAGTAAAATTAAAAAACAGAAAACCGATCAAAAGAAACGTCTGAAAGTAGATGAAAAACGTGCTGCGGATGCTAAAAAGCGAAGAGCCAAAGAAGAAGCGCGTATCAAAAAGTTAGAAAAACAGCGTAAGAAAAAAGAAAAAGAAAAAATTAAAGCCGATAAAGCGGCTAAATCGTCCAAGGCAAAAGCTGCCAAAGCCGATAAAATACGCAAACAAAAAGAACAAGAAAAACAAGTTGCTGAAAAAGCCGCTGCTGTTGCTAAATCTAGACGTTTAAAAGAAGAGGCTGATGCTAAAAAAGCAGATGAACTTCGCCTTGAAAATATTGCACAACGTAAACGTAATGAAATCGCAGCTAAAGAACAAGCTATTCAAGATGCAATGTTAGCAGAGCAAATGGCAGATGAAATGGCAACTCGTAACCAAGCGAGACATCAACAAGTTTTGACGGAAGTAGAACGTTATTCTGCGTTGATTAAACAACAAATTAACCAACGTATGATTACCGATCGTAGCACAATGGAAAATAAATCATGTAAATTGAACATAAAGCTAGCTCCGTCAGGTTTTGTGATCGATGTTAAAATAGGGCAGGGCGATAAAGTAGTGTGTGATGCGGCTAATATAGCTATCGGTAAAGCAGGTAAGTTACCCGTCTCGACAGACCCAGAAGTGTTTAAAGAAATGAAAAATATTGTTGTAACAGTGAAGCCTGAATTTTAACGTAGGCATTGTTATATTTAGACGTTATTAATATGGCGTGAATCGTTTAACCTAAATAGTTGTCAACGGAACTATTTAAAGGAAAGTATTAAAAAAGATGAAATTATTACCAAGGGTTTTATTAAGTGCTTTTATCGCGCTTACCTCAACGCAAGCCATGGCAGCATTAGAAATTGTCATTACAGGCGGGGTAGACAGTGCGAGACCTATTGCAATTGTTCCTTTTCAGTGGACAGGCTCCGGTGAACGACCAGAATTATTATCAAAAATAATTAGTGATGACTTACTTCGTAGTGGTAAATTTAGCCCTGTAGCCCAAGATAAGTTTCCCCAAAAAATTACTGATGTTAACAGTATTGATTATAGCGCTTGGGCAAATTTAGGTGCAGAAGCTGTACTCATCGGGAAAATTGATGAGATTGCTGTAGGGCGTTATAAAGTAAGTTATCAATTAATTGATGTGATACGTGGACAACTTACTGACGGCTCTACCTCAATGTTGAGTAATGGTAAGTTAGTTAATAGTAAAGAGCATATATTGGCACAAAGTAGTGCCAATATAGCCCCTAATCAAGCTCGTCGCTACGGGCACAGCATTAGCAACATTATTTATGAAAAACTGACAGGAACAAAAGGTGCATTTTTAACTAAAATTGCTTACGTTATTGTTCGTGATCAAGGAGCGTATCCTTATCAGCTAGCTTTTGCCGACTATGATGGTTTTAATGAGCATGTATTGTTAAGTTCTAAAGAACCATTAATGTCACCTTCTTGGAGCCCTAATGGCGAACAAATAGCCTATGTTTCATTTGAAAATCATCAAGCTCAAATCCATAGTATTGATATTTATAGTGGTGATCGTAAGTTGATTAGCTCGTTTAAAGGTATAAATAGTGCGCCGCGCTACTCACCAAATGGTAAAAAAATGGCAATGGTACTATCAAAAGATGGTAACCCAGATTTGTATGTGATGAATCTTGAAACAATGAAATTACGCCGAGTCACAAGGAATAGATCAATAGATACTGAGCCAAGTTGGACTCCGGATGGTAATTCATTGATATTTAGTTCAGAACGAGGTGGTAAACCGCAGCTATATCGAGTAGATTTAGCCGGGGGGAAAGTAAGACGTTTAACTTTTGACGGTGAAATGAACCTAGGAGGTTCAGTAACACCTGATGGTAAACAATTGATCATGGTAAACAGAACACGTGGGCATTATCGTTTAGCGAAACAAGAATTAGCCTCTGGGTTATTTCAAGTGCTAACCGAAACTCGCTTAGATGAGTCGCCAAGTGTGTCACCAAATGGTGGTATGATCATATACAGTACCTTACATAATAATCGACAAGTGTTGGGTTTAGTGTCGGTAGATGGACGTTTCAAAGCTAGGTTGCCTGCGCTTGATGGTCAAGTGAAAGCACCTGCCTGGTCGCCATTTTTATAATAATAAGATATACAAAAACTAATTGAATTTTTAACTAATAACCAATAACTTTAGAATAAAGGAAGATAAAATGCGCTTTAATAACATAGTAAAAAGCTTAGCAATTGCTTTACCTCTTACAATATTATCAGCTTGTAGCTCAAATTCAGATACTGATGAGAACAGCCAAGTAGATACTAACGCAGAAGTTACTCAAAATGCATCTGATGCTGTTTTAACTGCAGAAGAGCAAGTAAAAGTTACTGCTGCAAAAAAAGAAGCTGATATTGAAGAACAGAAACGTCAAGCATTAGAAGCATTACGTGCAGAGCACATCATTTATTTTGATTTTGATGTATCAAATGTTAGCGATCAATTTGCTACAATTTTAGATGCTCATGCTAAATTCTTATCAGCTAACTCAGATGTTAAAGTTTTAGTTGAAGGTCATGCTGATGAACGTGGTACTCCTGAGTACAACATCGCTTTAGGCGAACGTCGTGCTAAATCAGTTGTGACTTACCTAGAAAACATGGGCGTTGATGCTAGTCAACTTACTGTAGTTAGCTATGGTGAAGAAAAAGCCTTAGTTAAAGAACGTAGTGAAGATGCTTTCGCTAAAAACCGTCGTGCTGTTTTAGTTTACTAAGACTTACTCAAACTTATTAAGACTCACTATCCTTTCTAAGGTAGTGTGTCTCAACTAAGCAGGTTACTGAATGAAACTAAATAAAGTTTTATTTGGCATGATGTTCACAGCTAGCGCATTTAGTGCGTTAGCTGTAGCTAAAGCGCCAGTTATCGATGTTAACGCCAATTCTATAGACTCCTCTGCGTTAATAGAGCAATTATCAACTTTGTCACGTAAGTTAGACTCACGTAATAAAGCTCAAGTAAATATTCAGCGTCAGCTGAACCAATTACAAAACGAAGTTAATGAACTTCGAGGTGTAACTGAATTACATACTCACCAATTAACTCAAGTGTTAGAGCGCCAACGAGAGCTCTATAAAGAAATTGACAGACGAGTGAATGAATTACTCGAATCAACAAGCAAGGCTGCTCCAGTTGCCGCTAGTGCAATCACACCTGCACCCACAGCGAAAAATGCCTCAGGGTATAGTAATAATTTAACTGAAAATGAAACTTATGACCGCGCACTTAATTTAGTATTAAAAGATAAAAGTTATCAGCAGGCTATAGTTGAATTTAGAGCGTTTAATAAAAGTTTTCCAAAGTCTAGCTATGCACCTAATTCTCACTACTGGTTAGGGCAGTTACTTTTTAATCAAGGTGAGCTTGCTCAAGCTAATAAAGAATTTTTAATTGTTGTTAATGACCATAAAGATTCCACAAAGCGTCCGGATGCTTTGTTAAAACTTGGCATGGTTGCTCAAAAGCAAAATGATAATGAAAAAGCAGTAGCTACTTATCAAAGATTATTAAAAGAGTACCCCGAATCTACCGCGGCAAAACTTTCTCAGCCTCGCTTAGCGGGTTTGCTCAAGTAAAGGAACGTAGAGGGTATTTCATAATATTACTTTTTTTTGATGATTAATGTAGCGTATTGCTGACAAAATACTCTAACAGACATTTATATCAATAAATTTTCAATAAAAACGAAGTTTATAGTTGCACTTAAATATATTATGAGTATTATATGCCCCGCGTTGAGGCAGTGACTCAACACATGTCGGCCGTTAGCTCAGTTGGTAGAGCAGTTGGCTTTTAACCAATTTGTCGAAGGTTCAAATCCTTCACGGCCGACCACTTTCTAACTTCAAGTTATTACTTGAAGTTGAATAAAAAGTCTCTTTGTTATTATAGACAATAGAGCAAGTAAAAATGTAGAATATAAATCTTGTATCGGCCGTTAGCTCAGTTGGTAGAGCAGTTGGCTTTTAACCAATTTGTCGAAGGTTCAAATCCTTCACGGCCGACCAATTCAAGAATTTATTATTTACAACCAGTTAGGAACGGCCGTTAGCTCAGTTGGTAGAGCAGTTGGCTTTTAACCAATTTGTCGAAGGTTCAAATCCTTCACGGCCGACCATCTTAACTGAATAGAAAACTTAGAAAAAATATATATTAGAGATCAGGAACGGCCGTTAGCTCAGTTGGTAGAGCAGTTGGCTTTTAACCAATTTGTCGAAGGTTCAAATCCTTCACGGCCGACCACTCCTAGTCTCATAAGTATTTATCAGTTTAAGTAAGTAAGTATCCCCAAGTAAAAATCATCAAGTAACAATCCCCTTAAGTATTCAAAATAAATATAAAGCCAAGGCTTTTAACCGTTTAACTAAGTTACCTCGAAGGTTCAAATCCTTCACGGCCGACCACTCCTAGTCTCATAAGTATTTATCAGTTTAAGTAAGTAAGTATCCCCAAGTAAAAATCATTAAGTAACAATCCCCTTAAGTATTCAAAATAAATATAAAGCCAAGGCTTTTAACCGTTTAACTAAGTTACCTCGAAGGTTCAGATCCTTCACGGCCGACCACTCCTAGTCTCATAAAGTATTTATTAGTTTAAGTAAGTATCCCCAAGTAAAAATCATCAAGTAAACACCACTTAGCAAGTATTCATAGTATATTTCAAGCCAAGGCTTTTAACCGTTTAACTAAGTTAGCTCGAAGCTTAATATCCTTCACGGCCGACCACTCTGATTATTTAGCGAAAAAACTCTAAGAAAATCCATTGCCCAAACCTTGAAACAACAATTTGTACTATTTTCTATAATTGTTAGTGTTAGTAACAAAAAAACGCTATGTATCAATTTCTACCTGTAGGCGGGAATTTATTCGCGCTTTCTCAGAGCTAGTAATACCAATTTGATTAAATTATTGCTCACTTGTGCTGGCTAAAATAAACCAAGACTTCGTTGCTCTCAATCCCAATAGATAATTGGACTCCCCCACCCTCAGGTGGGGTAATATAAAAGTTACCACACAAATATATTAAAAGAGTCCTTAACATGTA
>Ga0308012_10000825_pt1 | contig 17506 bp, 12 predicted proteins | sample Neamet179_FD_203133 | JGI IMG/M metagenome (GOLD analysis project Ga0308012, IMG submission 203133) | Marine microbial communities from water near the shore, Antarctic Ocean - #179 | ecosystem: Environmental > Aquatic > Marine > Unclassified | place: Southern Ocean | collected 2014-07-25 | reverse complement strand
TCACCACCATTAATTGTTCCATCTGATAACTCTAAACCACCTACCACTTCAATAAGATGTAATGGCGTTTGGTTAGCCGCTAATTGTCCTGCAAAATTCACGGGGTCACCTGCATCTAAAACACTTTGAGCAGCAAAAGCAAATTTAGCATATATACTGTTTAACGCCATTTGTTCCTCAACAGGAAGTTGTGACCAAAATGCTTGATACGTTGCGACTACTAATGCATTCCAACCTTCTCCATTTGGTGTCACACCTGCTTGTTCAGCCGCCATCATCACGACAGCAGTAAAAGCTTCAGAGCCAGCCATGGTAATATTTGCTTTAAGTAAATCACCAAAACTCATTGACCCTAGTAATGCATGAGCTAACCCTTGAGTTGGTACTGATAAAGTAGATGCTTGAACGGCAAACATACCATTAACTTGATCAGGTACACCTGCCATCGGAGTATTGGTTACCGCCAGAAAATTAGCCCCTGTAATAGAACCTAAAGATTGACCAAGGTAATGTACGCGTGTTTTATCAATATCATTAGTTTCATCTGCATCGTTATCAGTTAAGAAATTAATGCCGAATCGTAAGCCTAATAAATCAGCGACACTTTGACGCGTATTATCACGTAAAGTCGGTAAGCTTCCCAAGTTCATGTATGCAAGGGGATCAATTGCCGCATTCATTGGGCCAAAAGCACGGCTATTATGAAGTGGATGATCGATTGCAATAGTTGCTAATCCTTGCAGTGCTAAACTACCAGTAGTTAATAACATGTGTTCTTTTTGCGAAGGAATGCCATGCGCTAAAATCACAACTGGCCAGCCGCCTTCAGGTTTTACTATAGGATCTAACGCTGGTGTTAACGTAGAACGAATGTAGTTTACGGTCGCTAAATCAGGCACGGTCATTTGTACATCTAATATATTTGACCCCGTAGCAGCAGGAATTGGATTATATTGAGTTAAATGGCGTTGCGAATCTATTGTAACCTCAGAGCTTAAATCACGTAAATTAAAAGCCATACAAAAGGCATCATTAGCATCAAGAGGCCCTGCAGGAATCATAGCGGGATCCATACCTGCCAAAGTTGCTCCTGAATCACATCGTGCTCTCCACCAAGTATTAAGTGGTGCAGCAGGGTTAGTTTCAGTTGGTGCACTTAAATAATAAGGTAAAGTGATGGTACCTGTACTTACTGTTGCAGCCTGATGTAAACCTAACAATGCTGCATGAGCTGGATTGCTATCATCTAATATCCCTTCAGCAACTAAAACTTGTGCAACTGTTTTACCACTACTCGTAACACTCACGATAGGCAAAGGCACTACAACACTTTCAGGATCTGGAGAAAGCCCTGTTGCTAATAAACTTTTAGTTACATGAAGAACATCAGTAGTTGACTGAGTTGTCATTGCCATAGTGTAAATAATGTCTTCGTGAGCAACGCCTTCACCTTCAATAGCTGCTTCAAAGCTATTTATTACGCTTTGTAAAGCTAACTGAGATGGGGTGGCTAAAGGTAATGTAGCAATATCTTGTCGAACTAAATCATACGTTATTGACGGCTGAACTGAGTCACCATTGACGTCTATCAAGCTACTTGTTAGTGCGACAATGTAAGTGGTTTTAGGCTTTAATGGCTTTACTGGAATGATGGCAACACTATTACCCGACGCTTGTGTAACATAATCACCTGTTGGGCCAAAGGTTAATTCTCCAACAATTTTACAAACATGTCCTTGGCTTACAATTTCAGCCTTACAGTCATCATCGGTTCTACTTGCTCCCATAACTGCTTCAAAAATTCGTACAGAACTCGGTAAAGAAGCACTGGCAACATCCAAAGATTTGCCATCAGGAAAATCCATCTCTAAAGAAAAAGGATTAAAAGTAGACCATCCATCTAATACGCCCAAGGCCGTGGATGGGTCAGAATAGTCAGGAGTAATAAGATGAAGACCTTCTGAATCTTTTTCACCAGGCATAAATAAAGTGCCATCAGTGGTTCCTAAAAACAACAAGTCATTGGGTACTGATAAAACACCTTTAGCTGGATCGAAAACAACTCGTGATTGAGCCGTTACAGCAGTACCATTATCTGCTACTTCTTTTTGTATATCTTCGATAGTTTCATTGTCACAAGCACTTAAACTAAGGGCGCTTATAACCGCAATACTGAGAGCTAGCTTTTTCATGTTGAATTCCCCATTGCCTTCATTTTTATTATATATATTATTAAAACCAATTAAACAAACTAAGTTATCATTGTTAAGTGGTCTAAATTTCCAATAACATCGTTACTTTCAATCCCTGTACTCGCTATTACTCAATCAAATGCTTGTTCTTGAATATTTACCTTCATTAAAAATTGATCTTAATTACTTTAATTTGTATAAAGTTATGTTTTTTGAGTATTTAATCTAAACTGAAAAAACATTCAAACTTATGTTTGAATAACTAATTAGACCAGTTAAAGTTAACTCAAGATGCTGTATCGCGCTAGTAATTTTTTTTATTTTTATTGAATATTTTCATGTTACTTAACTTTTTTCTCGTCAAAGAAAATGCCAACGCGTAGAATAGACAGGCAATTTTTCACTCACAGCAGTAAGAGCCTAAGATGTTTAATTATTCAACAAAAGACGCCGATTTAAGTAACAAAGTAATTTTAGTAACCGGTGCAGGTGCAGGAATCGGCCGCACTGCAGCATTAACTTACGCCAAACTTGGCGCTACTGTTATCTTATTAGGTAAAACGGTGAGTAAACTCGAAGCGGTATATGATGAAATTGTTGCACTAGGCTTGGCAGAGCCCGCGATTATCCCTTTGGATTTAAAAGGGGCGACCAAACAAAACTATATTGATATGTCTTCTACAATTGCTAGCCAATTCGGCCAATTAGATGGGGCATTACTCAATGCTTCAATGTTGGGTGAACTCACACCATTTACGCAAATTCACGAACAGATTTTTAATGATGTAATGAATGTTAATGTTACCGCGCAATGCTTGTTAGCACAGACCTTAATACCGACATTATTACTAGCACCTAATGCTTCTTTAGTTTTCACTTCATCAGGAGTTGGAAATAAAGGTAGAGCTTACTGGGGAGCTTATAGCATCTCTAAATTTGCAACCGAAGGCATGATGCAAGTCATTGCTGATGAATATGAAGATTCAAATTTACGAGTTAATGCAATAAACCCAGGTGCTACAAATACTAATATGCGTTCTACTGCCTTCCCTGCAGAAGATAAAGAGACTATTGCCGCTCCAGAAGATATCATGCCTTTATATGTTTATTTGATGTCTGATGATAGTAAGCCTATAAACGGTCAAACGTTAAAAGCTCAATAAATCTATCTCTAACAGGCTCTGTTCATGAAAAAAAAGCAAACTTTGAAAAGTTTGCTTTTTTGATGGGTTATTTACTCAGGAGTTATAACCTCAGTTTATCGATTAGATACTTAACGTAGTTCTCTTCTTAAAATTTTACCCACATTCGTTTTAGGTAACTCTTTACGAAATTCAATGAGTTTAGGTACTTTGTAGCTGGTGAGATATTTACGACAATGTTTGACAAGCTCTTCCTCATCTAACTCACCTGATTTACTTACCACGAAAACTTTGACGATTTCCCCTGATATCTCATGCGCAAGGCCAATAGCAGCAGACTCTAATACATCTTCATGCATAGAGAGAACCTCTTCAACTTCATTTGGGTAAACATTAAAACCTGAAACGATAATCATATCTTTTTTACGGTCAACTATGGTGAAGAAACCTTTATCGTCCATAGCGGCAATATCGCCCGTAGCAAACCAGCCATCTTTTAAAACTTCACCCGTTTCTTCCGGCGACTTGTAATAACCTAACATGACTTGAGGACCTTTTACCCACATTTCTCCTGACTCACCTAAATCAGCTTCACTGCCATTTTCACGCATTATTTTAACATCAGTCGAGGAAGCAGGAAGACCTATGCTGCCATCATATTCAGAAAGGTTGTATGGGCTTATTGTCACTAATGGAGCACATTCTGTTAAGCCGTATCCCTCTAACAAGCGAGTATCTGTGACTTGTTTCCAACGCTCGGCTACTGGACGCTGTACTGCCATACCTCCACCTAAAGACAGTTTTAACGTACTAAAATCTATTTCGTTAAAATCAGGTGTATTTAACAACCCATTAAATAATGTATTTACTCCGGTAATAGCGGTAAATGGATACTTGGATAGCTCTTTAACAAAATTAGGCATGTCTCTTGGGTTGGTAATCAATAAATTGGTTCCCCCCAAGGTGAAGAATGTTAAGCAGTTAGCTGTTAAAGCAAAAATATGATAAAGCGGTAAGGCCGTTACAACTAATTCCTCTCCTTCTTTCATCAATGGGCTTATAGCGGCTTTAGCTTGTAATAAGTTGGCGACCATATTTCGGTGAGTCAGCATTGCACCTTTCGATGCTCCCGTTGTTCCACCGGTATATTGCAAAAAGGCAAGATCATCACCGCACAATTCTACCGTCGATAACTCAAGCGCTAGACCTCGTGTTAAAGCTTTATTAAAACGTACAGCATTTGGTAGGTTAAAAGCAGGCACCATTTTTTTTACGTACTTGACCACACAATTAACGACAGTGCCTTTAACAAGTCCTAAACGATCACCCAACGATGTCATAATGACATGTTCAACCGACGTGTTTTCAATAACTTCCTCAAGAGTTTTCGCAAAGTTCTCTATAATCAGCATTGCTTTGGTATCAGAGTCTTTTAGCTGATGCTCTAGTTCTCGAGCTGTATACAAGGGGTTAACGTTGACAACCGTAAGTCCTGCTATAAGCGCACCAAATAATGCTATAGGATACTGTAAACAGTTAGGCACCATAATGGCGAATTTATCGCCTTTCTCTAAACCTAAGTCTTGTTGTAAATAAGCGGCAAAAGCTGTTGCTTGTATTGACAGTTCTTTATATGAAATTGAGACACCCATATTAATAAAAGCAGGTTTGTCGCTAAATTTCGCAGAATATTTTGTGAACATAGCCGCAATGGATGGATATTTATCCGCATCTATTTCGAACGGCACATCGCTAGGGTAACTTTTCTCTAACCAAATTTTTTCCACAACGGCTTCCTTACAAGATAATTATGCTGCTATTTTTTTAGTCATGATTTTATTCTAGCAACTATATTTTAATAACACTTATTTTATAACTGATATTTATAAAACAGTTTTATCAAATTTTTTGGTAATACGCTACTAAACTTTAAACGCTCGTTTGAATTTTACAAATAAAATGATTAAGTAAAGATGATAACGCTTTCGTTTGTTCCATATGAACATGGTGACCCCCCTTCAACTTAATAGTGGCAGGCTTATTAACACCTAAAGAAAAATTTTCCATTCCAGTTGCCACCATTTTCATGCCTTTATCACCATATATTAATTGTAAAGGACACTTAATATCGCCAAAAAGTTGTTGCCCTTGCGCTAAACTTAAGCGATAAGGTGACACACTACGTAAACGCGGATCAGAACGCCAATGATATAAAGGGCTCTCTTTATCAGTATCGTTCTTCTTTATTAATTCAGGTGGGAGCGCCATTAGTGATCTTTGTACGATTAATTTAGCATTTTTAATTGTTAAGTCTGATACAAGCATTCGAGCTTTAACAGCAGTTTCTTCAGTAAAGCTTCGGATAGGTTTATCTGAATTGGCTATCTTAGATTTCTGAACTGTCAAAGCTTTCTGAACTGTCAAAGCTTTCTTACTCAAACTTTGGCGACTCAAAAGGCCTTTACGTAACTGGGTCGTCGTTTGTTCTTCGGGTGTACAGAGAAAACCAAATGTATCGATTAACGTCAATGATTTAACTTTTTCAGGAAATGCGGCAGCAAATGCACTAGCAATCATTGCCCCCATAGAATGTGCAACAATATCGATTGCTTGCCAGTTGTTCAGTGAAAATAAATCAACTAAGTCACTCACATAATCAAAAAAATGGTAATGAGCACCAATACTACGATGATCTGAATGACCATGCCCTGGCCAATCAAGCGCAATAACATACCTGTCTTTGAATGAATTACTTTCTTGTATTAAAGGTAAGAAGCTTGCGGCATTATCTAAGTAACCGTGCAAGCAGAGCACTGGTGGATGCTCTTTATTCCCACAAACTAATCCGGCAAGCGTTAAGTCACCTAGTGGGTAACTAACCTCTTCAACTATCTGTTCATCTACTTGTTTCTTATCAGTCATAGAGCTGAACCCTTACTTTAAGAATGAAATTTTTTATTTCTTTTTATTAGCTTTAATTAAGGAATAAAGTGCAGCAACCGCCAGTACACACCATAACAATACCCAAATAAATTCAGGGACCATTGTCATTTCAGATAAAGCTGCGCCATCGCCGAGATTCCTACCATCAAATAAATACGTTGGACTAAATAAGCTATTTAATAAAATACTTAAACCAAAAAACTTTAACAATAACTGAAGGTAATATAATCGGCGCATTTTTATAATAAAAACAAACATCACTGCCAAGCTTGATATGATAATAATAGTAAGGAGATCTCTTGCCCAAAAAGCAATGGAAGCAAGCAGTAAAACAATCATTAACCCAGAAATAACTTGTGCTGTACGTTGATGACTACTCGCCAACTTAAACAGTAACCAGCCCCAAACGGTAGCGCCAGCATAACCAAAAAAGGTAATTAAAAAACTAAACCCTCCTTGAGTAGTACAGAGACCAGAACCGTTTGGAAATAATTGAATGCGTATAATATTGCCACCCGTAATTAACGCGGCAATACCATGACTAATTTCATGAAAGTAAGTTTCTAACCAATTGAGTGGAATAGAAACAATGGGGATTTGCCTGATGACGATAGCCGCCAACAACAGGAAATATAACTGGTATTTTTGCCAAAAACTGGCAGAGGTATTTTGAGGACTACTTGTCATAATGTGCTGCCATGATTTATTGTAATTACTTACCTGGAAGTTTTTTCCAAGAAACTGTATCTCGAACATATACCGGCTGAGCTTCCTCTGCCGATACTCCCTGCCCTTTTTCTAGCTTCATCTTACCAATGGTTAACATTGCTTCGGCGCTTGGGAATAATACATCAGGGCTGTCTTTATTGGCTTTCAATGTAAGTAAACGTTCACTTAACTTTTCAGGGTATGCATCCCAACCAGTGCCAACAGCATAAAAGGGGTTGTTAACAACATCAGACAGATGTTGTGATAACTGCTCTGGTGGTGTAACTGCTTCAGCTTGCTGCGCTTGCATAATATTATGCTCATCAAGTACAAAGTAACCATTATAAACCTCAGCCATTCGAGCATCTATTGCTGCTACAACTTGCTTTTGGCCATGCTCGCTATAAGCCAATTGTGCCATAGCCTGTAAACTAGAAACACCAACCACGGGTAAATTAGCAGAAAAAGCTAAGCCTTGTGCAACGCCAACACCAATACGAACCCCAGTAAAACTACCAGGGCCTTGACCAAATATAAGACCGTCAACGCCAGCCAACTTTATACCCGCTTCGTTAAGTACTGCATCGATCATCGGCAGTAAATGTAAGCTATGCGATTGTGGGCAAAGTTCATAACGAGAAAATAGTTTTCCGTTCACTTCAAGTGCTACAGAACACGCTTCTGTTGAAGCATCAAGAGCCAAATAATTCACAATATGTACCTATTAACGTTAAATGAAATATTACATCATTTTTGTAGTAAATTTTCTTTCCCTTTAAGGAAAGGTTTTATTCGAATTAAGTGCTTTTTACCAAGGCGCTTGGAGCGACGCATAGTTTCTTATGCGAGCGACAAGCAACGAAGATAAAATGCATTTAAGCGGATAAAATTAAATAATTTCGACTAGGTCGATGACAAAGGTGACTGTTTGGCCTGCTAAAGGATGATTAAAATCAATTGTCACTGAACTACCATTAACTTCTTTAATCATGCCAGGTAATTCGCCACCAGGTTGAGAGAAAGTAATGATATTTCCTACTTTGGCTGGTGCTTCAGCAGTAAATTTATCAAGTTCCATATAATGAAAATTATCTGGGTTTGGCATACCAAAGGCGTCTTTTGCTTCAAGGGTAAACTCTCTTGAATTACCTTTCTCCATACCAATAAGCTCAGCTTCAAAAGCGGGTGAAATACTGCTATCACCCATAATAATCTTTGCAGGTTTGTTGTTAACCTTAGTACTATCGGCTGCCGAGCCATCGCTTAACTTCATAGTTATATGAACAAGAATACTAGAGTCATTTTGAATCTTTGCTTGCGTTGAATCGGTCATTTTTAGCTATCTACCTTACTTCTATTAGTTGTTATACTTTTACTTTATTGATTAAGCTTGCTTGTCATTTTCCAATGTCTTGGCTTCTTTATCGCCTTCTTTACTAACATCTTTGTTAGTGAATGACTCAATAATCATTAATGCTGCCCCAATAAAAATGGCTGAATCAGCAATATTAAATGCCGCAAAGTGATAACCCGCCCAATGAAAATCTAGAAAGTCGATAACATAACCAAAGAGTGCTCGGTCAATTAAGTTACCTATTGCGCCACTTAAAATAAAGGCAAAAGAAATACCTAATAAACGTTGTTGCTTCGGCGTTTTTGCCATCCAAATAACAAAGACAATACTAGCAATAGCGGCAATAGCGGTAAAAAACCAACGCTGCCAACCCCCTTGGTCTGCAAGAAAGCTAAACGCAGCACCTTCGTTGTGGATGTAATAAAGATTAAAAAAGGGTAATACGGACAAGGTTTCACGATAGTCAAATGTACCGGCAACCCAGTGTTTACTTACTTGATCAAGAATCAAACAAAGTAAAGTAAGCCACAGCCACCGTAAACCTGTATCACTAAATAATTTTTTCAATGTCATAATCTCGCTAAAATATCATGTCGCAGAATTAAATAAGCTATTACTTCTTCCTAATAATAGGGAGAGGTAATAGCTTGGTAATGAATAGTCGTTAAATCTAACTTAGTTAGTGAAATTAAGTTATTTAAGCGAATTCTCTTGTTTCACCTTCACCATCAACATTAGTAATACAACGACCGCATAGCTCAGGGTGAACTTCGCTTTCGCCAATATCAGTCGTTACATGCCAACAACGGTCACACTTTATGCCTTCAGCAGGAGCAACAGATAACCATAAACCTTCAACTTCAGTCTCTAGCACGTCAGCAGGAGCAGACGTTACAACTTCAATTGTCGCTTTAGAGGTAATTAAGACAAAACGTAATTCATCACCTAACTTAGCTAATTTAGTGGCTAAGTCTTGTGTAGCGAATAATGTCACTTGCGCTTCTAGCGCTTTACCAACAGACTTATCTTTTCTTGCTTGTTCTAAGGCGCGGTTTACTTCACCACGAACGCTAAGCAACTCTGTCCAATAATCGTTATCAAGTTCATCAACTGAAGTACTACTTTGTATTTGCTTCGCTAAACCGTCAAACCAAACACCGGTGAAAACAAACTCATCACGTTCGCCACTTAGCGGTAATGGTAATGCTTCCCACAATTCTTGTGCAGTAAATGACAAGATTGGTGCCATCCAAGCCGTCATCGCTTCAGCAATTAAGTACATAGCTGTTTGACATGAACGACGCGCGTTAGAATCACTTTTAGCGGTATATTGTCTGTCTTTAATGATATCTAAGTAGAAACCACCAAGCTCGTTAGTACAGAAGTTCATTAACTTGTGCACTACAACATGGAATTCATATTTATCATAAGCCGCAACAATCTCTTCTTGTAATTGTGCCGCTTTATTAACTACCCAACGATCTAAAGCTACCATGTCATCAAAAGCAACTGAATCATTAGCGGGTTCAAAACCATTTAAGTTGGATAATAAGAAACGTGACGTATTACGAATACGGCGATAAGCATCTGCTTGACGTTTAAATATTTCATCGCCAGCGGTAATCTCTTGCGTGTAATTTACTGAGGCTACCCATAGGCGTAATATATCAGCACCTAAAGTCTTAGTAATTTCACCTGGAGTGATGACATTACCAATTGATTTAGACATTTTGTGGCCTTTAGCATCAACTACAAAACCATGTGTAAGCACTTCTTTGTAAGGGGCTTTGCCATTCATCGCTACAGAAGACATCATTGACGACATAAACCAACCACGATGTTGATCTGAGCCTTCAAGGTATAAATCCGCAACACCTTCAAATTCTTCACGTTCATTAATAACTGAAAAATGTGTTGTGCCAGAGTCAAACCATACATCTAGTGTGTCAGGTACTTTAACAAAGTTTTCTGCGTCATCGCCGATAAGCTCTTGAGCTTCTAAATCGAACCATGCTTGAATGCCTTCAGCTTCAACACGTACAGCTATTTCTTCAATCAACTCAAGACTACGCTCATGCAATGCACCGGTATCTTTATGAATGAACAATGCCATTGGCACGCCCCACGTACGTTGGCGTGAAATACACCAGTCAGGACGACCTTCAACCATAGATTGAATACGGCTTTGTCCCCAATCAGGGATCCATTCAGTTTTTTCAATTTCTTTTAATGACGCATCGCGTAAGCCTTTTTTATCCATAGAGATAAACCATTGAGGCGTAGCTCTAAAAATAATAGGCGTTTTGTGGCGCCAGCAATGAGGGTAAGAATGCTCAATAGCGTGATGATGAATCAAGGTATTGTTATCTTTCAATAAATCAACAACACTCGCGTTAGCTTTGAAGACATGTTGACCAGCAAGTAAAGGTGTATCTTCTAAATAAACACCGTTTGCACCAACAGGGTTAGCCACTTCTAAGTTGTATTCTTTACCAACAACAAAATCTTCTACACCATGACCTGGAGCGGTATGTACCGCGCCGGTACCTGAATCAGTAGTAACATGTTCACCTAAAATAACAGGAACAGAGAAATCATAAAATGGATGTTGTAGTTGTAATAACTCTAAATCTGCACCGTTACAAAAACCTAATGCATGGTATTTACTGATACCAAAACGATCCATACAAGTAGTCACAAGATCAGACGCGATAACTAAACGCTGCTTGCCTTCTTCGCCACCAGATAAGGTATCGCATTGCACTAATGTATATTCAACATCACGGTGAAGAGCTACCGCGCGGTTAGCAGGTAATGTCCAAGGCGTTGTAGTCCAAATAACAAAAGCTATTTCGCCAGTCCCTACATGGCCTTCAGGATGAGAAAACTTATCACCTATAGACTGATCTAATGCAGTAAATTTAACATCAATAGCTGGTGATTGTTTATCTTGGTATTCAACTTCAGCTTCAGCAAGTGCTGAAGCACAATCTGTACACCAATGAACAGGTTTAAAACCTTGATGAATATGACCATTTTCAACAATTTTACCTAACGAACGAATGATATTAGCTTCAGTGCCAAAATCCATTGTTAAATATGGGTTTTCCCAATCAGCTGAAATACCTAAACGTTTAAAGTCTTCGCGTTGACCGCTTACTTGTTTAGTGGCATATTCACGACATTTTTGACGAAATTCGCTAGCGGTAACTTTATTACCCGGTTTGCCTACTTTTTTCTCTACCATCAATTCGATAGGTAGACCATGACAATCCCAACCCGGCACGAATGGTGCGTTAAAGTCAGATAACGTTTTAGATTTTACGATAATGTCTTTTAATATTTTGTTAACAGCATGACCTAAATGAATATTACCGTTTGCATATGGAGGGCCATCATGAAGAATGAATGACTTCTTACCTTTTTTGGCTTCACGCGTTTTGGCGTAAAGATCTTTAGCTAACCAATCTTTAAGCATGTTAGGTTCACGATTAGCCATATTACCTTTCATAGCGAAAGAAGTGGCTGGCAAATTTAGGGTCTGTTTGTAATCACTCATTTAAATCATTATCCGTTTATGTTGGTTGATACATTTAACAAGGTGTATAAATATCAACCAGATTTATAACTGTTAAATTAAATTCTTTAGTTTTTAAATACGACTAAATTAAGCCAATACTTGTTTTGCTTGTTCGCTGTCTTGATGAATCTGTGTGGTTAATGCTTCAAGGCTATTAAACTTTATTACTGAGCGTAGTTTTTTCTTTATCACTACTTCAATACTTTGCCCATACAGGTTTTCATCAAAATCAAAAATATGTACTTCTAACTGTTGTCGTATACCGGCAACGGTTGGTCTTGCACCTATATTGGCAACACCTTTAAATTCTCTACTACATTCACCACTGCCCATTCTAACTAATACAGCAAACACACCATTTAGTGGTGATGTGCGCCTTTTAAGTAAAACATTCGCTGTTGGAAAACCTAACTGGCGACCACGTTTGTCACCATGAAAAACTCGACCAATAATCGAGTACTCTCTACCTAACATCTGTTTTACAGAGACTAAGTCATCTTGTTCTAAAGCTTGGCGAATAAAAGTTGAACTTATACGACAATCTGCCATTTTATAACTATGGGTATCTGAAACATTAAAACCGTATTCTTCACCTGCTTTACAAAGCATTGAAAAGTTACCTTTTCGGTTTTTACCAAAGTGGAAGTCATCACCCACAATAAGGTGTTTTATACCTAATTTTTTAACCAACAAATTTTCTATAAAATATTCAGGGGTTTGATTGGCAAATTTAGCATTAAAATTTACACAAATAAGTCGCTGTACCCCAAGCTTTGATAATAATTTATATTTATCACGTAATCTGCATAATCTAGCAGGCGCGGTTTCCGGTGAAAAAAATTCTTGCGGTTGAGGCTCAAAAACTAAAACCGCAGCCACACAATTTAATGTTTTAGCTTTACTGACTAAAGCAGTAATGACTTGCTGATGCCCTAAATGCACACCATCAAAGTTACCAATAGTTAATACACAACCATGATCTTCTAATTGAATATTATGTAAACCACGAACTAACTGCATTAGCTATTATTCTGCCTTTAACTATCACGCTAAATGCCTTACCTAAATCGCCGGCTGAGGCATCAACTGAACCACTACGAACCTCAACTTTGACATTCGTATAAAATAAACCGACGAATTATATACCAGCACGCTTTAATAATCAGTAGTTCGTACAGTTTTTTTACGATTATTTATCTACCTCGACAGAGCCTTCTTGATATCTATTTTACTACTTTGAAATCACTAAAACGTACACCTAATAAAATAATCATGACTAGGTAACTCGTTACACCAGCGATAATGCAAAGGCTAAGCTGTTGTACTTGTTCAAAAAATGTCATAAGTAACCAGACATCGAAATCACTAGATAATAGGTAAACAACCAAGGCCATCACGCTAGCACTTAGCACTAATTTTCCAATAAAAATTAGTGTATTAGCTGATAATTCATAAACACCTTGTGCTTTTAAACCGCGATATAACAACCAAGCATTAAGTGCTGCAGAAAGTGTGGTTGCTATTGCTAGGCCAACATAACCAAAAAAGGGGGCCAACATTAAATTAAAGATCATATTAGCGACCATCGCGATAATACCAATTTTCACTGGTGTTTTAGTGTCTTGACGGGCGTAATACCCAGGGGCTAACACTTTAATAAACATAAAGCTTAGCAAACCTGATAAGTAAGCAAATAATGCCATAGATACTTGTATAACATCATGCTGGCTAAACTCGCCTCGCATAAATAGCACCATAATTATGGGTTGCGCCAACACCATTAAACCCGCTAATGCAGGCCAACCAAATAAGCTTATAACTTTTATCCCCCAATCAAGGGTCGCACTAAATTCTGTCGGATTTTTATGAGTATGTAACCTTGCTAAGCTTGGTAATACAACGGTCGCAATACCAATACCAAAAAGCCCCAAAGGAAACTCGAGCAACCTATTAGCGTAGTAAAGCCAACTGATTGAACCTGTAATGAGAAAACTAGCAATTAACGTATCTAGCAATAAGTTAATTTGTGTTACAGATACACCAAATAAAGCAGGTAGAATTAATTTTCGTATTTTAGTAACGCCTTCACTGTGCCAAGCCCACTTTGGTTTGACCAACATACCAGCTTTGTACAAAAATGGAATTTGAAATAAAAACTGTATTAAGCCACCTAAAAATACGCCCCAAGCTAGTGCGTGAGCAGGGCTTTGTGTATAAGGTGCACCGTAAATAGCCATACCGATAATAGCAACATTAAGCAACACGGGTGTAAAAGCGGCTACCGCAAAACGTCCCATGGTATTGAGTATTGCCCCTGAAAGCGCAGCAAAACTAATAAACCACAGGTAGGGAAAAGTGATGGTAAGTAAGTTACTTGCTAGATTAAATCTATGTCCGCCTGGTGCGTCATCAAGCCAATCAACAAACCAACCAAAACCAAAAAGCATAACAAACAGCGGTGATGCCAACATACCAAACAAGGTTACCCCGGTGATAATTACACCTAAGGTACCTGAGACTTGTGCTATTAATAATCGAGTTTGTTCTTGGCTGTTTTTACCATCATGTAACTCCGCATCTTGCTCATCCTTAACTTGATATTCACTTAAAACAGGGACAAATGCCTGCGCAAATGCACCTTCGGCAAAGAGTCGTCGAAAAAAATTAGGAATTTTATTGGCAAATAAAAATACATCGGCCATGACACCAGTACCCATCACACTGGCAATAACCACGTCGCGTATTAAACCTAACACCCGAGAAACTAATGTCATAACACTAACAATTAGCCCTGATTTAATTAACTTTTTACTCAAAAAAACATCTCCATACTAAGTTTAATGTTGGTTGTTTACTGTGTATTCTCAAATGACGATATTCAAATAAAAAGCAATATAAAAAAAGCACGAAGGCAATGTAAAATAACGTAAAAGTAAGACTAAAATAAATAATGTGTATTATGTGATGATTTTAGCTATTTAAACAATGTATACTTACGCCTGTTCACAACATGTTTTGCTCTATCGACTAAAATTTTAATCGTAAGCAGCATCCATATTCTTTTTAATTGCTTTTTTATCGTTAAAGATACAAATAAACAATTAAAACATTTGACAACCAGCTAAAAAAAAGGCATATTTCGTCGCCTTAAATTTAAGCTTATAATCAATCTTTCAGGAGATCACCTTGGCTAACTCAAAGCAAGCTAAGAAGCGCGCAGGACAATCTGAAACGCGCCGTCAACATAACGCAAGTCGTCGCTCAATGATGCGTACTTTACTTAAAAAAGTACTATCAGCTATTGAAGCTGGTGACAAAGAAGTTGCAGCAAAAGAATTCGCTGCTGCTACACCAATTTTAGACCGTTACGCAAGTAAAGGTCTTATTCATAAAAATAAAGCAGCTCGTTCTAAGAGCCGTTTGAATGCAGCAATAAAAGCACTTTAATTTTTGCTTTAGCTGTATTTTTTATGAAATGGTCTTCACATAGTTAATTTATTATCTATGTGGCTGATTTTAAAAACCGACCTAGGTCGGTTTTTTTATGTCTGAAATTTGTCTTTCCTCTTTAGCCGTTGTTATCGAGAGTTGCTAAAATATCTAAATCCCATCAGAGAATAACAGTCTGTCTAATGTTTTTTCCTTTTCTGTGTTGCACTTCGGCCCATTATTTTTTAGTCTCTAGGCAACTGATTTATAGAGACCTCCTATGAAAACACTAAAAATAACAAAAATTGCCGCAGTAATATTACTTACTAGCGTCACATTAACCGCTTGTAATGATACTGAAGTAAAAAATACTGATGTAATACAGAACGATGAAAGTAATATCAGTAAAGATAATTTAACCACTAAAAATGCTAAAGATATTCATAAGGAAAGTAACTCTAATCAACCAGAATTACTTCAAGGATTTGAACAGCGCTTAAACATATACAAAGAAGTCACCCTAAACGCTGATTTAAGCCATTTATCTGCAAATCAAAGGCATGTGTTAGTTTTACTCATTGATGCCTCTAAAATCATGGATGACTTGTTTTGGCTGCAAGCCTACTCGCAAGATAAGCAAAGTTTCTTAGCTAGTATTAGTGATGAGAATGTCAGGCGCTTTGCTGAAATAAATTATGGTCCCTGGGATCGCCTTGATGGCGATAAAGTATTTTTAAGTCAAGCGACGAAAAAAGCACATGGGGCTGAGTTTTATCCAGCCGATATGACTAAGGCAGAATTTGAAAAAAGTGATTTGAACGATAATAAAGGCCTTTATTCAGTTATTCGTCGTGATAACCAAGGTGAATTGATAAGTGTTGGTTACTCTGAAATTTATCATGACAAAATGGATCGCGCTGCAGCAATTCTAGATGAAGCATCAAAATTTGCAGACGATAAAGAATTTGCTAATTATCTAATTCTTCGCGCGCAAGCATTACGTACAGATGAATATCAAGCCTCAGATTTTGCATGGATGGATATGAAGAACAATCCCATTGATGTGGTTATAGGCCCTATCGAAAACTATGAAGATCAACTATACGGTTACCGTGCTGCTTTTGAGTCGTATGTATTAATTAAAGACTTAGCGTGGAGTAAGAAACTCGCTAAATATGCTCAGTTTTTGCCTGAGTTACAAAAGGGCTTACCCGTATCAAGAAAATATAGAGCCGAAGTACCTGGCTCTGATGCGGACTTAAATGCCTATGATGTTATTTATTATGCAGGTCACTCAAATGCGGGTAGTAAGACTATTGCTATCAACTTACCTAACGACGAAGAAGTACAACTGAAAAAAGGCACTAGGCGATTACAATTAAAAAATGCGATGCGTGCAAAATTTGATGCCATCATGTTACCTATTACTGACACACTCATAGTGCCTGAACAACGTGCTAATGTGACTTTCACAGGTTTCTTCGCTAATACTATGTTTCATGAAGTTGCCCATGGTCTTGGTATTAAAAATACACTTAATGATAAAGGCTCTGTTCGCCAAGCATTAAAAGAACATGCTTCAGCATTAGAAGAAGGCAAAGCTGACATTCTTGGTTTATATATGATTCGCCAATTACTGGCTAAAGGTGCAATCACTGAAGGTACTCTAGAAGATTATTACACGACTTTTATGGCAGGAATTTTTCGTTCAATTCGCTTTGGCGCCAGCTCCGCACATGGTAAAGCTAATATGGTTCGTTTTAATTACTTTCAAGAAAAAGGGGCTTTTAGCCGTAATGAACGAGGCTTATATCGCATCGATGTTAAGAAAATGACCGCGGCAATCAATTCTTTATCTAAACTAATCTTAACATTACAAGGCAATGGCGACTATCAAGGTGTCGATAAATTACTAAAAGAAAGTGGTGTTATTGGTGAAACACTGGCAACCGACTTAGCGCGATTAGAAACAGCTAAGATACCTGTAGATATTGTGTTTAAACAAGGTAAAAAAGTATTAGGCTTATAAACTTAATACAAAAAATAAAAGCTTATACCAGTTTGATTAAGTTTGTGATCTTGTTGTGCGAAGGAAAAATATATTAAGACAAGGCGCTCGATTGACCAATAGCTGGCTATTGGGATTGAGAGTAACGAA
>Ga0308012_10000819_pt1 | contig 17572 bp, 17 predicted proteins | sample Neamet179_FD_203133 | JGI IMG/M metagenome (GOLD analysis project Ga0308012, IMG submission 203133) | Marine microbial communities from water near the shore, Antarctic Ocean - #179 | ecosystem: Environmental > Aquatic > Marine > Unclassified | place: Southern Ocean | collected 2014-07-25 | reverse complement strand
AATCGTGTTGAAGGTGTAACTATAGAAAACTCTAAGCTTTCAGAAACATTGTCTAATCAGTGTGTTTCATTGGAAGGTTTATCTTCTCGTTTAAATAATGAAATAGATAAATTTAGTTTTTAATGTTTTAATCATGTGTTTTTTAATCTTTGGCAGTTTTAACTCTTAGGTGTATATCTGTTAATCAGTTATAGCAGCGTTACTAACTACTTCAATTGGGCGATATATTTTCTTATTTATTAAAGTATTAAGGTATTATTGATTATGAATATAAAAATAAATAAACCTTCACTAACTAATCATTCAGGTTTTACCCTAATCGAGTTAGTTGTTGTTATTGTTATCTTAGGTATTTTATCTATTACAGCCCTACCCAAGTTTATAAATATACAATCAGATGCAAATGCTGTTGTTATAAAAGCTGCTATTGGATCAATGAAATCAGCGGTTTCTCTCTTTAAAGTTAAAACGATAGTTTCAGGTGTTACGTTTGAAACTGACGTTGAGTTTAGTGGTATAAAAGGCAGTCGTTATCAACCTTGGGCAGCAACTGCTACAGCAACAGGGTTTTCAACTGATTATTCATCACCTCCCGAAATATTTGAAGGCGCGGGTCTAAATATTAATGACTGGGCTTATCGTATTTATATTCTAGGTGATACCCATGCTGTTGCTGCCACACTAAAAAGTGTTTTAAATAAAGATGAACCCACTGTTATAGAGATTCAGGCAACTAATTGTTATTTTAATTATCATTGGTTAAGCTCAGGGGAACCTACATTTACAACTATAATTACAGGGTGTTAATAAGACATTAAATGGCCTGAGTAGATTTTTAGCTAAACAATAATACAATTTTAATAGCAATAGAAAAGAGCCAATCAAAAGCTATTTGTAACGTTTAATATTTTATCTGTTGGCCTAACTTATTGACTCAATGAGCGATACAGAAAACCTTAAAAATAACTAAAGGGATAAAATGACATTATTAATTATTTTAGCATGTGTGTTTCTAGCCGTATTTTTGATGGTGGTATTAGGTGAGCGCTTTGGTAAACCTATGAGCGATGAACAACAGGGTAAGTATAATAAAGTCATACCAATATTAGTCTTTATTTTAATAATCGCCGCGATTATTAAAGCAGTATTTTAAGGTCATGCTCGTTATATTTTAGTTATAGGTCGTTTAAAGAATTGTTTAAACGGCTTTATTGACCCTGCATCATCAGGTAAAATCTATCTATAATAGTTGGTTTACCTAAATATATTTATTCCAAGGTTAAACTGACACATCGAACGATAGAGATTTCTAGTCATGTATAACTTGCCAATACTCAGTTTAAAAAATAAAGTCTCAGCCGAAGAATGGCAGTTACGCGTTGACTTAGCCGCGTGTTATCGCTTATTGCAAATGCACGGCTGGGATGATCTTATTCATACCCATGTGTCAATTCGTATTCCAGGTACTGAGCACATACTTATTAATGCCTTCGGTTTAGCGTTTGAAGAAATAACGGCATCCAATTTAGTTAAAATTGATATCGACGGTAACCTTATTGATAAAGATAGCCCTTTTGAAATAAACCCTGCGGGTTTTACTATTCACAGCGCCGTACATGAAGCGCGACATGATGACTTATGCGCATTACATATCCATACTAATGAAACGATTGCCGTCGCTAGTGTTGAAGACGGTTTACTCCCACTAAGCCAGTATTCAATGTTTGCTTTAGCCTCTATGAGTTATCATGATTATGAAGGTTTAGCCGTAAATGATGAAGAAAAAGTAAGATTACAAAATGATTTGGGTGATAAAAATTTTATGCTACTGCGTAATCATGGGGCTTTAACCATGGGTAAAACCGTTGGTGATGCTTTTATGCATATGTATGACTTAACACGTGCTTGTGAAATACAGCTGCAAGTGATGGCTACGGGTATGAAACCTATTTATGCGCCGCAAAATATTATTGACGGTATTAAAGCACAAGCAAAAATTGTACACGATGGTGAAACGGGGGGGCAAAAAGCATGGCCAGCAATGGTGCGAAGAGTTTATCGTTCTGATCCATCCTTCGCTGAGTAAGTGCCTTCTTTTTGCTATATTCTCCTATTTAGGCCTAAATGTACTTATTGACATTCGTCAACTCTGTGCTGTTTCCTGTAAATAGAAAAGTATAACTTCAAGACCAGCCTTTATTACTTGAATTTAAGAATTTAAATAAATTCAATAAAGAAAGAATTAACCTTTTAAAAGAAAGTTAAAAAATAACCGAGAATCTTATGAAAATAACTCACGTAGAAGTTTTTGATATCCATTGCCCTAAACGCATTGGTTGGAACCCTGTATTTATTCGTATACATACGGATGAAGGTATTAGTGGTGTTGGTGAAGCAGGTTTAGCTTATGATTGGGGACACAGCGCAGCAGCTGCCATGATTAAAGAAATTAGTGAAGCAGTACTTATTGGTTTTAATCCATTTAATACCGAGCTTTTATGGACACGTATGTTACGTGAAAGTTTTTGGGGCTTAGGTGGTGGACCTGTTCTGTATTCTGCGATGAGCGCTATTGATACAGCACTTTGGGATATTAAAGGTAAAGCGTTAGGTGTACCGGTTTATCAGTTGCTTGGTGGTAAAGTTAATGACAAGTTACGTACTTATGCAAGTCAACTTCAGTTTGATTGGGATACTGAAATAAGTAAGTTAATTGAACCTGAACAGTATGCTGAAGCTGCACTAAAAGCGGTAGCACAAGGTTATGACGCGGTTAAGGTTGACCCTATCGTGTATAACGCTGATGGTAGCTCTTCTTTTGATCGCACTAAATTATTTACTAAACCACAAATGCGCTTATTCGGTAACCGATTACGTGCTATTCGTGATGCTGTTGGTGAAGATGTTGATATTATTTTTGAATCTCATTCATTAATGGGTGCTGCCTCGGCTATTCAAATGGGCCGAATAGTTGAAGAGGTTGGCTGTATGATGTACGAAGAGCCTGTTAACTATTTAAACCCAGCAGTACATAAAAAAGTTGCTGATAACGTGAACGTGCCTATTGCGGGCGGTGAACGCTTATATCATCGTTGGGATGTTAGACCTTATTTTGAAGATCAAAGTATTGACGTATTACAGCCTGATGTAGGGTTATGTGGTGGCTTTACTGAATCTAAAAAAGTATGTGATTATGCTGATGTTTACGATATTCGTATTCAAGCCCACGTATGTGGGGGGCCTGTTGCAACAGCAGCATCATTACACTTAGAAACGGCTATTCCTAACTTCTTAATTCATGAACATCATACATATGCGATTAAAGACTGGAACCGTGAGTTGTGTTTACAAGACCCACAACCTGTAGATGGCTTTTTTCAAGTAACTGAAGTACCGGGTATTGGTATTGAACTTAATGATGCGATAGTTAAAAAATCACCACACGTAACGATTAAGTAAATAATTACATGCAGCATAAATAGTTTGTTAATCAATAGGTCTATAAATAGTTATGTTCAGTTATTTATAGACTCTTTTTCAGTATTCTAGCTTATAAATACGAAGCGCATTGTTATATAACAATGCGCTTTTTTTATTTTGATTACATTGTTTAATAAATTCAGACTGCAGAATATTATGCCAATAGCTGGCGTAAGTATTATCTACTTTACTCTCTTTCTTTTGATGTAATAAGCATAATGGAAAATTACTGGCTAGCATAACGCGCTGAATTGAAAATGCCTCAATACAAAAACGACTTACTTCACCAAACCATTCCATCGCATAGTGTCGGTCTGTCATTTCCCAGCCAGAACATTTAATAAATAGGTTGGGGTACTTAGCCAACGTTTGAATATTTTTTTGCCATAAACCAAAAGTACTACTATTGATGTCGAGAGGAGGAAAGCCAGCATGATTGATAATAAAACGCAGTTGATTATTTTTACTTATCATTGTCGTTAATAGTGGCATAACATCAATGACATTTTTATCAGCTAAAGGAAGTTGTAATTCAAAAATAAAATCGGTTATTTCATTTAAACGACTCATATTTTTTTGTGCTAACTGACTCGATAAAGTAGTGAGCGCTTGTTCGTCCAAAATATGACGAACACCGATCAAGCTTTGATGTTGTTGTAAATTATAAAGTGATTTTTCAAAGTGATCAGAAGATGATAATAAATCAACACTCGCGATTGTACGGTAGCTTTTACAAGACGTATTTTGCAAAGGTATACTTTCTATATAGTCAAGTTCATACCAAGGTTTCTGATTATTAAATCCCGCTTCAATATGGACAAAACCCGACAGCTTTATTTCGCTTGTTAAACTATTTTTTAGACTATTGATTAAATCTTCAATTGAAAAGTTTCGTTGAAGTACAGACTTGTCAGGCCAAAAGGGCGGGTTTTCATCGTTAAGCCAATGATAATCGCCACGTGACCGATCAAATAAATGCAAGTGAGGATCAATAATCTTAATGGTCATAATACTTATTTGTCTTCTATTTTCGGTTATTTTAAATTAATTACAGGTACTCGCCATTTTAACGTAACGTTTACTGTGTGGTATAGCCACCATCAATAACTTGTAAACTGCCGGTAATAAACTTAGCTTTATCTGAAGCTAAAAATAGTACTAACTCGGCGACTTCCTCAGGCTGGCCTAATCGTTGTAATGGTTGTAAGTTAGCTTCTTCTTGATGCACTTCCTCTTTATTGGCACCCGATTTTTCACAGTAATTATTAATAGCTTGATGGTATAGTGGGGTTTCTATTGTGCCAGGGCAAACAGCGTTAGCTCGAATATTAAACCCGGCATAATCAAGCGCCGTGGTTTTCGCTATAGAGGCGAGGGCACTTTTACTTAAGTTGTAAGCAAAAGAGTTATGTTTAGCGATAAGGGCTTGATCAGAAGACATTAAAATAATAGCGCCATGCTTGTTTACTTTCATCGATGGTAAAACTGCTTTTATGGCAGCATAAGCACCTTTAACATTAATGTTAAATACTCTGTCTAAATCCGCTTCACTGGTGTTTTCAATTGTCGCCGAAAAATGAACACCTGCATTCGATATTAAAACATCAATAATGTATTTATCTGCAATACCGTGAATTATATCGGTAACTTGGCTAATATTGGTAACATCACAGGGACAAAACTCACCTTCAGATGACGGGGATAAATCTAAATTAAAAACATGGTAATCATTCTCGACGAACAACTTTACAATACTCAAACCAATACCCGAGCTACCACCGGTGATTACACACACTTTTTTCATTTAACTTACTCAACTCTTAGCTATTAAATTAACATAATGATAATAAATGATACCTGTAAGTTTCAGCAAGTGCTATAAAGTTCCAATGACTTCTGTAATACGGATGGATTTAAGAGTTTCGATTTAATTAATCCGTTTTGTCTATGTGATTTGCGTGTATAATATCTGCAATTAGATTAATGAGGTTTTTCCATGAGAGCTTGTGGCGTAGAAATTAAAAGTAATGACGCGATTATTTGTATCGTGTCAAAAGAAAACAACTTGTATGACATTCCTCATACACGCGTACAAAAAATTAGTCTTGATAACGCGGGCGATGCTGAAGAAGTACGTAAGTTTCAATTTGCTTTTGCAAAGTTAATGGAAGACTACAAAGTTACTCACGTACAAATTAAAGGTCGTGCTTTAAAAGGTAAATTTTCTGGTGGACCTATTGGTTTTAAAATTGAAGCGGCTATTCAATTAATCAGTGAATTAGAGGTTGAAGTATTATCAGGTACTTTTATTAAGAAAGAATTATCGAGAAGCCAAATTGATATTGATTTTCGAGATACTGGCTTAAAGCAATTTCAAGAGCAAGCATTCACGACTGTTTTTGCTTATCTAGAAGCGCAAAATAATAGCTATAGAGTTGAAACTGAAAATAATACTGAAGAAGATTAAGACGTTAATATTTATTTGGATTATTTGATTTTACTTAAATAATTTAAGTAAAATATTTAAGTAAAATAGTCTAATAAAAAGCTTAGTGGTTAATATCATTAAGCTTTTTATTTTTTAATAGCCTATTCAATGATAATTTAGTCGATAATCTTATAAAGAGAATATTATAAAATAACTTGAGAAAGTTACCCTTATAAATAAAGGCACGCGTGAGTAATAACGGTGGATAATAAATAAACTTAGGTTATTTGAGGTTAATATTTAAGTTAGTTAGATGTTAAGTCTACTTAGTGTTAGCGTTTTTTATCTACTATCAAACGGTTAATAGCTATAAAGTACAAATTATTTTTCAATAATTATATTGCAATATAGGAAGCACTGTACTATTTTCTCTTAAAATAATAATAATATATCTTAACGGAATTTGACCATGCGAACCGCTATACTTTCAAAATCAAACACACTTTTATCTTTTTTATCTTCTTGTCATTGTGATTCCAAAACCACAGATAAAATAATCCCCCAAATTACTCATTAGAGTTTATTAACCTCTTTCAATGAAGAGAGGTTTTTTTCTCCATAAACAATATCGATAATAGAAGCGGCTAATGCCACTTCTATTCTCTCCTGAGTCATATTTTATCCATTGTTATCTGAATTCACATATTAAGTGATGAAACAATGAGTAATATAACTTTTGAGATATTTAAGATTACTGAAGAAAGTATTTTTAATCTTTCAATTAACAGTAACAGACAACGAGTAAGTTTTATCTTACTTTAAAGGCAGACATTAAAATGAAAAAAACACTCACAATACTCTTATTAACTATTGTACTTTGCCCTTTTGCTCTAGCACAAATTTGTGATGAAAATACGACTAAAACAACACCAGATGACCGCTTTACTATCCATAACAATGGAACGCTAACTGATAAAACTACAGGGCTTATATGGATGCGCTGCAGTGTAGGACAAACGTGGGACAATAATACTGCTATCTGCTTAAATGATGCCGAAGCGTATACTTGGTCAGAGGCTATTATAATTGCAGACACTTTGGATTTTGCGGGGAAAAAAGACTGGCGAGTGCCTAATATTAAAGCATTAAAGTCTATTGTTGAACTGGCTTGTGACTTTCCTGCGATTAATGAAACATTATTTCCTCAGTCTGTATCATCAGGTTATTGGTCGTCTTCTCAAGGGGCTAATAATAATAGCTATGCTTGGAATGTCTACTTCAGCTACGGATTTGATTACAACAATGATAAGGACGATAGTAAGTATGTTCGTCTTGTGCACGACGGACAGTAAACCTTAAATATTTTGGCTTATTTGATTTATTGTCTACTGATTTTAAGTCTTAAAAAGGTTTGTTATCCCTCATTTTTAAATCATGGTGATAACGTTATCTTGATGTTATGCAACTAGTTTGAGTTATATTGATATCTGTATAGGTATCAATATATTATCATTGTTAAATCCACTTACCTAAAACTCTATATTAACATCTTGAATAGGGCTAAAATTTATCTTATCTCAATAAGATTATTATAATTTAAGTAAATTATTTAGTGATTTAGATATATGCATAGTGAAAGTTGATATCTACTTATTATGTCCAAAATAATAGCTTAAATCAGTATTTAGGAAGCTACCAGTTGAATTTAATATATGGGTAAAGTATATAAAATAATAAAATTAAGTGATTAAAACCTAGAGTTAAAGTTTAACTCTACTAATTTGTATTTACGTATATATTTTAAATTAAAAGAATATTTAGATGAAAACAATTTACTTTGATATTCAACGTTAAATTTAGAGTTTGTTTTAGATTTCATAATAATATTGACATTAAAATTACCAAACTTGGTTCTCCATAAAATATCATTAAATAATTCGAGATTAACTAAATCACGATTAAAGGAATAAGATAGTTGTGGTAATAAAGATACTTGTAAATCTCCCGCCCCCCATGTTTTACCGTAAGCGAAATCGACATCCCATTTTAAATTTCCATAAGGAGTGAAGTTTTTACCTGAACCAAGAAAAAACCGCCATGAATAAAAATTAAACTGACTAAAGCTTTTAGCAAATGATTCAATCTCTATTAAATCAAATTTAGAAATTTGAACAGAGCTCTCAATAAAAGTTAATTCTGTATTTAATAAATTTAATGTACCACTATATATATCATTAATTTTAGTTTCTTGACGCGCTATAAAAGTAGGCTTATAAGCTGCTTTATATAGGGTAGTATTAGCTAAAAAACCTACACCTAATTTAAGTTGATTAGGTGGTGTACGAGAAATAATATTCTCTTCTATAGCGTACTTTTTCTCTGGATCATTAAATTTCATTTTATTTATAAGAGTATATGATGGTAACAATTGGTTTTCATGTTTAAATTTAATGTTCGAAATTAAATTTATATCATACTTAGCTTCATTTGATATTTTTTGAACTTTACTTGGTTTTGAGTCAATAAAGAAAGAATCAATATCTTTTCGTGCAGAAATGCTTTTTGAGTAATAACTTGTATGTAATTTACTTATACCTGAAAGTAAAATATCAGGGGGTATTGTAATGATTTTTTTTTGTATGAATAAATGTACTAATTGGGACGGTTGAACATATATAGAATTTGAGTAACTATCTTTTAACTCTGTTTTAATATCAGATAAAAATGACAATAATTCAGTAGTACAATTTTGATTAAAAAAATTATAAATTCCTTCATTATTATATAATTCATAAGCTTTTAATAAAATTAAATCTTTCTCTTTTTGTGTTAAATTTAACGGATAAAGCGTAAGGCTTCTTTGCTCTTTTTCGATATATTCATATCTAATATTATAAAAATTAGTGAATGAATATCTACCCTTTAATCCTCCGAAAATGCTTTTTTTAGCAAGTTCTATAAAGGTATCCTCTTTGTTTATAATGGCAGAATAACTAAATACTTTACTAAAACTAAGGCTTTCTTTTTTCTTGAAAATTAAAAAATTATGACCAAAATATGACATGGGTGTAGATAGGGTAGGGTTAGCAAATGCCAATAAAATACTATCGAACTTTGATTGTATTATATATTTATTTAATTTGGGGCACTCTCTAAATAATACGGCTAAGTCATTTGGTTTTTTTAACGAGGCATAGAATTGTACAGGGGAGTTACATTTTTTATCTAGATGTATATTTTTTTCTGAAAATTCAGACGCATAAACATTTGTTATAAAAAAAAATATAAAAAAGTTAACAAGATAATTCATTTATAATTTTCATTGAAAATTTTACGGGTGTAAGAAGTTCGTTATTAATAGTTTGAATGTTATCTATATTTAACGGTTTAGAAGAACATGTCATTTGGCTTTTAATTTCTTCTAATAAAGCATAATCCCTAAAAGAAATTCTTCTCTTGATATGAATAAAGTTTTTCACAATGAAAGTATGAACTTTAGGTGATGTATCCCAAATTACATCTCTAGCTTCAACGTTTATATTAACTAAAAAAATTAAAGCTAGAAATATATTAAAATTACTTTTGAACGGCATCTAAAAAACGTTACTATTATTTAGCTTGCAATTCAATGAAGTAAGAATTTTGTTCATACTTCTGCCACGCACCTGTAAGGGCATCCGTAGTACTTAAATCCCAAAATACGTTTAATACGCCAACAGGATCAAAGCTCTTATTAAGATCTCTAGATACAGTTTGGAAACCTTCTTTCTTTACCATAACAACGCTTTTAGCACTTTTCTTTAACTTAACAGTTAGAGGTGTTACACCAACTCGTTGTCCATCTATAATAATTTCAGCGCCCTGAGGTATGCTATCAAAAGTTATAGCTTGATTTGTACCGCTTATTATTGTTGCGCAACTACAAAGTAAAAGCACACATAGACCTAAAAATATATTTTTTAAACTTCTCATTACAATCCTTATTTAATAATTTATATGTTATTTAAATAACATAATAACCCTTGATTAAAAACTTCAAAATCAAGTGCACGGAGGGTAATTTAAAATGATATATATTGCAATGATGAAACAGGTTATTTAAGTAGAAATAATGCTTATAATTAACGCTGTTATTTAAAGTATTAAAATTAAGTATATAATCCTCAAATTTAATTTGATGGGACTTTAAAAAAGGAGTTAGAAGTATTTATAAGTCGATATGCTTAGTTATATCTTAGAAAGTCTTCATTATTTTAGGTGGTATCTATAGTCTTATTGCAATGAGCATATAAGACAAATTTTAGACATAAAAAAACCGACCTAAGTCGGTTTTTAAATCTTCATTTAGATAAACTAAATTAAGATAATTTCATAAAAAGTACAGCTAAAGCAAAAATTAAAGTGCTTTTATTGCTGCATTTAAACGGCTCTTAGAACGAGCTGCTTTATTTTTATGAATAAGACCTTTACTTGCGTAACGATCTAAAATTGGTGTAGCAGTTGCGAATTCTTTTGCTGCAACTTCTTTGTCACCAGCTTCAATAGCTGATAGTACTTTTTTAAGTAAAGTACGCATCATAGAGCGACGACTTGCGTTATGCTGACGGCGCTTTTCAGATTGTCCTGCGCGCTTCTTAGCTTGCTTTGAGTTAGCCAAGGTGATCTCCTAAAAGATTGATTATAAGCTTAAATTTAAGGCGACGAAATATGCCTTTTTTTTAGCTGGTTGTCAAATGTTTTAATTATTTAATTTAACCTAAACGATAAAAAAGTTTACGATAAAAAGCAATTAAAAAGAATATGGTTGCTGTTTACGACTAAATAAAACTAGCCGGTTGAACAAAACATGTTGTGAACAGGCGTAAGTATACATTGTTTAAATAACTAAAATCATCACATAATACACATTATTTATTTTAGCCTTATTTTTGCGTTGTTTTACATTGCGTTCGTGTTTTTTTATTCTGCTTTACTATCTGAATAATTAGTCTAAATAAGGCTACGTGAATAACTAACAACAAAGGTGGTATGGAGTGTTTTTTGAGTAAAAAGTTAATTAAATCAGGGCTTATTGTAAGTGTTATGACATTAATCTCTCGGGTGTTAGGTTTAATACGCGATGTGGTTATTGCTAACGTTATGGGTACTGGGGCTATGTCTGATGTATTTTTACTGGCTAATAAAATACCTAACTTTTTTCGACGTCTTTTTGCTGAAGGTGCATTTGCGCAAGCATTTGTTCCGGTACTGAGTGAATATCAGATTAAAGATGAGCAACACGAAGGTGGTAATAAGCAAGAACAAACGCGTTTATTAATTGCTCAAGCTTCAGGAACGTTAGGTATAATTATTACCGGTGTTACGCTTTTTGGTATGTTGGCATCACCTGTATTTATAATGCTCTTCGGTTTTGGGTGGTTTGTTGATTGGTTTAATGATGCACCTGGAGGAGAAAAATTTACATTGGCAAGTAACCTGCTCAGTATTACTTTTCCTTATTTATGGTTCATTAGTTTTACTGCACTTTCAGGTGCAATATTAAATACATTAGGGCGTTTTGCCGTAGCGGCTTTTACCCCCGTTTTATTGAACGTTGCGATTATTGCGATGGCTATTTATGGAGCACCTTATACACAAAGTCCGGCGCATGCCTTAGCTTGGGGAGTTTTTCTCGGTGGTTTAATACAATTTTTGTTTCAAATTCCCTTTTTATACAAAGCCAGTATGTTGGTTAAACCTAAATGGAATTGGCAAAGCGATGGGGTAATTAAAATTCGTAAATTGATAATACCCGCTTTATTCGGCGTGTCAGTGACACAAATTAATTTACTGTTGGATACCTTAATTGCTAGCTTTTTAGTGACAGGCTCTATCAGTTGGTTGTATTTTTCTAATCGATTACTTGAATTTCCTTTAGGACTTTTTGGCATTGGTATTGCGACAGTGGTACTACCCAGTTTAGCTAGATTACACAGTAACAAAAATCCGGTAGAGTTCAGTGCAACAATTGACTGGGGACTTAAGGTAGTGAGTTTATTTGGTTGGCCAGCTCTTGCTGGTTTAATGGTGTTAGCACAGCCTATTATTATGGTGCTGTTTATGCGAGGGGAGTTTAGTCAACATGATGTTTTACAGGTATCTATGGCGTTATTTGCCTATTTATCAGGATTACTTAGTTTCATGTTTATTAAAGTATTAGCGCCAGGGTATTACGCTCGCCAAGACACTAAAACACCAGTGAAAATTGGTATTCAAGCGATGGTAGCTAATATGATGCTTAATTTAATGTTGGCACCCTTTTTAGGTTATGTTGGCTTAGCTATTGCCACAACGCTTTCTGCAACGCTTAATGCTTGGTGGCTATATCGCGGTTTAAAAGCTAAGGGTATTTATCAATTATCAACCAATACGCTTCTTTTTCTTGGGAAATTAATGATAAGTGCTAGTGTGATGGCAGTAGTTGTATATCAGCTATCGAGTGATTTTGATGTATGGTTGGTTATGAGCTTTTTAGAGCAAGTACAGCAGCTTGCTTTGTGTATTATTGCCGGTGTAATCAGTTATATTGTCATGATTTTTTTATTAGGTGTACGTTTGAGTGACTTTAAAGTGATGAGTAAATAGCAAAAAGTCTATTGCAATGTCGATAAATAAGCATAAAAAAAATTGTAGGAACTACTGATTATTAAAGCGTGCTGGTATATAATTCGTCGGTTTATTTTATGCGAATGTCAAAATTGATGTGCGTAATGGTTTAGTTAATGGTTTAGTTTATTTTATAAACAAGGCATTTAGCGTGATAGTGAAAGGCAGAATAATAACTAATGCAGTTAGTTCGCGGTATACATAATATTCAATTAGATGATCATGGTTGTGTATTAACTATTGGTAACTTTGATGGTGTGCACTTAGGTCATCAGCAAGTCATTACCGCATTGGTAAACAAAGCTAAAGCGTTAAATTGTGTGGCTGCAGTGCTAGTTTTTGAACCTCAGCCACAAGAATTTTTTTCGCCTACAACCGCACCGGCTAGACTCTGTCGGTTACGTGATAAATATAACTTATTAGCTAAACTCGGTGTACAGCGACTTATTTGTGTTAATTTTAATGCTAAATTTGCAAATCAAAGTCCACAATATTTTATAGAAAACTTGTTAGTTAAAAAATTAGGCATCAAGCACCTTATTGTTGGTGATGATTTTCACTTTGGTAAAGGTCGGCAGGGTAATTTTTCAATGTTGTGTAAAGCCGGTGAAGAATACGGTTTTAATGTATCGGATACCCAAAGTTATAAGGTAGCCGATTGTCGTATTAGTTCAACGGTTATTCGTCAGGCGCTAGAGCAAGATGATCTTTTATCGGTTAAGCAAATGCTCGGTAGAGAATATTCCATCATTGGTCGGGTTTTTCATGGAGACAAGCGTGGTCGTCAGTTAGGTTTTCCAACCGCTAACGTATTACTTAGAAGACAAGTTTCTCCGCTCAACGGTGTTTTTGCTGTAATGATAAAGACTAACTTTGGTCAATTTAAAGGTGTTGCTAATATAGGCGCAAGGCCAACAGTAGCCGGAATAAGACAACAATTAGAAGTACATATTTTTGATTTTGATGAAAACCTTTATGGTCAATGTATTGAAGCGATAGTGAAAAAGAAGCTGCGTTCAGTTATAAAATTTGACAACCTTGAAGCGCTTACTGCGCAAATTCATCAAGACAGTGAACAAGCAAAGCACGTACTGGCTTAAGGCTTAATTATTACCTAAGTAAAATAACGCTTAATGTAGCGTTTAGCTAAGACAGTCTTTAATAATAGACTTAAAAAGATAAAAATAACCTATTCAATTTAACATAAGTTAACAGTTATAAATCGGGTTGATATTTATAGCGTTTAGTTAAGCTTATTAGCCACAGAAACGGATAATGATTTAAATGAGTGATTACAAACAGACCCTGAACTTACCAGCTACTTCTTTCGCTATGAAAGGAAATATGGCTAACCGTGAACCTAACATGCTTAAAGATTGGCTAGCTAAAGATCTTTACAGTAAAACTCGTCAAGCCAAAAAAGGTAAGAAGTCATTTATTCTTCATGATGGACCTCCTTATGCCAATGGTAATATTCATTTAGGTCATGCTGTTAACAAAATATTAAAAGATATTATCGTTAAGTCTAAAACGTTATCTGACTTTAACGCGCCTTTCGTGCCAGGTTGGGATTGCCATGGTCTACCTATTGAATTAATGGTAGAGAAAAAAGTAGGCAAACCGGGTCATAAGGTTACCGCTAGCGAGTTTCGTCAAAAATGTCGTGAGTATGCAACTAAACAGGTTAGCGGCCAACGTGAAGACTTTAAACGCTTAGGTATTTCAGCCGATTGGGAAAATCCATACCTAACCATGGATTTTGGTACTGAAGCTAATATCATTCGTTCGTTAGGTAAAATTGTTGAAAATGGTCATATTCATCAGGGTTTTAAACCTGTGCATTGGTGTACTGATTGTGGCTCTGCTTTAGCAGAAGCTGAAGTTGAATATCAAGATAAACAATCACCAGCGATTGATGTTAAATTTACCGTGTTAGACCAAACCATCAGCAATAAATTTTCTCACCCAGATAAACAAGAAGGTGAAGGTGAAATTGCTTTTGTTATCTGGACCACAACACCATGGACAATGCCTGCTAACCGTGCGGTTGCACTGCATACTGATGTTGAATATACCTTAGTGCAGTGTGAAACCTTATCTGGCGGCGTGGAAGGTAAACAACGTTTAGTTATTGCCTCTGATTTGGTTACCTCATGTATGGATCGTTTTGGTATTACTAAATATCATGCATTAGGTTTTTGTAAGGGTGTCGATTTAGAGTCATTACAAGTACAACATCCATTTTATGAGTTTTCAGTACCGGTTATCTTAGGCGAGCATGTAACTACTGAGTCAGGTACTGGTGCTGTACATACTGCGCCAGGTCATGGTGTAGAAGATTTTGTTGTAGGTAAATTATATAACTTAGAAGTTGCTAACCCTGTTGGTGCAAATGGTGTTTATTTAGAAGATACACCTTTGCTTGCGGGTCAGCATGTCTTTAAAGCTAACGCGAGTGTTGTTGAGCTATTAAAAGAAAATAATACGTTAATTCATCATCAAGCGATTAAGCATTCTTACCCACATTGCTGGCGCCATAAAACGCCAATTATCTTTAGAGCAACGCCTCAATGGTTTATCTCTATGGATAAAAAAGGGCTACGTGATGCGTCATTAAAAGAAATTGAAAAAACACAATGGATCCCTGATTGGGGTCAAAGCCGTATTCAATCAATGGTTGAAGGCCGTCCAGATTGGTGTATTTCACGCCAGCGTACATGGGGCGTGCCAATGGCATTGTTTATTCATAAAGATACAGGTGCATTGCACGAACGTAGTCTTGAACTGATTGAAGAAGTTGCGTTACGTGTTGAAGCTGAAGGTATTCAAGCGTGGTTCGATTTAGAAGCGCAAGAGCTTATTGGCGATGACGCAGAAAACTTTGTTAAAGTTCCTGATACCTTAGACGTTTGGTTTGACTCAGGCACAACCCACTTCTCTGTTGTTAATGAACGTGAGGAGTTTGATGGTATTGCTGATTTATATCTTGAAGGCTCAGATCAACATCGTGGTTGGTTTATGTCGTCAATGATGTCTTCGGTTGCGATGAATGGTAAAGCGCCTTATAAAGAAGTGCTTACACATGGCTTTGTGGTTGACGCTAAAGGCCATAAGATGTCTAAATCAATAGGTAATGTAATCACCCCAGGTGAAGTTACGAAAACCTTAGGTGCTGATATTTTACGTCTATGGGTTGCGTCAGTAAATTATACGCAAGAAATCACAGCGGGTAATGAAATATTTAAACGTCAAGCCGACGCTTATCGTCGTATCCGTAATACGTCACGTTTCTTATTGTCTAATCTAAATGGTTTTGAACCGGCTAATCATTCAGTTGCGTTTGATGACATGGTAGCACTTGATCGTTGGGCTGTTGAAAAAGCGGCACAACTACAAGAAGAAATTGTTACAGCTTACGATAAATATGAGTTTCATACGGTTGTACACAAACTAATGAACTTCTGTACTAACGAGCTTGGCGGCTTCTACCTAGACATTATTAAAGATAGACAATATACCGCTAAAAGTGACTCTAATGCACGTCGTTCTTGTCAAACAGCCATGTATTTAATTGTTGAATCAATGACGGCATGGATGGCACCTATATTGTCATTTACTGCTCAAGAAGTTTGGGAAGCATTGCCTTTACCTGCAACAGGTGAACGTGATGAGTTTGTTTTTACGGGTGTTTGGTTTGACGGTTTAGCGAAGCAAATGCAAAATAGTACTTCGGTAGATGATCTTGATAACGATTATTGGACTGAATTGCTTAGTGTTCGTGGTGAAGTAAATAAAGCTTTAGAGCAAGCCAGAAAGGATAAGTCTGTTGGTAAAGCACTTGAAGCACAAGTAACATTGTTTGCAACGCAAGTACTCGCTGATAAGTTAGCTAAATTGGGTGAAGAACTACGCTTTGTTTTGATTACTTCTAAAGCGACGATTGAAATAGTAACAGCTGCCCCTGAAAATGCACTTGAGACTGAAATTAAAGGCTTGTGGTTATCTGTTGCGCAAGCTGAAGGTATTAAGTGTGACCGTTGTTGGCATGTTACTACTGACATTGGCGAAAGTGAAGTTCATCCTGAACTATGTGGCCGTTGTATTACTAATGTTGATGGTGAGGGTGAAACCAGGCAATTTGCTTAATTTGAATGGTCTGGTTACATCAAAAGTGAGTTATCCTATTTACTTTAAATAGATAAGTTAATTGACTTAATTGTTTTAATAACATTATCGAGCTATTACCGCACTCTATTAAGTAGAGTGTTAGTAATAGCTTATTTAATTCTGCTATATGAGATTTTCCTATTGAAAAATTTATTTAATGAAACGGGATTACGTTGGTTATGGATAACTTTGTTGTTTTTGATTCTTGATCAAGTGAGTAAGTATTGTGTTGCAAGTACTTTTGATTATCGTGAAACGTTAAACGTTTTACCTTTCTTTAATCTTACTTACGTACATAACCCAGGTGCTGCGTTTAGCTTTTTAGCGGATCAAGGTGGTTGGCAGCGTTGGTTTTTTACTGCTATAGCGAGTATTGCGAGTATTATATTTATTGTTTGGATGGCAAAGACACCTAAACAACAGCGTTTGTTAGGCATTGCTTTTTCGTTGATTTTAAGCGGCGCGGTAGGTAACTTAATCGATCGTGCGCTTTTTGGTTATGTGATTGATTTTCTAGACTTTCATTGGGCTGGTTCTCATTTTGCTGCCTTTAACGTTGCTGATTCAGCTATTTTTATGGGTGCGGCATTAATGATTTTAGAGTCATTTATTAATAAAGAAAGTGATAAAGAAGATAATAAAGAAAGCGATAAAAATAATAAAAATAGTAATAAATAAACACGTAACGATTGTAATAAAAACTATTTACTCTAACGATTGAAAGCAAAACGTCATAGTAAATGGTTAAACCATTCATACAAGTAAGGTATAAAGCAAATAATGACCGATGCAACGCAAGCACACATTCAAAATAATTCTAGTATTCTTGTCCATGTAACGATGAAGCTAAGT
>Ga0308012_10000818_pt1 | contig 17624 bp, 5 predicted proteins | sample Neamet179_FD_203133 | JGI IMG/M metagenome (GOLD analysis project Ga0308012, IMG submission 203133) | Marine microbial communities from water near the shore, Antarctic Ocean - #179 | ecosystem: Environmental > Aquatic > Marine > Unclassified | place: Southern Ocean | collected 2014-07-25 | reverse complement strand
CATGCTGTCAGCCGCTCGCAGATCCACGCCTATCTGGTCGTTGAACCGGTAGTCGCTGACTGGGACACGGTCGACAAAGAATACCTTCCGACCGCGATGTACACCGATGGAGGTGGCGGCGGCAAGGGCAAGGGCAAGAAAGGGAAGGATCGCGGCAAGACCGCGAAGGCGGCGGACTCGAAGGAATGGAAGATGTGGAAACACTCTTGCCAGACTTTTGACTCTGACCACAAACGATGCTGCGACAACCAGGGCTGTGAGAATATACTCACCCAGGAGCAGTACAAGAGCGTCTGCCGCCGGCAGAAGCTGAAGGACGAAAGGTCAGCAAAGAATGGATATGCACGGCTGCCGGTATGGCACCAGTGCGAGGAATGCCACGCAACTTCGGATGAAGATGACAAGCTCATCATGCCCGACGGGTACAAGCCGAAGTCCAACACCACTGACTCTTCGAGGGCAACCAAGGAATGGATCAAGGTCACAAAGGGCCGGACCGACCGTATCGCTAACGCGGCGATCGCCGACGCCGATGATGATGACCTCGACGATGCTGCGTCTATGATATCTATGCAGTCCGTCGCTGAATCAGCGAAGGACGATCAAATCAGTCAGCAGGCTGAGCAGATTCGCTCACTCGAGCAAGGCGCCAAGGACAAGGCTGATTCTGACCAAGCAGCACGATTCAAGAAACTTGAAGACAAATTCGAGAAGATGATCGGCTATATGGACGAGCAGCGTGACGACGAGACCGAATCCAAGAAGATGAAGGTCCGCGGGCGTGGCAATAACATGTACAACAGCCTGAGAATGGATGCTGATGATGAAGAGCGCTAGGACTCACAAGGGTATAAGGAATCTAAAAATCTGGAAAACGATAAAGGAGTTAAAGGATCAAATGATAATGAAAAGGATAAGGATAAAGTTGCCAAGATAACTGATAAGGTTGCCAAGATAACTGATAAGGATAAGGAAGCCGCCATGCGCGATACAAAACAAAAGGGAATAGGAATAAGGACACATAAGGAAATATCACAAGACAACCTGTCTTACGATTTGAAGGGCATCGAGAAATGGGACGATGAGATGGATGCGATGGTGATGTGGGCTGCTGCAGATCAGACAGTTCATGCCTATCATGCGATCAGGGGCGAAGCTTGTTTAGATAGCGGAGCCAACTTGAACATCTTCCAGCTCGAAAATGAACCTCACATGTCGGAACTGGTCAACAGCGACATAACTGTGAGCGGCTTCTCAGGCAAGGACGTCAATGGAAATAAGGACGGGATGGCGAAGATGTATATCTTCGACCCGAAGCATCCGGGGGATGGGCACCACATTGACGTGCCTGGAACTACGATGCAAGGCGACGCCAATGCCAATCTGATCTCAGCTTGGTTAATGGTAAAGCGCATGGGCTTCACGCTCACGCTGACGCCTGATGGTAAACGCGATGGCTTCAACCGCACAGAGTCAGATGGCTCTGTCACCAGATTGCCTGCTACCGCTGATTTGCGGCGTGGAATATGGATTATCCACTTCACGATCAGCCACTCTGCTGAACAGTCCCGCAAGCTTGCGATCAAGAAGCACAGGGCGATGATGTGCCGGGAGTCAACTGACAACCCTGGCATGCACGCACTGTGTGACGAAGGACGCCTGCTATCTGCGGAACAGATGGAAGTCATTTTAGACGATCATCTCGATGCGGGGGATGTACTGCTATCTGCGGATTCATCAACTATGCACTGGTACGCTGGTGCTGCTAATGCTAATACTTCAAAAGATATGGAAGGTATGGACAAATCCGGTGAGGAATCTCGAGATGCACGTGCATCGACAGATGGTCTGCTTGACCCGGAAGATGAACACATCTACAAGGAATCAGAGGCGGTCATCAAGCCGTCTCAACGACCTCATGATAGGCAAATGGTACAACGAGTTCGACATTTCAAACTTGGACACCACGGACCCTGCCCGGGCGGTTGCGATATATGCAAACAGACGTCTGGCACATTGAGAAAGGTAATGAAGGGCGGCTCACCAGTCTTTGACGAGGTGGCCGGCAGAACTTTCGGCATGGACAGTCTCTACTGGGACGTTGAGTCGAGACATGGCAACAAATACACTGTCGTGATGAGAGACGAACGGACACTTTGGATCGGGGGCTTCCACATGGCAAAGCGCTCTGATGCTACCAGACTGTTTGTTGAGTACGTGGAAAGAATGCGGGAGGACCCTGAAGTCAACTGCCCACATTTCTGCACACGTCTGCGTCTTGACAACGCGGGAGAATGGGCTGCTGACTATAACGAGTTCCAGCAGGCCTGTATCAATTTGGGAATCGAGGTACTTCAGCCTCCGTCGAAGAGTGACCATCGTATGAACAGCCTTGCTGAGTCTGCGGTGTTTCTGACGAAACTACATGCACAACGTGTTCTCTTAGGGACTCGTCTGGAATGGAACATGTGGGAAGAAGCGGTCAACTACGTCTGGTTCATTCGGCAGCACACCGTCACCAAGCGAGCTGCGAGTCCTCATGGTAAAGGACCAGCGCCGATTACGGAACTATCAGACAACAACGTCGACTACGCGGAATGCGATCGACGAAAGGACTACGCCTGGCCGCCAGGTACTCTCTGCCTGGTGCACAACCCGGGCAAGCATGGCGGTGCTGATGATATCACACACGCCAGATATGGACGAGTCATTCGTATGGAGAAGGACGTTGCAGTCTTTGAATCTCTACGAACTCCCGCTGGAAACGACCGGCGGACTATCTTCAGGTCGAAGAACTTCTCAGTCGTTCATCTGCACGAAGGAATCAGCGCACTTCAGTGGGCTGGTCTGGAGGCGAAGAACCTACCAAAGGCTTGCATGCCGGAGGTGGACCTGAGTCGATTCGTTACACTTGTGGAGCTGAGCAATCTCTACACTGGCAGTCAGACAAAGCTGCCGATCATCAAGGGTAGCTCAAAGCAAGGAGATGCACCTCTTCCTGGGGTCATCACAATTGACAAGGCAACAGGACGGATATACGAAGAGAAGGAAGGTACTCTTCATCCCACCGACGGCCACGTGAACATTGTTCCACCTGGCCTGTCAGATGCTTCAACGGAGTCCAAGCGAATCGAGATATCAACTGCTCGGCTTGTGACGGACCCAGAGAGCTTCATCAGCTGCGACGTTCACCGACTGTTCACGAGTAACGGCGGCGTCTACCGCGGTTCAGTATTATCCTATGATGATGATACGAAATTCTGGAAGGTAAAATATGACTGTGATGAAACAGTCGAGGAATATGATGTGGACGATATGGTTGATTACGCCATTCGCTGCATTGAAGGAAAGTCGCCCGCTGATGGAGGCGCGGCGCAATGGATCAAACATTGTCAAGGCGCTAATGATGCGCCGCCTGGACCTGAGCCTGAACCTGAGCCGGAAGTGCAAGTCGCACCGCTGGTTGATGGATTCGATGGTGGCTGGTACCGGACACTAAACAATGACACATTCTACAGCGTGTGCGAGGCTAATGACATTGCCTCGAATCAGCAGCGCATGTATTTCGAATGGTTGCGGAGTCACTTCAAAATCGGCAACGATAAGAAGAAGTGCACTACCCTGTTCATCCCCAATCCAATTGGGAAGAAGAATAAATGGACAAAATTCAAGGAAGGTGAATGGTTCCCGGTACCAACTGGTGCAATGTGGGATCGACATCTCTCAAGGTATGAGCCAGACTCGGCAGGCAACATGTCTGCTGCTGCCACCTCTGCGATTCAGCAGAACGTCAAGGTTATCTTGGCGGCACAAGGCAGGCGGGTCGAGGCACTCGTGTCAGAGACACACAGGCTTCTGAAGGCTGGCGTCACCGACGTCAAGGAGTTTGAACAAGTCGTCCTCAACGCTGAGATTGAGCGGTCTGTCGCCGAAGCCTACGCGGCTGGTGATCTACCCTCTGACTCAGTCTGCTGGGCTGCTGTTGATCAGAAATCACGCGCAACTGCTGACGATCAGAAGGCAAACAAACACATCGATGCAAAGGGGATTCCAATTGCCCCGAAATCAATGATTGACCTGGAGTCCTGGAAGAATGGCGACAGCGAGATCTGGGATGAAGCAATCGATAAGGAATGGGATGGACTGAACGATCGCGACTGTTTCGAACACGACCTCACGAGGTCAGTTTTAAGGGAAAGACAGATCTACAAAAACCCAATTGGGATGCGAATGCTGCTTGAGACTAAAATCTCTGACGGAAAATTCAGCAAGGCCAAGGCCAGAAACGTGGCTCAAGGGCACAAAGGCAACCTGACGAAGGGCGTGGACTACACCACCGTCTTCGCTGCGGCGCCTGACCTGGCAACTGGACGGATCATTCAGGCTCTCTGCGTGCTGTTCAATTTTGTGCGTGCCACAATGGATATCATGCAGGCTTACCTGATCGGCAAAGCCGAGAAAGGTCAGCAGTACCCGGTGAGATACCCGGCTGGAAGGATAAGGGAGGCACACCGATGCCCGATCACAGGAGAAGAGCGTTACGCTCTACTGATCGGCAACTTATACGGGATGCCAACTGCTAGCCGCGTTTACAGTATTGAACGGGACCGGCTGCTACTTGAGGAGATGCCTCGGCGCTGGCCAGACGTCACCATCGAGCAGAACCCATACGAACCGTGCTTATTTAAGATTAAACGGAAAGGAATCGGATATGTCAGCATCCACGTCGATGATTGCGACGCAGCATTTCAGTATGCAGAAGATGCAGAGTTTTGGATGTACGCCACTAATGAGCTGTTCAAGACCGACAAACAACCAGGAATCAAAGCAGTCGATCCAGAAGTAATGCTGGGTGTGACTCGCAAGTTATATGAGAAGGACGGCGTTCGGTACGTCAAGCTGGGGCAGCAGGCCTACATCGAACAGATGTGGGAAGATTGGAGTCAATTCCGCAAGGGTAAGCGGGCTCCGACTACTCCTATGCCTCAACAAGGAGACAAGCAGCCGCCCGCGGTTGACGCTGACCTCAAACCGGTCGGAGTCACCGACAAGGAAGCAAGGGAAGTCCATGAAATGGGCTACAGGAATCTGGTCGGAGAACTGCTTTGGCCATCAAGGAACACCGCACCGGGCATCTCTGCTGGCATTGGACTACTTAGCAAGTGCGTTCATCGACCATCATGGGGAGCCTGGTTCTCCGCGCTACACCTTCTGCATTATCTATACACTAATCGGGAGGCAGGAATTCAGTTCCGCAGCGACGGGAACATTGAGCCAGTCTGTTTCTACGACAGCGGCTTCTACCAGGACTTGATCGGACACAAACCTCAATATGGTTTCGTGATCTTTTGGGCTGGTGGGCCTCTAATATGGAGGTCAAAGAAACACACCAATATACCGCTGAACACTAGTGAAGCTGAGTATATGGCATTGTGCCACGCCTGGCGTCACGTGAAGTGGCTGCGCAGTGTGTTGACGTGTATGGGATTAGGATGGATGGTGGCTAACCCAACGAGGGTTATTGGTGACAACAAGAACGCCACGGACTGGGCAGCGGAGAAGATGATCAGCGACGGTAATCGTCACATCGACATCTGCTACATGAAGGTACGTGAGCGGGTCGCCATGGGAGAGATCCTGCCTGAATGGATCAAGGGAAAGTCAAACTCAAGTGACTTGCTGACTAAAATGGTCACGAAAGACGTTGTGGATGCTCTTATGAAGACTCTGCAGGGGATTGAACCGATTCCGGGTGTAACTACGCGGGACATTAAGGAAACAGGAAACGCTGAGAAGCTCCTGTCGTCAGTAATGATGGCAGAGGTCTACGATTTCATGAGCATGATGGCGGGACAGCAGGACGACGAAGTCTTGCGGCCGTTCGATCCAAGTGAAGTTGTGGATGTCAAACGTCCAGGGGGTGTGAAGACCACGGCTTGGCAAAACTACAAGGTACTGGCCCGCTACTAGCGGACAGCCAAATGGACTCGCCATCAGCAGGACTAACTACCGCTCAGCCCTTACGGGTGTGCTGGGTGTGTGTTTGGGTGTGCTGGGTGTGTGTTTGGGTGTGTGGATCTATATCTATATGGATCTATCTGAAGGTTCGGGGATAACAAAATGTGAAGGATAAGGATCATGGAGGATTGCACTGAAGGGAGGAGCGCTGTGTAGCGCCCAGCCTTTTGTGACTTTTGGGTCCAGACCGTGCGTGTGCCGTTAATGGAGGTGCCGTCTGTCTGAGACTCCCTGAGAACCCAGCCGCTGATGCATTGCACGCATCCGACCTGTCTTCCACAGGTTATGGGCCTGGCGCTTCGCGGTTCTCAGTAAGGAAGGAAAGGAGCGACTGAATCGCTGAACGCGAATTCCACTCAAGCAGTGGAAGCGCGTATCCTGAGGGTGAGTCAGCAAGTGCTGCAGCGCCACCAGAAGGTCAAGGTAGAGGAGCGCATCAGCGCCCTCGAGAAGGAGAACGCAATATGTGGTCTCCGCAACAAGGAGTGGAGGATGGGCGGACGCCTGGGCGTCAGAACGTGGCAGCCGTGAGGCAGTCACTGCACCAAAGCTTTCGCAGCCTAGTGGCGTCGCCTAGCGGCGAGGCCAAGGCACCCGTCCCAGATCATGAGGACAATTGGGAGGCCAAGGGATCGAGGATGGCACTGCAGCTTGAAGACCTGCAGAAGTCCCTCGAGGTCAAGATCCACGAGATCAAGGTCAACCGCATGGGCGCAGCTACGCCCAACGTGATGCCAGCTCAGGACAGCAGCAGCGCGATCCGCTCAGAGATCGACGCCCTGCTGGAGAAGTTTGGCGAGGAGTATGGAAAGGAAGATGGCGAGTCTATCGACGACGTCATTGACGCCATCACGGCGATCATCACCCAGCGGGCACAGCTCGTGATCACGGAGAAGCTCTACAACGAGATCGGAGACTGGCACGCGGACAAGGTAAACCACATGCAAGGACTCCACAAGTCGATGCTCCACGACGTGCGCTCAGATTTGCAGCGCGTCGGCGGTGTCGTCACTCAACATGGTGGAGGGCTCACGCTCGAGGACGAACAGTCCCGGCAGGCCATTGAGCAGTTCGACATGGACTCGTTCAAGATCAACGGTGCCAACCACGACGTCACTCTCGCCGAAGAGGACCTGGATGGCATGAAGGAAATCAAGGAGAAACTGGCCCGCTCCCGCGGCGGTCGCCAGAAATGGAAGCAGGGAGCTAGTCTGTCCGCGGAGGACATCGGCAGACTCACTGCAAAGAACGAGAGCGAGGAGCTACTCGACAAGAGGATTAAGGAACAGGAGGAGGCCATCAACCGGGCTAAGGTCGCCCGCGGTCAGGTCGCGCTGGATATTCTGGGCGGCGGAACCTCCAACCTCATGGACACCAAGCCAGTCCTCACCGCAGTGAAGAAACTCGCTGCCGCGAAGATCGACATGGCGAAGGGAGCGGACACCAAGAAGGCGGCGCTCATCAGGACGCTGTCCATGGCCACCGTCAAGGAGAACTACATGAGGCTCTGGAAGCTCGCGCCGGTCATCCGGCTGCTCGGGTCAAACCACCTCATTGGTAAGGATTTCTACTGCTTGAAGAACAATGATGTTACTCGACAGGAAGACGAGGCTCAAGATGAATGGCTCAAGAGGTTGTCCATCAAGGGGTTCAAGGCAGTCCCGATTGACTGGCGATCAGCCGGACATCGTGCCGACACCAAGGAAGGAAAGGGTCCGGCCCGCGAGGGCAAACCGGACGAAGGAACGCCAGATGGCGGCAAGACTACCTCTATCTTCGTAGATGACGAGGAGGAACTTGTCCCGCTGGACGGTCGCGTGGACATCGTCACTGAAGACGATCTCATGCAGATCAGCGAGCAGCTGACTGACTTCATCACCGCCAACGGAGAGTTCTTCGACCTCCTGAACGGCGAGATGCCGGATCAGATCACCGCTGCCTGCGACAAGAGTGGAACTCTCTTCGGGGAGACCATGCACGACTCGCGGATCAATTCCGCAGCTCATGGAGACGGATTGTCTAACATTGAGGCCTGGATTTTCGGAGCAGAACGCTTCGGTGACAAGGCCCACGAGGCAGCAGCCGACTTCCTCAAGAACGCAGCTGGCTGGCTTGTACAGGACAACTGGAAGGGTGGAATTGCGACACTTCGCGCTGGAATTCAGACGGCTGTCGACCTACGGGTCGAGGTTACCTGGAGCCAGACTATCGCAAAATACATGGGGCAACTGCTCCAGGATCGTCCCATCATCGCTTTGCAGATGAAGGACGAATACGGCCACCCGCCGAAGGACAAGAACTCCAACGTCATCATGGACATCACGTATTTTCTCGGCAAATTAACCATGCTGATGCAGAATGCTACCGGTGACGAACGGAGTCTCAAGAAGGACAAGGAGTCGCGGCGCAACCGCGCCCATGCTGTCAGCCGCTCGCAGATCCACGCCTATCTGGTCGTTGAACCGGTAGTCGCTGACTGGGACACGGTCGACAAAGAATACCTTCCGACCGCGATGTACACCGATGGAGGTGGCGGCGGCAAGGCCAAGGGCAAGAAAGGGAAGGATCGCGGCAAGACCGCGAAGGCGGCGGACTCGAAGGAATGGAAGATGTGGAAACACTCTTGCCAGACTTTTGACTCTGAACACCGCCGATGCTGCGACAACCAAGGCTGTGAGAATAAACTTGAAGAGCAGGCAACGCCTGCTCACCGGCACTGTGTGCCACACGAGCCAGCAACCACCTTCATTAGGGGGCTACAACCCGTCTTACAAGGCCCGGTCACTGAAGACCCGCGGCCTGCGTCATGTGATCTAATCACATACTGTATTCGTCATTCCCACAGGACCACTTGATCCTTATTCTCTTCACAGGAATCAGCACTGAGACTGATCCCTAATCTAGATCTATACTTCAATCTTCATCCTAGATCTATACTTCAATCTTCATCTTCTATCACTGTTCATCACATCCCCCTATCTCTTTGAACGTAGTTCGTAGAGATACTTTAACTCTTGTAGTTTCTGTTGACAGTGAAGCACACATTAGTACGTCACTCTAGCAGAGCCCTCAGACTCTCGTTCATCTTCGGCATGGCTTGAAGCAGAATTTCATTCTCTCTCAGCGCTTTTGCCAAATGTTCTTTCATTGCATCATCCGCGGCTGGTGTTTCCGGCCACGGCTTACGTCCAGTCAGCATCGGTCCGAGAGCTTCAATTACTTCGCGGCTCACGTCCTTTGTAAATACATCCGAGACGTTTAGTTTAGTGTTAATATACCGAGTTTCAAGGTCACCTGCCAGGATGAACTCTCTTACTTTGTGGTACTGTCGTTCAATAAACCTGTTGCCGTTGGTGACCATTTCGGTTCTTGACCATCGGCAGGCTTGCTTGTTGTCGCCTAACATCAATGTCGGTTTCGACACTAATTCTCCGAGACCCATCTCTTTAAAGAGATTTCTTAACCACACGACCATCTTGCCAGCATGGTTCAGAGCCATGTACTCATCTTCTGCTGAAGATTCTCCAACATGTTGATGTTTCTTCGACACCCAGTGTATAGGAGCGCCCATGAACACGATGACGTAGCCATAGAAGGACTTGTAGTCAACGCGATCCTGCAAGTGCCCTGAATCATAATAACAGTCTGGAATCGGACTTGCGTCTGATCTGAACTGTATACCTTCGTGTCTGTTCTCGTAGAGGTAGTGCAAGCAGTGCAAGCACGATTCCCACGCTTTCTCTGATGGTTTCTCCATCGCTCTGCAGAGTTGTACTACTGCATAACTTATAATTGGGTAGGCATTTCTTGCCGGCCACAGGAGAGTTCCCACCAACTTGCGGTAACCACGTTTGGTCACAGCTTCATATTCTTTTGCATCAGGGACGATAATATTACCGTCATTGTCAGTGAACTTCAGTCCATCTGCTGGTTTTACCGGTGCTTTCTTGGTTCCACGGAAGTGCCCCCACTCTTTCCACGCGTCTTCGCAGTATGCCGCTTGTGACATCTCTAACCATCTAACACCTTGTTCGTCTGTGTGGATATCCCGTTGGATACCCAGCATATACTTCGGTTCTATCACCGAAATTCCAAATTTCTTCTGCATCTTCTCGAGTATAGCCTTTGCATCACGAGGATCTTGTGCTGCTCCGTCGATATCGTCGACGTGAACAACCATCCAGGTAATACGCCCTTCGATAATTACCTTCCACAAACACGGTTCGTTAGCCATGTGTTCAACAGCCCACCCTTCTTCTTTACCCATTTCATCATGCATAAAAGCACTGAAGCAACGAGCCCACATTAGTGGTGCGTCAGGTGTTCCGTAGAGGTTACGTTGCAGAATGCCGTACAGCTCTTGGCCTTCGGCGTTATACTTCCTCATTCCTTCTGGCATTCTCACTGCCACTGTTTGTACATCTTGATCCTTCTCTGCTGCTGTAAATGCTTGATCGACGTCAGCTCCAAATCTAAATAGATTGTCTTTAACAGCTAGTCCTTGAATGATCTTTCCTGCTGTCAGTGATGGAGTCGGTGTGAACACTGCACTGTAGTGAACCCCTTGAATCATCTGATCTCCAGAGACAACCGCACGAGCTTTGAGCTTGTCGAACGTACCATCTGGCTTGATCTTGGTCGAAAGCAGTAGACGTATGTCTATCGGCTTCTTCTTCGCGGATATGTGTCCGTTCTTACATGCCTCTGGCATCGTCTCATACTTCAAGACTCCTCTTTTATCAAGTCCTTGATGTTCCTTCTTAATGGCGTCGAACCATTGGTCTTTGCAAGCTGCTCTCTTAAGCAGTGCTTTTACGCTCTTTGGCGCTATTGGTAGACCCTTCTCATCATAGTACTGCGCTTCTTCAAGTTTCGCATGATCAATTTCCTTACCGACTTCTGTTGCCAGCTCAGAGATACTAATCTGCTCAAGTAGGTTCTCAGCCGCTTCGTCCTTTTGAAGTAGCTTGTACACTTCGAAGTCCAAGTAGACCTCGCACTGGATTCCTTGTAGTTCCAGTTCTGTCAAGTACTTTGCTGACTCGACGTTCTCTTCGTGTAGATCTATCAAACCACACTTCTGTTTATTGCAGAACGTTTCCCATGCACGTCCTTCTGGTACTGGAAATCGCAGGTCGGTCCGCATGATCGGCCACTTGGTCTTCCACAACTTCTTAATCTCTCGTTTTCTGATTGGGTTAGGAAAGTTAAAGCCTCCAATTTTGTTGAATTGTTTGTTCGAACCTAGGTTGTACTCTGTGGAGATCCAATCATAGTAGCTCCGTTCAACGTCCAAGTCCTCAATTCCTAATTCATCCATGATGTCAGGCCACGTTTCTCCTATTCCAGTTGTGATGTACATTTGTTCATCATCGTCAACACTTTCGTCACGCAGACTGTTCTCTTTAACGCCACCATCATCCCCCGAACCGTCCGCGTGCGGCAGTTCACTTGATCCCATACCTGGGATTTTCCTTTTATCTGGTACGCTACCACCTGCGCCAACTGAGCTCTGGCTTCTGCCAGCAATCACACCATCTTCATAGTTGATAGCCCATCGTTTCATATCCTCCGCGTCATAGTCGGCAAAGTCATTGTCATCCTCAGGGTTGTCGTATTTGACTCTCCAGAGGTATCCATCTGTGATGGCACCGTCAATCTTCTCGATGTCGTAGTCCAGTATTGTTCCACGGTACACGATACCATCTTTCCACTGCCTGAACACCGTCTTTCCGACGAAGTACTCTGGCATATATGTCAGATAGTCAATTACCCGCTCATTCGGGCCAACCGGCTCGAAGTGAGCTGGATCTTTAACAGCGACCAATTTTGTATCAGTCGGCTGCATGTAGTTCGAATCGTCCACCGGCTCCATAACCCGGTTGTTCTTATCTAAGATTATAAATCCCGGTTTCAAACTGTTACCGACAGCAGTCATGCTGGTGATTGGGTTCGGTGTCAGACCTTCATCGTGAATATCCAATTCTCCCAACCTGATCACAATCTTCGTCTCGTTTATCTCCACATCCCCCGAACGCGGCATCGCCGCCTTCGGTAATAAGGGTTGTTCTTGTCCGAGGTATCCCAGAGCTGATGTTCCCGGTGGCAGCACCACTTTCACACCGTCACTGCCGTGGAATCTCACACCAGTCATCGGATCTTCAAAGACCAGAGTGTGTTCGCCGGACATTAGCCCCATCACACGACCCCACTGCCAGCGTGCAGTGTCATTAATATTAGAACCTTTAGGTCCATGTTTTCTCTTAACCAGCATCAGCGTGCCCGGCATCTCTGACTTATCGATTTGTCGATCACACTCTTCTGAGCTGATCTGAAAGCCACTCATGGCCTGAATCGGCCTGAGACCGTTACCGTCTGGTGCCGACCTCGATCTTTTTGTAGTACGATTGTGCATAAACACTGCATACTGCGTCGCCAGAGGTCGTAGTTCGACTTCCAGTCTCGTAGTCAGCATAATCGCCTTTGTCATTTCTTCAATCATCCTCATCCACACTTCGGCGTGAGCATTGTAGCGTGAGTCAACCATGGTTGGAGGGTAAATGAATTCAACCTTGGGGTTGAGCTCACTGTTCACTCGTTTGTGAAACTCTTCGTTTTCATCTGACCACTCACCAGCACTATCAAGGTTAACCCTCGTAAATTTATCGTTTCCGTACTTTTCTCGCACGTCTTTCACCATTTTGATGAATCCATCAGCAACTTCTGCAGTCGTCCTCGTCGCAAGTTCGAAATGTAGTCCAAACATACTGCTCTCATCAATCGCTCCGACAGTCAATTTCTCACCGTCTTTTCCTCTGTTCGACCACGTGATTGCGTCCATCGACCATGTTCGTCCCACTATTGGGTCCATTACTCTGGATGCATTCCCTTGTAGTGACCTGCTTCTTCGAAGAGTCATACAGATCGGGCATTCTCCGACGTCACCGCTGTGCAGTAACTTGTCATGCATCTGCTGTTTAGAGAGCTTCCGCAGACCAGGTCTGGAAGTCGCTCGGCACGGTATTGATTCCATACCTTTAAACAGTTCAGAAATTGTTTGATTCGGTGATGTTCCGGCGATTACGTCCGGCGGAACCAACGATGGCTGGAAGTTTTGTACTTCACTGTTATCACAATCATCATCATTATCATCAACATCAGCATTAAATGCCGATTCTTCTTCTACACCTAAGCCATCATATTGACTTATATTACCAATGAAAAACACGTTTCCACCAGCTCGCTGAACGTAATCCAGCAGCGCGTCAACTCCGTCAACTGCGTTTGGGTTCAGCTCCTGCATCATTTTGAGTTCTGCAGGCAGGTTATTCGACTTATCCATTATTCGATAGTCATGAAGAGCGGCCACTGATGCCTGCTCCGAATCTGTAATCACAAATTTCATCACATACAGTCGCCTTGATGGCAGATACTGTATTGGTAGCTCAATTCTTTCGCCGTTTGGCAATGTCTTTTCGAAGTATGATCGGCCTTCGCAGACCGGTCTAATCACTTGAGTAAACCCAAGCTTTTCACACATGTGAGACGTAGAGATTAAGCTTTCTTCCATTTCATCTAACGCTTTTCCGGATATTTGAACATTACCTTGTGTCTGTTCATCAAACACGCAGATATTCACTGACCCGCTCCAGTGCTTCATTTCTCGTAAAGCGCCAGTGTAGTCGCGTACAGAGGTCTTTCCTCTTCTTTTATTCTTCAGATATTTAGCGAACGAGTTTCCTAACGCCATGAATGACGCACCGCTATCCACTAGTCCGACATATGTCGAACCCACCTCTCCAGTCCCGAAGACGACTTCCCCGTCATCGTGTGGAACTAGATATACCTCCTCCTCGTCTTCTGGGGCTTCCGCCAATATCGAAGCTAATTCCTATTTAAACGTGAATGCAGGAGACGTCTTTTTAGCGTCTATCATCTGCAGTCGTTCCATCCGGCGAGCTCTGTCCGCATCGGCGGCGGTCGCACTCTGCTGGCCATCGTTGGCCATCTTCATCTGCTCCACTTCGTCCTGCAATTTCAATCTCGCCAGTTCTTGCCTTGCGTCATTATCCGCAATCTGTTCAGCCAGCTTTTCGTTCTGTGCCTTCATACTCATTAAAATCGCCATCATGTCTGCGTTTGTTTGCTCACCGGCCGCCGCAGGTGCAGCCGCAGGTGTTGGTGAAGGTGCTGGAGCAGGTTCAGGTGCAGCAGCTGAGTTCACCACGGCCAGTGTTTGAGCTGGTGCCGTCCATGCCTTCGTCGGTGCGGCTGCACCGATAGGCATTGTTACCGTCACGGTCTTGGGAGGATCTTCTTCAGCCTCCGCAGCCGCCACTTGTTCAGGACCTTTAATGAACAGGTCGGCCTTAGTCACTTCGCGTCCCCAAGGCTTCTTGCCTTTATCTCCGTGGAAGTTCCACCGCAGAGGCAGCCCAAATCCGAGGTGCATATTATTGTCCTTCGCCACCATCATGAAGTGTCTCCCGCAGCACGCAAGCTTCGGTGGTTTTGTCCCTGACATCTTGTCAATTTTCTCCAACTTCTTCTTGTGATACTCCAAGGTTTTACCTTCCAGTATTCCTTTGCACCGACCACCAGGTTTCCCCTGTATCACCGCACAGCAGACTGAGCCTGCTGGTATTTGTCGTTTTTCCCGTGTGGACGCCTTCACGGCGCCCGTCTGTTTGTTGTAACCATCCACAGTCATGCATAGGTCTTCAGCGATCTTGTCAGACTTGGTCTGAATCGCATCAACTTCGATCTGCTCCACGATTAAGTAGAGGTCCGAATTGGCGTGTAATTTTTCCGGCTGCCCCGCTTGCAGCCCTTGTACCTTGAGAGCAATCGCGCTGATGCCCTCAATCAATCTCTCCAAGCAATGTACGCAGTCAGTGTCATCAACACCTTCTGGGCAATCCTTCATATTCTCCTGAATCATCTCAATTTTGATGTCTGGATGGCAGACCTGAATGGTCTCCACCCACAGCTGTCCCGTCTGAAACCACGACAGTTTCAGACCCTGCAGACTAGCATTACGCACGATATTCATCGCCGTCTTGCACGCCTTGATCAGCTTGACCGTAGGCCACAGCTTCTTAATGTCGAGCACGTCAGTGCGCATCTGCTCCATATTTCTTGGGTTAATGTAATTATTTTGAGTTACCCATGCTTCAATGAACGTCGTAGCGTCGTTCTTGACACCGCACAGCTCAATCTTTCTGTTCCTGATCGTCGGATCATAGTCAGTATCAGGCTGCATAGTCCTAGACACCGCTTGTGGGCAAGCCGCAAGCAGCAGCTCATACATCGTCTTCGTTTCTTCAGCGAACTTTGCCATCTGAATGTTCCCATAACCCCATGGGTTATTGTATTCTTCTCCATCAACATATTGACTTAGTCGGTCAGTAGTCGCAATTAGAAAGTTACTTAACGATACGTTTGTATCCGCGTAGCACGCTAGCATTGGCCCGAGCGCCGGAAAGGCGTCTGGCTTCTTCAATATCACTTGTGCGATGACCACCATTAGTAGCCGCCCTTTGCTTGTACTCCTGCTCGATTTCACTTTGGAGCCGAGTTGAAGCTTATCCAGATCCTTCAGGTCTTCTTTCGTTGCCGACGTCTCACGAGAGGCTACACCTCCCTTCTGACTGCCAAGGCAACCCATCACCAGCTGCCGGATTTCAGTGACTGCTGCTTTCTCTCTTACGTGGGTATTATCAAGCTTCTGCTTAATCTGTTCTTCAGAATGCCCTTCGTAATGACTGGTGGCCCGAGAGGCTGGTTTAGCCTCTTCTGCCGCTGCTCGCGCTGATCTGCGCGACTTTCTTGCTGCGGCTCGTTTGGCCGCCCGCTCTTCTGCTGAGTCTTCCTCGTCGGATTCTGACTCTTCTTCTTCTTCACTTGACGACGGACTGTCTGAGTCGAAACCAGCGTACACAATCGTCAGTCTACTGCGCTTTTTCAGGTTAGATTCAATCACCTGCAACTGAACTTCTATCAGTTTGTTGACCCGTTTGAGGTCCTCTCTTCTTTTCCTATCCATCAAATCATTCTTAGCACATTGGCTAGCCACATCTTGGATGTTGCGCTCGAAGAATTCTGTCAGCTTCTTGCGGACGACTTCGATCTTGTTGATCTTACTTCTCAGGGCGTTCCTGTCCCTCTCATAGGCTTCTGATACAGTCTGCTGAGCCAGCTGAATTGCCCCTGCCACCGCTTGATTTAGCGGTCCTAACAGAAGCCCTTTTGCTCCTTCTTTCAGCACTCCGTTATATGACGGAGTCGTTGCTTCCACGAACCCCTCGTTTAGGGTTTTCTTAGCCGCTTCGACCAAGTCATTCGCGATGATTGCTTGAGTTTCGTCTTCCAGTAGAGCCTTCAACAGTTTGTTGTTTTCTTCCTCTGCCACGACACCACTGTCAGACAGCAAAGCCTTCAGGCTCTTCTTCAGCGACGACTGGATCTCGCTCCGCAAAACAGGTGTTAAGTCATTTAGCGTCTGATCAACGTCGATCGGCTCGACATCGATGTCAAACATTTCGTCGCACACGAGGTCCAACTCGTTAGTCGCCTCAGTCCATGGGGCGAATACCTCCTCCGAATCCGTTTGGACACTCACAGGCATTTCAACTGCTGATGACAGCTTGTTTTCCAGTTTCTTAATCGTCTTGAGCAGAAGCTCAATATTGTTCAGGTCGTCCGTGTCGGCCTTGTTCTTCTCAACCCGGTTATCCTGGGTTTTCTTCATCAGCGACTGGCGCTTCTCTTCATCCGTCAACACCATCGACATCCTCTTGTTCATCTTTGCGGCATTTTCTAGCGAAGACATTCTTCTAATCGAATATCCCTGGCCGGAACCGAGGGTCTTCTAACGCTCTCTCGGGAAGGCTGCTGAAATCTGCGCCAGGCCTCACCCTCTTCGAGCCTCCTTGGGACAGCTCTGGAAAAGCTTCCCGCTTCCCCTTCTGGTGCTTCTTTACACACCTGGAAACCTGCAAGAACAGCCTAACCTGCCGGACGGCTGATTCGCGAACTCTTTGGCTCCCCCACCCTGGATTATCTTCCAGGGTAAACTTCTCGAACACCGCTAGCAAGCGATTATAATCCCTTTGGGCTTTTCCCCGTTGGCGCTCCGCCAACTCTTGCTGCTGAGCAGCCTCTCTATCACGATCTTGCTGTTGCGATTCAAGCACGATTGCCAGCGCAACCTCGCCCTTCACAACCAGAGCGGCTTCCGCTTTGCTATACGGACCGCACACTCTACCCTTTTCCAGGCCGTGGCGCCGGGCTAATAGCCGCAGCACCTCTCCTTTTTCCGCCGCGCTACCTTGCACGAGCTTTGCTGCTGCCGCACACGCAGCCTTCATGCCAGGGCACACCCGAGCATTCTTCCCCTCGCGAGTCACCTTCTAGGGCCTTCCTGGCCCCGAGACTCTCGCTCTTAACAGCGCCACTGGCGCATACCCAGGCCCATAACTGAAGAGCAGGCAACGCCTGCTCACCGGCACTGTGTGCCACACGAGCCAGCAACCACCTTCATTAGGGGGCTACAACCCGTCTTACAAGGCCCGGTCACTGAAGACCCGCGGCCTGCGTCATGTGAT
>Ga0308012_10000812_pt1 | contig 17697 bp, 12 predicted proteins | sample Neamet179_FD_203133 | JGI IMG/M metagenome (GOLD analysis project Ga0308012, IMG submission 203133) | Marine microbial communities from water near the shore, Antarctic Ocean - #179 | ecosystem: Environmental > Aquatic > Marine > Unclassified | place: Southern Ocean | collected 2014-07-25 | reverse complement strand
GTAGACGCGCTGGATTTAGGTTCCAGTGGGGCAACCCGTGAGAGTTCGAGTCTCTCCTTTCGTACCAAATTTAAATGTTTTTACCATGAGGATATTCCATGCAGGTGTCTATTGAGTCGAGCACAGGTCTAGAGCGTCAGCTGAAGATTGGTGTACCTGCCGACAGGATCGAGCAAGAAGTGACGGCTAGGTTACAGAAAGCGACCAAAACGGTTTCTATCAAAGGTTTCCGTAAGGGCAAGGTCCCGCTGAAAGTTGTCAAACAGCATTATGGTAAGGGCGTTCGTCAAGAAGTTGTTGGTGAGGTCGTTAATTCTAGTTTTTACGAGGCTATTCAGCAGGAAGATTTGCGCCCTGTTGGCCAGCCCAGAATTGACCAAATGACCGACAAAGAAGGTCAAGATCTAGAGTTTATGGCGATTTTTGAGGTTTTCCCTGAAGTCGTTCTTAAGGCCTTAAGCAAAGTTAAAATTTCTCGACCTATGGCCGATGTCACTGACGCAGATGTAGAGAAAATGATTGACGTTTTGCGGAATCAGCAAGCAAGCTTCAAAACGTCGAAAAAGAAAGCTAAAGAAGGTGATCAGGTCAATATTGACTTTGTTGGTACAAAAGACGGCGAAGAGTTCGATGGCGGTAAAGCTGAAGGACAGGATCTGGTTTTGGGGTCTAATTCGATGATCCCTGGCTTTGAAAGTGGCCTTGAAGGCCTTGGCGCTGGGGATGAAACAGTTCTAAAGTTAAGCTTCCCGGATGATTATCAAGCAGAAGAGCTTAAAGGAGCATCAGTTGAATTCGCTGTAAAGGTTAATTCAGTATCTGCTAAAAAAATGCCAAAGATGGATGACGAGTTTTTTAAGTTGTTCGGCGTTGAAGATGGCGGTGAAGAAAAATTTCGCGAGGAAGTTCAAGCAAATATGGAGCGAGAGTTACGAAATGCTATTCGCACCAAAGTGAAGAATCGAGTGATGAATCAGTTGTTTGAACTCAATACAGTTGAGTTGCCAGCCGCATTGGTTGCGAATGAAATTACGCAATTAAAACAGCAGATGGTCCAACAATTTGGTGGTGGGCAGCAGATTGACCTCAGTATGCTTCCTGACGATATGTTCAAAGAAAAAGCGGAACGACGAGCGGCACTTGGTGTTATTGTTTCTGAAGTGGTCAAAGTTGAAGAGCTAACCCCTGATGAAGATAAGGTTCGGGAACGAATCAACGAAATTGCGTCCACCTATGAACAACCGAAGGAAGTAGTGGATTACTATTATAGTAAGCCAGAATTGCTGAGTTCAGTTGAAGCTGTTGTATTGGAAGACCAAGTTACAGAGTTAGTGTTGTCCAAAGCTAAGATTAAGGAAGAAAAGCTTCCCTATGATGACGTTGTGAAGCCTGACCCTGAGCCCGGCTCAGAGGCTTAATTCTTGTTGTCAGTGCTCAGTGCTGGTTGTCTGAGTGCTTAGATCCAGTCAGCCAAGGCCGGCCGTATATCAGCGGCAATGGTTCTTAGAATTAACATGAGCGAGGTAGTAATGAATTTTGACTCTATAAATAACGGAAGTTTTCCCTCCGATACTCAGGCCCTTGGATTGGTTCCAATGGTGGTCGAGCAGACTTCGCGCGGCGAGCGCTCCTACGATATCTACTCGCGATTACTAAAAGAGCGAGTTATCTTCTTGGTGGGTCAGGTAGAAGACCACATGGCTAATCTTATCGTTGCTCAGATGTTGTTCTTGGAATCTGAGAATCCAGATAAAGATATCCATTTGTATATTAATTCTCCGGGTGGATCTGTCACGGCAGGGCTATCGATTTACGATACCATGCAATTTATTAAGCCAGATGTCAGTACCATGTGTATTGGTCAGGCTGCATCAATGGGTGCATTTTTGTTGGCCGCAGGAGCGGAAAAGAAAAGATTTTGCTTACCCAACGCGCGGACTATGATTCACCAACCCAGCGGTGGCGCTCAAGGGCAGGCTACCGATATTCATATTCAATCCCAAGAGATTCTGAAGATCAAAGAACGATTGAATAGCCTGATGGCTCATCATACTGGTCAAGATGTCGATAAGGTTGCTGGAGATACTGAGCGTGATAACTTTATGAGTGCCGAGGAGTCCAAGGATTATGGACTTGTCGATCAGGTTCTAGACAAGCGAAGCTAGGTTCGGTACGCTTTAGGAAAGGAATTGATGTAAATAGTTAAATTTATGGCTTTGGCCGTACTGCAGGAGATGTAAATGAGTGACAGCGGTAGTTTAGGAGATGGCGGTAAGCTTCTTTTTTGTTCTTTCTGTGGGAAGAATCAGAACGAAGTACGTCGTCTAATTGCTGGCCCTTCCGTCTATATTTGTGATGAATGCGTAGATCTGTGCAACGATATAATCACAGAAGAAGCTCAGGTTATTGAATCTGAGGCGGCTACTGAAAAACTTCCTGTTCCGACCGAAATCAAGTCTATTCTAGACGAGTATGTGATTGGCCAAGAGAAGGCTAAAAGAGTCCTATCAGTAGCGGTATACAATCACTACAAGCGCCTGCAGGCAAGTGAGAAGCCGGGGGCGGATAAGTCTGATGTTGAGTTGGGCAAAAGTAATATTTTGCTTATAGGGCCAACCGGAAGCGGGAAAACGCTTCTAGCTGAGACCTTGGCGAGACTTCTTGACGTTCCTTTCGCTATAGCAGATGCCACTACATTAACCGAGGCGGGTTATGTTGGTGAAGATGTCGAAAATATCATTCAAAAATTACTCCAAAAGTGCGATTACGATGTGGACAAAGCACAGCGTGGAATTGTGTATATTGATGAGATAGATAAGATTTCTCGAAAGTCCGATAACCCGTCAATCACAAGAGATGTATCGGGTGAGGGCGTTCAGCAAGCTCTATTGAAGCTGATAGAGGGTACTGTGGCCTCTGTTCCGCCCCAAGGCGGGAGAAAACATCCACAGCAGGAGTTTCTTCAGGTTGACACTTCTAATATCCTATTTGTTTGTGGTGGCGCGTTCTCAGGCTTAGAGAAAGTCATTCGTGACCGCTCGGAAAAGGGCGGAATTGGGTTTGGTGCTGAGGTGAATAGTAAAGATACTCAAAAATCGATTGGTGAGACGTTATTGGAAGTCGAGCCAAGTGATCTGATTAGCTATGGCTTGATTCCTGAGTTTATCGGCCGCTTACCTGTCATTGCGACTTTACAAGAATTAGATCGAGACGCTCTTGTTAATATCTTGGTAAAACCAAAAAATGCTTTGGTCAAACAGTACCAGGCGTTATTTGCCATGGAGAGTGTTGAATTGGATGTTAGAGAAGACGCACTGAACGCCATCGCTGATAAGGCGATTGAGCGTAAGACAGGTGCTCGTGGGCTACGCTCTATCTTGGAGACGGTACTACTGGACACAATGTATAAAATACCTTCAGAGTTAAATGTGACAAAGGCTGTTGTGGATGGCGCGGTCATCAACGGTGATAACGAGCCTATGTTGGTTTATGAGCAGCCTGAGAACAAAAAGACGGCTTCCGAGGAAGCTTAAGATAAAGGCGACTCTAGTCGCCTTTTTTATTACCAGCTAAATAAATAATTTCTTTGTCAATTAGTAATGCGTGTTAGGTTGTTTTTCTGCCTATTGTCCCAATATATATAATTATCATAAGTCTTTTCGAAAAAAGGCTAACTAATCCTAATAATCTTGAGGTAACAATGGTCCCTGCAAGTAGTGAACCGAAAAACATTATTTTCCCACTCTTACCGTTGCGCGATGTGGTTGTGTACCCACATATGGTGGTACCTCTGTTCGTAGGGCGAGATAAATCTATCTTATCCTTAGAACACGCAATGGAGTCTGACAAGCAGATAGTCCTAGTCGCCCAAAAAGATCCTTCTGAGGATGAGCCTGGTGCGCAAGACGTATATAAGGTGGGAACTTTGGCGACCATCTTGCAGATGCTTAAGCTTCCAGACGGGACCTTAAAGGTTCTTGTTGAAGGACTTAATCGCGTGGCGATCCAAGATACATTTGAGGATCAAGCGTTTATAACAGCAACCACAGAAACTTTAGAAAGTACGCCGCTTAGTGATGAAGAATCAGGCGCGATCATGCGATCTACCAATAGTCTATTCGAGCAGTACGTTAACTTAAGTAAAAAAATACCTTCTGAAGTGATAGCTACCGTTAGCGGCATAGAGGATGGCGATAGGCTTGCAGACACTATTGCTTCACATATGACCCTTAGCTTAGAGCAAAAGCAGGAGGTGCTCGAAATAGCCGACCTTACCCAGCGTCTGGAACATCTGATGAGTTCTATGGAGGGTGAGATAGATCTTTTCCAAGTTGAGCAGAGGATTCGGGGTAGAGTTAAAAAACAGATGGAGAAAAGCCAGCGCGAATACTATTTGAATGAGCAGATGAAAGCGATTCAAAAAGAACTGGGAGATATGGACGAAGGTGCTTCCGAGTTGGATCAATTGGAAACCAAGATCTTGCAAGCGGGCATGCCTGCTGCGGCTTTGGAAAAAGCGCAGTCAGAGTTGGGTAAACTGAAAATGATGTCTCCGATGTCAGCAGAAGCGTCGGTTCTTCGCAATTACATTGACTGGATGATAGGCGTTCCATGGAAGAAGAAGAGTAAAGTTAAGCATGATTTAACAAATTCTGAGAAGAGCCTCAACCAAGATCATCATGGTCTAGAGGAAGTTAAAGAACGCATCTTGGAGTTTCTTGCAGTACAGAAGCGAGTTAAAAAATTGAAAGGGCCGGTACTTTGCCTTGTCGGGCCTCCAGGTGTTGGCAAGACCTCTTTGGGAGAGTCAATTGCGCGCGCGACAGGACGTAAGTTCATTCGCATGAGTTTGGGTGGGGTTCGTGATGAGGCTGAAATAAGAGGCCACCGTCGCACATATATCGGGTCTTTGCCTGGGAAACTAATCCAAAAAATGTCTAAAGTAGGCACTAAGAACCCTTTATTTTTACTCGACGAAATAGACAAAATGGGAATGGATCACCGTGGAGATCCAGCATCAGCACTACTAGAGGTGCTTGATCCCGAACAAAATCATACGTTTAATGATCATTATCTGGAAGTAGATTATGACCTTTCCGATGTTATGTTTATCTGTACCGCCAATTCGATGAATATTCCCGGCCCTCTTCTGGATAGAATGGAGGTGATCCGTATTCCAGGCTATACCGAAGATGAAAAAGTTAAAATAGCTGAAAAATATTTATTACCTAAGCAACTTAAAGCTAACGGGCTTAAAAGTTCAGAGCTTGATATCAGTGAAGATGCCCTTAAAGACACGATACGTTATTACACCAGAGAAGCCGGCGTACGAGGCCTAGAAAGAGACCTCGCTAAAATATGCCGAAAAACGGTTACTAAGCATGTCCGTAATGAAAAAAATCCGAATGATCATATTAAACCGAGTGACTTGGAAGAGATGCTAGGTGTGCGCAAGTTTGACTATGGTCGTGCTGAAGCTGAGAACCAAGTTGGCCAGGTGACAGGCTTAGCCTGGACTCAGGTCGGGGGTGAACTGCTGACCATCGAAACGTCCGTAATCCCGGGTACCGGCAAGGTAGTGAAGACTGGCTCTTTGGGTGATGTAATGCAGGAGTCAATCCAAGCCGCACTAACCGTCGTTCGAAGCCGCTCAAAAACACTTGGGATTCGAAGAGATTTCTATCAGGAAAATGATTTACATATTCATGTGCCAGAGGGTGCTACACCAAAAGATGGACCCTCAGCTGGTGTTGGCATGTGCACGGCATTAGTGTCAGCTTTGTCTGGCATTGCAGTGAGAGCAGATGTCGCAATGACCGGTGAAATAACGCTGCGAGGTCAGGTGCTTAAGATTGGTGGCTTAAAAGAAAAACTTCTTGCAGCTCACCGAGGCGGCATAACAACAGTGATTATTCCCCATGGTAACGAGAGCGATTTAAAGGAGATTCCAGATAACATCAAGGCTGATCTTAAAATCTGCCCGGTTAAATGGATTGACGAGGTATTAGAGGTGGCTTTAGAGCGTTTGCCGACAGCCTTAACTAACTCAGAATTTATTGAAACCCGTGCAGCTCTGGAAAAGAATAATGCCAGCCAAAGGATAAATACTCACTAGTGAACAACTATTTTTGGCTAATTTACACAGACTGCTTGACCAAGAGCACCGGCAATTGGTATAAAGTGCTTAGGGACGGCTAATTAGCTTGAAACTTGCGTAACCAAAGGGACTGGGATCGCTTTCTTTAAAATAAACTCTAATTCCAAGAAAAGGGGAAAACCGTGAATAAATCTGAATTAATTGATGCTATCGCTGATGGCGCAGACATATCTAAAGCTTCTGCAGGACGTGCACTAGATTCTGCAATTGGAGCAATTACAGGCGCATTGCAGAATGGCGATCAAGTTTCTTTGGTTGGCTTTGGTACATATTCTGTTAAACACCGTGCTGCACGTGCTGGGCGTAATCCTCAGACTGGCGCCGAGATCCAGATCAAAGCTGCCAATGTGCCAAGTTTTAAAGCGGGCAAGGCATTGAAAGAAGCTGTAAATTAGTAGACGTCTGGAAGCTTTTAGGGTCCAGACACAAAAGGCGCATCACTGATGCGCCTTTTTTAATATTAGGGAAAAAAGATGTTAGATAGTTTTAGAACCAATATGCGCGGTATGGCCTTAGGTATTGTTATCGTTATTGGTGCCATATTTGCATTCTCAGGCACTGGGTCTCTGCTTACGGTCGCTAATGTTGATACTGCGATTGTAGTTAACGATATAAATATTAGTGAAAATGATGTGGTCCGTGCGATATTGAGCCAGAAGCGACGGATCTTAGCTGAAAATGAAGGTTTGGACCCTGCGGTGCTTGATGATGAAATGCTGCGCCCTGGAGTCATTGAACAGCTCATTACACGAGAGCTTTTTGCACAGGATTCTATCGGGCAAAACCTTACTTTGTCTCAGCAAGATATTACCAATCTCATCTTAGATATCGAAGGCTTCCAGTCAGAAGGCAAGTTTGATCAAAACCTGTATCGTTTTGCTATTCAACAGCAAGGATATACCAGTGCTACTTTCAACGATGTTTTGAAAGATGACATGGTTGTACAGCAATTGGTGTCAGGGGTAAGTTCCACTGCTTTTACCACTAATACTGAGCTGTCTGCACTAGCAGGTGTTACTGAGCAGCAGAGAAATTATTATTACCTAAGGCTACCAGTCAAGGGTATTGAGGATTTAATTGAGCTGTCTGATACTCAGGTCGACGATTATTACCAAAATAATCAAGCATCCTTTATGACGGATGCCAAGGTTCGTATAGATTACATTGAGCTCAGTTCTGATCTTTTAATAGATGCTTCAGCTATATCAGAGGATCAAGTTTTAGCGCGATTTGAGGAAGAGGTTGAAAATAGAGATCTCGCTGAGTCTAGACAAGCCGCACATATTTTACTCTCCGAACCGACTCCTGAAGAGATTGACGAAATTCAGACCAAGCTTAATGCAGGCGTTGATTTTGCCGTATTAGTTAAGGACTATTCTGAAGATTTCGGTTCTGCTGAGTTAGGGGGTGATTTAGGTTTCACCTCTGGTGCTACTTTTCCTGAGGCGTTTGAAGCTGCGTTAGCAGGGTTAGAAATAGGGCAGGTTTCTGAGCCGGTTAATACCGACGCGGGAACACATTTCATTAAGCTATTGGATATTCAGCAACAGACTTATGAATTGTCTGAACAAAGATCAAGAATTGAGCGAGAGCTCCTTAAAGAATCTACTAGTGACTTGCTGGTAGAGAAATTACAAAACCTTAAAGAATTGAGTTTTAACGCTGAGTCACTCGCTGAAGTGGCACAGGATATTGGCTTAGAGCTAAACACCTCTGAGGCATTTTCTCAGGCAGGGGGCAGCGGTATTTCTGCTTTTCCCGCGGTTGTAAAAGCTGCGTTTAGTTCTGAAGTTGTAACTGACCAATACGCCAGTGAAGTTCTTGATTTAGGTGACGACAGATATCTAGTGCTGAAGCTAAATGAATATATAGACGCTCGACAACAAGGGCTATCTGAGGTGCGTGATCGGGTTATCCAGTTAGTTACCGATCAAGAGTCTAAAAATCAGTTAGCAGAACAGGGTGGAACTCTTTTGGCGCGAGTAATAGCTGGAGAGAGCGTCGAGACAGTTGCAAAGAGCGAGAGTCTTGATTGGCAAGTAGTCATTGATGGAACACGGCGTGATACTAGTACTAATGCTGAGATTGGGCGAAAGGTGTTCTCGCTGCCTAGACCCGTCACCGAAAGTACCGTGGAAGGTTTCTATCTATCCAACGGGGACTTTGTGGTTGTAAGCCTGACAGAGGTCACTGAGGGTAGACTAGATCGATTGACTAGCCAGCAAAGAACTGCTCTGGTATCGGCGTCGATTGTGTCTAGGGGAAGTCGTGATTTGGATGCTTACCAAGGGTCATTATTAGTAAAAGCGACGATTGTTAAATAGATATAAATTGATTTTCTATTAGAGAATAAAGGCGGATATCCGCCTTTATTTTTGCCTGCTTGTTATTGCTTGTTTAGATTCGTAGGCGATTGACAAAAAGCGTCAATCTTTGACCAGGCTGTAAATATTTATCGCGGCTAATATTATTCCAGCCCGTAATATCCTTAATGTCTAAATCAAACTTCGCTGCGATCATATACAGCGAGTCTCCTGTCCGGACTTTATAGAAAAGTTTTCTGAGATTTTCATCAACAGATTTTTTGGTGGCAATGCGGATGCTGAGGTACTGGTCTATTTTAATCATATCGCTTGATAGGCCGTTTTGTCGCTGTAGGCTCTTTACAGACGTTTTAAACCGCAGGGCTATGTCTGAGAGAGAATCACCACCAACAACCTTATATCTGGTGTTTTTGAAGCTTGAGCCGGCATCTGTACTGGTCTTTGTTCCTTCGTCATGGGGAATGAGTAATATTTGCCCAATCTTAAGTAGACTTGAATTAAGACTGTTCCGTACTTTTATCCATGAGAGGGGTGTGTCAAATTTTTCAGCAATCTGCGAGAGGGTATCACCTTGAACAACCGCATACTCAGTGTGAGGGATCCAATCTTTTTGGCTAGTGGTTTTTAGTGACTGTCTGAATGAATCAGCATTCTCCAAAGGGAAAAGCAAAGTGTGCTGGCCCGTTGGCGGCGTTGTAGAGCGACGAAATGCAGGATTTAATCGATAGAATAAAGTTTCATTCACCCCCGAAACCTCCATAACCTTTTGTAGCGAGACCTGATGTTCGATTTCAATTAATTCAAAGTAGGGCGAATTAGCGATGAACGGTAATTCAATTTTGTGGGCTGAGGGCGCATCTATCAATGAGGCCAGTGCCAATAGCTGCGGCACATAGTTACGGGTCTCTTTTGGCAATCGTATCGACCAAAAATCTACGGGTTTACCTGCTTTGCGATTTTTGAGGATAGACTTACTGACATACCCTTCACCAGAGTTATAAGCAGCAAGGGCGAGAAGCCAGTCGTTATCAAAACGGTTATTTAAATAGCTAAGATATTTGATAGCGGCATTAGTCGAGCTAACTACATCCCTTCGACCATCGTACCAACGGTTTCGCTCGAGTCCAAACTGTTTGGCAGTAGATGGGATAAACTGCCACAAACCGGCTGCATGGCTGGGGCTATAAGCTAGGGGGTCATAGGTGCTTTCGACGATCGGTAACAGTGCTAGCTCTAACGGCAACCCCGCTTGCTCTAATTGTTCTGTTATATAGTAAATAAAAGGTTCCGCTCGGGAGAACACGGCTTTTAAATAGCTGGGATTGTTAATGTACCATTGACGCTGCTTTGTTACAGCATCAGGAAGATTGTTTAAATCTAGCTGATAGCCCGAGCGAATTCTTTGCCAAAGATCTTCTGGTCCACTCGCAGTCACTGGTTCTTCGAGAGTGCTCAATAGCGCTTCAGTTACTTGATGATCGGCTGGAGCCAAGTGTTCTTCAGAAAGCACGTCTATCAGCGGGGCTGGTGTTGCGTCAATCGTTGGTGCGCTTTCCTCCATTTCGTTAGTCGATGAAATTTTTGGGAGCAGGCTGCAGCTTGAGGTTAAGACCGTAGATAATATAAAAGATGAAATTAAAGACGAATTTTTAATAGCGAAGGCCCCGGATAACACCTGTAAATTTTTATGCCGCGATTGTAGCTATGTTAAGTATCTAAGACAAATACGGATTGGCATAAAGAGTCTCTAATTTTACAGCTTAACTACAGAAGGTTCCTTACTGTAGCTAATGTTACGGATTATCAGGTGGAGTTTAATCGATTCAGCCTCCATAATAGTGTAAAACATAATTTATTAAACCTATATTCTATGTGCCATAAGCTCCCTAGAGGCTATTACAATAAATGTTAAAACGCTTTGACATAGAAGACTTAGGTGAGACCAGTGCAGATTTGCAAGACTGGTCAGAGTCAGAATTTGCCTCTTATATCATGTCGGCCGAGAAACGAATTTTTACAAAAAAATATAGTCATTTACCCGGTTATAGATTCTTACGCCTCGGCTTATCGCCCAGTCAAGAAACTCTGGATTGTTTTAGCCAAATACACCGTTTTGGATTGCAGTCTCAGTTGTTGGGTAATATTGCAGAAATGTCCGCGGCAGCTGATTTTTGTGATTTACCTTTGCCTTCGGAGGTGGTTGACGTTGTATTACTTCAGCACTCGGTCGAGTTTTCAGAATCCCCCAAGGCCTCGCTAAACGAAGCGTTGCGTGTCCTAGCGCCGGGCGGGCATCTCATAATATGTGTCTTTAATCCGGTAGGCCCGACAGGCCTAATTAAGTTCCCAATGCAGCTAGTGACAAATCGCTCTCAGTATCGGTTTCATAACCTTCGTAAAGGCAGATTAATTGATTGGTTAACACTCCTCAATTGTGAGGTGTTGGACGTCGATCATGGCGCTTATCACTGGCCGCGGAGCCGAGCGGTAGTTAGGAGTGGTGGGCTTAGGCCTCTGGTTCAAGAGAAAGGTATTTCCTCCTGGGATAATGCCTGCGAAAAAATACGTCTTCCTATTGGTAATTTCTATATCATTCATGCAGTAAAGCGTGTTGCCCGCGGTATCAGCAGTTCATCTCGAGTCTGGGAGCGCAGCGTGAGTGGTCGTTTAAGGTCATCTGCCGCTAAACCGCTAGGATCCAAAACAGAGCGTAAATATTGATATTCCGCGATTACTGATTAATAGGGTATAGAATGAATCGAGTTGAGATTTTTACTGATGGCGCATGTCGAGGGAATCCAGGCCCCGGTGGTTGGGGTGCATTAATGCGATTTGGCGATGAAGAGAAAGAGCTGTGCGGTGGTGAGACAGAGACCACCAACAACCGTATGGAGTTAATGGCGGTTATTCAGGCATTGTCCGCGTTAAAGCGACCCTGTGATGTCGTTCTAACCTCCGATTCAACTTATGTTCTAAAAGGGATTCAAGAATGGATGCCTAACTGGAAGAAAAGAGGGTGGAAAACAGCCACTAAAAAGCCAGTTAAAAATGTAGATCTGTGGAAGCAGTTAGATGATGTAATTCAGGTGCATACCATTGATTGGCAGTGGGTTAAGGGACATAGCGGACATGCTGAAAATGAGATTGCCGACCAATTAGCCAATAGGGGTATTGACGAACTTTAGGTTTGTTTTTCCCAAACTCAAATTAACTATTGAAGAAATAAAGATAATGAGACAGATTGTTCTTGATACCGAAACTACTGGATTAGAAACTTCTCAGGACCACCGGATTATTGAAATTGGTTGCGTCGAAATGGTCGACCGAAAGTTAACTGGCCGCCATTACCACCAATACATAAATCCTCAGCGTAAGGTCGATGAAGGCGCAATGGAGGTCCACGGTATTACTGATCAATTTCTCGAGGATAAGCCGCTATTTGAAGCCATAGTGACAGATTTTTTCGAGTTTTTGGATGATGCCGAGCTGATCATTCACAATGCATCTTTTGATATTGGCTTCATTAATCACGAGGCTAAAAAACTCCGAGGCGCACACCAGCCCATAGAGTCTCGATGTAGGGTCATTGATACGCTAGCTCTCGCAAGACAGAAGCACCCCGGACAGAAAAACAATCTCGATGCCTTGTGCAAGCGATATGGTGTGGATAATTCTCAGCGACAGCTTCATGGCGCCTTGCTGGATGCGGAGATATTGGCAGATGTTTATCTACTGATGACAGGCGGTCAGGTCAATTTAAATATTAATGATCAGTCAGACTCTGAAAGTGGCGAAATAAATATGGCCTCAGTTATTCGTCGACTTCCAGACAATCGACCCCCGCTCCGAGTTGTTAAAGCGTCCGATGAGGAAATAACCCTGCATGAGCAAAAGTTGGCGGCCATCGCCACTAAGTCTGGTCAATGTATATGGCAGGGTGCTGGCGAATAGCGCTTTTTATGCAGGATCTGAATCATATTAATTTCCCCGTTAAGCTGCCATTGACGTCCAGGCAAGTTGAGCAGCTAAAGTCTCAGCTTATCGTGTCGGTGGCTAGTACAGACTTGTTTCGTTTGTCTAAGAGGGCAACTCGATTTTCGCAGTCAACTGTGGATACCGCGCTAGTATCCAAAGAATGGCAAGGCTTTCAAGATGCCGTGGCTCGCTCACAAGTAATTGTTCAATCTCGGCAAAAAAAATTACCAAAAATCCAGTTTCCGGACTTGCCGGTTAGTGCGCGCTCTGAAGAAATCAGGCAGCTAATCGAAGAGAATCAGGTGGTTATCATTGCCGGAGAAACTGGGTCAGGTAAGACTACCCAAATACCAAAAATATGCCTTCAGGCAGGACGAGGTGTGAAGGGCATTATTGGCCATACTCAGCCACGCCGAATTGCTGCTCGGACAGTGGCCCAGCGTATAGCGGAAGAGCTAGCGTCACCTTTGGGCAAAGCCGTTGGGTATAAGGTTCGGTTTTCAGATCAAACATCGTCTGAGAGCTATATTAAGCTGATGACAGACGGAATTTTACTGGCAGAAATTCAGCAAGACAGATTTCTAAGTAAATATGACACTCTAATTATAGATGAGGCTCATGAACGGAGCCTGAATATTGATTTCTTGCTTGGTTACCTGAAGACGCTGCTAGGGCAGCGGAAAGATTTAAAGCTAATTATTACCTCGGCGACCATTGATATAAAAAAGTTTTCCGCTCATTTTAATGATGCGCCTATTGTTGAGGTGTCAGGTAGAACTTACCCAGTTGACATCGTATACAGTGATTTGGATATTTTAGATGGCGACCGAAATCAACAAATCGTTGACTGTTTGCGCGACATTCAAGATACGCAGCAACAGGGCGATGTATTAGTTTTCTTAAGTGGTGAGAGAGAAATTCGTGAGGCGAGCTTAGCGCTTAGACGGGCCCAATTCCCCAATACTGAAATAGCACCTCTTTATGCTCGGTTAAGTCTGGCAGAGCAAAGTAAAATTTTTGCGCCACATAGAGGTAGGCGAGTTATCTTGAGCACGAATGTTGCTGAAACTTCGCTCACAGTGCCGGGCATTCGTTATGTTATCGATACAGGTCGTGCCAGAGTCTCTCGATACAGCTTTAGAACAAAGGTGCAGAGACTGCCAATAGAGGCTGTGTCGCAGGCCAGTGCTAATCAGCGAGCTGGACGCTGCGGTCGTGTGAGTGACGGCGTATGCTATCGCTTGTATCGGCAGGACGATTTTGAGGGTCGATCGCTGTTTACTGACCCAGAGATAGTACGCACTAATTTAGCAGCAGTAATTTTACAGATGTTGCAACTGCGGCTGGGCGATATTAGAGACTTCCCCTTTATTGACCCACCTGATAATCGTTTGATAAACGATGGTTATAAGCTCTTAGAAGAGCTTCAAGCGGTCACCGCAGATGGAAAATTGACTCCCATTGGTAAGAAACTAGTGACGTTGCCGGTAGATCCACGCTTTGCCAGAATGATCTTAGAGTCGGACAAGAACGGATCACTGAATGAGTTAATTATTATTACCAGTGGGTTGAGTATTCAAGACCCTAGAGAGCGGCCGGGGGATAAGCAGCAGGCTGCTGACCAAGCACATAAGCAATGGGCGGATGAAAACTCTGATTTTGTATCGCTACTCAACTTATGGAATCACTTTGAAGAGAAGCGCAGCAGTCTTTCCACCAATCAATATAGTAAATATTGTCGTTCTCACTATGTATCATTTATGAGAATGAGAGAGTGGCGTGATTTACATCATCAGCTTCACAGCGCCTGCAGGGCTTTGGCCTTAAAGGAGAATCAGATAGCGGCAGATTACGCGAGCATTCATCGCTCACTGTTGTCTGGTCTGTTGGGGCAAGTTGGTATTCGAGAGGAAAAATGGGAGTTTTCAGGGACGAGGAACCGTAAATTTTTCATTTTTCCTGGATCTGGACTAAGTAAGAAACCGCCAAAATGGGTAATGGCGGGGTCCTTGATGGAGACAACTAAGCAATATGCTCTAAATGTTGCAAAAATCGATTCAGCTTGGCTTGAAAGTCTTGCCGCGCATTTGGTGAAGAAAACACATAGCGAACCTTTCTATCACCAGAAATCAGGCCAAGTAATGGCCAGCGAACGTCAAACCTTATTTGGGTTGTCCATTGTTGAGAGCAAAAGGGTTGTATACGGCAATATAAGCCCTTCTGAGGCGAGAAAGGTGTTCATACAGCAAGCGCTAGTCGAAGATGGGTATCGCGCTAAGGGAGAGTTTTATGCGCATAATCATGCTTTAGTGTCAGAACTTCAGGCACTAGAGGATCGGTTTAGGCGCAGAGATCTCCTTGCAGAACAAATGGTTATTTATAACCATTATGATGAACGAGTTCCTTCAGGCGTGTGTAATCTTCCCGCGTTTGAAAAATGGCGTAAAACAGCCGAAAAAGCAGACTCAACACTACTGTTCATGAGTAAAGAATCTTTGCTCCTACGAGGTCTGTCAGACAACGAAGAAGCTCAATTTCCGGAGCTGATTGGTCATGAAGGTCTCGAGTTTGAATTGCGCTATCACTTTGAACCTGGCCATCCTGAAGATGGTGTGAGTTTATTGGTGCCCTTGGTAGTGCTACATCAATTACCCCACTACCTTTTTCAATGGTTGGTTCCCGGGATGCTACGTGACAAATGCATTGCACTGATAAAGGGCCTCCCTAAACAGCTCCGCAGGCAGTTTGTTCCTGTTCCAGATTATATTGACAAGGTTCTGCTTAAGGTCAGTGCTCAGGACAGACCATTAACGGTTGTGTTGAGCGAGCAATTACAAAAGCTGACTGGAACAAAAATTGAAGAGAGTTCCTGGAACTTGGAAAGTCTTGATAACTGGTATCAGATGAACTTTGTCTTGCAGAACGATAAGGGTCAGATGATTGCTATGGCTCGAAGCCTGCATCAATTGCAGAGAGACTTTAAGCAACAGATTAAGCAAAGTTTAGACCGTCCATCTGAGCAGTCTATTGCGCGAAAAGGTATTCTTGAATGGGATTTTGATTATCTGCCTGCAGAGGTAGAGTTAACACGTGGCGACATGACCATTAAGGCGTGGCCGGCACTTCAAGATAATGGTGAATCTGCCTCCATTGAATTAGTTGATAATCCTCTGGTAGCTGAGCAGATATCTCGGCATGGTCAGCTCAGGCTGGCCCTTTTAAGGGGTAGAGAACAGCATAAATATCTTTTGAAGAACCTTTTGAAAGGGAAAGAACTGGCTCTGAAGGCAGCGGCCTTAGGTCCCCGTGATGAAATAGTTCTTGCCATCATCGAGGCGAGCTTTCAGCAGGCGATGTTCACTAACGGGTCTGTTGTTCGAGATAAAGAGGGCTTTGATCAAAGCTTTTCTGCGGGCATATCACAGGTAGTGGATATTGCTCAGCAGCATGCAGTGCAGGTTGCTAGCGTTTTGACTGAGTTACATGAACAGCAGAAGCGATTACGAGGGCTTGGCGCCTTGGGTGCTGATGCACAGCTCGACATTGCCGCACAGGTCAGTTGGTTATTTTCTAGCGATACACTGCGTAGAGCAAAACCGGAGAATACTCAGCAGTATCCACGATTTGTAAAGGGAATCAGTATAAGAATCGATAAACTCACGTCTCAAGTAGCCAAAGATTGTGAATATACAGCCGAATTACGCTCTTTCGCTATTGGCGTCGAAGGTTTGAGAGAAAAACAGCAATTCCTCACCTCAGACTTAGCCTATTTATTATTAGATTTCCAGTGGTTATTAGAAGAGTATAGGGTCTCTTTGTTTGCCCAACAATTAAAAACACGATCGCCAGTTTCAGCAAAACGTTTGGCCAAGAAGTGGTCAGATATTGTGAACCAGTTGAACGTATTTTGACCTGGTGACGGCTAATTAAGTCCTTAACCGGTTAATTAAAGCTAAGTTATTAAGGTTGGGTAAAGCGTAATTTTGGTGCGCTGAGTGATTCAACTATGTACCTATGAATCGAGTGCTAGTAGAATGGATACAGGCAAATCTTCAACTTAGCTTATTTAGGAAAATTTTAGGAAAGACATGTTTAGACTGGTCACAATTATCATCCTGACATTTATGTCGTCGATTACTTTCTCCGAAGAGATTGAAAACCCTGACCCGCTAGAGGATTTAAATCGAGGTGTCTGGGGTTTCAATGACACAGTTATTAACAGTGTCGGACGACCCGTGGTGAACCTATACCAAGCCGTCACTCCAACCCCACTTCAAAACGGCATTGTAAATTTCTTTGGTAATCTTAATGAAATTCCCAATGCGGCTAACAGTTTGTTACAAGGCAAGGTAAAACAGGCCGGCAATGACACAGTTAGGTTTTTACTTAATACAACCTTTGGCTTGGGCGGTTTATTTGATGTTGCCAAAAGTGCAGGCTTTCAGGCTAGTGAAGATGAAGATTTCGGCCAGACGCTTGCTGTATGGGGTGTTGGAGAAGGTCCTTATCTTATGCTCCCTTTTTTGGGACCGTCGACACTTCGCGACGCTCCGGCAGACTTTATTGACAGTTTTCTCGACCCTTTCTCTTATTCAGATAAATTGGCTCTTCGTGCCGGAGTAAAAGGAATTAGCGTTGTTTCTCAATATGGATCCTATCTAGACCAACTAGATGTCATTTCGGGTGATAAATATCTGTTTATTCGAGATGTATATTTGCAAAATAGAGAGTATGTTATCAATGACGGAGCCATTGAAGATGATTTTGGTGACTTGGAGGATTATTAGCGTCATTTAAATCGTCTGAACTGTTAGGTTAAGCTAGCGAAAATTAAATAACTGCATTGATATAAAAATTATAAGCAATTGATAAGTCGGATGTTCCATGACTGCAATTAATAGCCTTGTTATTCTCGTCGGAGAGGATGTGACTCGGCTCAAACCTCTTCAAGAAGCTGTCCAAAGCTGTGGCAGGTCCTATGTTCTTGTGTCTGATATGGCAGCGATGACGGCGGCTTGTGAAGATCCTGTTTCTCAGCTGGTTGTTTTGGTTTCCTCAGATGCGTCGGGCAAACTATTGGGCCAAGACAATGATTTAAAGGTGCTTTTATCCGAATATCTCGTCGCAGTTTGTTTAGATACACCCTCAGTTGAAACGGTCGCTAGTTATTTTCGTCATGGAGCCTCAGACGTTTGGTTTGATGGCATGTCCCCACAAGATTTTTCTGAGTCGCTCTCTCGA
>Ga0308012_10000811_pt1 | contig 17703 bp, 17 predicted proteins | sample Neamet179_FD_203133 | JGI IMG/M metagenome (GOLD analysis project Ga0308012, IMG submission 203133) | Marine microbial communities from water near the shore, Antarctic Ocean - #179 | ecosystem: Environmental > Aquatic > Marine > Unclassified | place: Southern Ocean | collected 2014-07-25 | reverse complement strand
CTGCCAATTGCGTTTTCAGGAGAAATGGGTTTGCAAAGTTCAGTATACTCAGTTATCTTGTGCTGAGTAATTTCTATTTCGTTCAGTAGCTTTTGCTGTACTGCTTTTAGTTGTCCTTTGTCCATTAGTACAAAAGTATGGTTTTTTATGTACTTTTGTCATATGATAATTGTTACAGGTGCAGCAGGATTTATTGGCTCATGTTTGGTGAGTAAACTAAATGATTCAGGACAAACTAATTTAGTTTTGGTAGATGATTTTTCCAATGCAGAAAAAAATAAAAATTTAGTAGGAAAACAATTTTCAGCGCAAGTTGAAAGAAATATTTTTGTTGATTGGTTAAAAGAAAATGCTAGTAGTGTTTCAGCAGTTTATCATATTGGTGCGCGTACAGATACTACGGAATTTGATGTTGCTATATTTGATGAGTTGAATCTTAATTATTCGAAAGACTTATGGAGAATTTGTTCAGAATATAAAATACCTTTTGTTTATGCATCATCAGCCGCTACTTACGGAATGGGAGAGTTTGGTTTTGTCGATAATCATGAAGTAGTTGAAAAATTGGTTCCCTTAAACCCTTATGGCGATTCAAAAAATGATTTTGATAAGTGGGCTTTGAAACAAGAAGCACAACCGCCATTTTGGGCAGGATTTAAATTCTTTAATGTTTACGGACCTAATGAGTTTCATAAAAGTAGAATGGCCTCAGTTATTTTTCATGCAGTAAAACAAATTAATGAAACTGGTGGAATGAAATTATTTCGTTCACATAACCCTGAATATAAAGATGGGGAACAGTTGCGTGATTTTGTATATGTGAAAGATGTGGTAGAAGTACTTACCTTTATGATGCGAGAGAAAAAGGAAAATGGCCTGTATAATTTAGGAAGCGGTAAAGCAAGATCGTTTAAAGCTTTAGTGAATGCTACTTTTAAGGCTTTAGGCAAAGAGAGTGCAATTTCTTATATTGATACTCCTGAAGATATTCGGGATAAGTACCAATATTTTACCCAAGCAAACATGGAAAAATTAATATTGGCTGGGTATAGCAAATCATTTACTGATTTGGAATCAGGAGTGAAGGATTATGTTCAGCATTACTTGATAGATAAAAACTATTACTAAAGCTCTTCCCTTAATCGCACTAAGAAACCTCTAATGTCTTTTAGGTGATTAACAATTTCGATATTATCAATCGTATCCCCTTTATTTTCTTTTAATTTTTGTTTAGCTCCTTCCAAAGTAAATCCTCTTTCTTTTACTAAGTGATAGATAATGGTAAGGTTGTCCACATCTTTTTTGGTAAACATGCGGTTGCCTTTGTTGTTCTTTTTAGGCTTTAGAATCTCAAACTCTTTTTCCCAAAAACGAATTAATGAAACATTTACGGCAAACATATCGGCTACTTCACCAATTTTATAAAATAACTTTTCTGTGGGTTTTTCTTTGTAAGGCATTAGTCGAATGATTGATTATTCTGAGATGAAATTTCTAACATCTTTTCGTATTCCTCAGGGTTAAGGTCATTAAAGTAAAAATTAACAGGATTTATTTTTCTTCCGTCTTTATGTACTTCATAGTGTAGGTGTGGAGCCACTGATGTACCTGTGCTTCCAACATATCCTATTACTTCTCCTCTTTTTACTTTTTGTCCTCTTTTTACCGCATATTTTTTCATGTGCGCATACAAAGTTTTGTATCCAAAGCCATGATCAATTATTACATGATTTCCGTAACCTCTTCTGCTTCTCCTTACTTTTGAAACCTTCCCATCACCAGTAGCATAAATTGGTGTGCCTGATTTTGCTGAAAAATCCATTCCTGAATGCATTTTCCTTGTTTTGTAGATTGGATGAATACGGTATCCATATCCACTAGCCATACGGCTTAAGTTTTTGTTGGATACAGGTTGGATTGCTGGCAATGCAGCTAGCATATCTGATTTATTTTTTGCTAATTCAATAATATCATCAAAGGATTTTGATTGAATGTATAGCTGTTTTGAAATCTGATCTACCTTTTCACTTGTATTAATGATAAGGGCCGAATTATTAAATCCCTTTAGGTTTTCATATCGGTTTACCCCACCATAACCTGCTTTCCTGATTGATTTTGGAATTGGATCAGCTTCAAAAATTACTCTGTAAATATTATCATCACGATTTTGGACATCATCTAGAACCAATTCTACTTGCTTTAGTTTGTCATCTACTATTTCGTACTGAGTGGTGAGTATATCAATCTCTCTGTTCAGTCTTTTTTCTTTTGGACTATCAAAAAACTGGAAGAAGATGATAACCATTAATAATCCAGTAAAAGCACTCCCAATAAGGAAATAAAATAAACGTTTTAATTTATTTAATCCACTAAGTTCAATTCGTTTGTAACTTAGTGTTTTAGTATCGTAATAATATTTTACTTTAGCCATGTTAAAATAATTGCAGCAAATTTACTGATTTAACATTAGATAATGTGTGAAATGCTGTTGATTTCTAACAACTTATTGTGAATTGTAAGAATAAAGATTAAAAATGAAAGCCAACACACTCAGAAAGTTATACTTAGATTTTTTCCAATCGAAAGAACATAAAATTGTTTCATCAGCACCAATGGTAGTGAAAAATGATCCTACTTTGATGTTTACCAATGCAGGGATGAATCAGTTTAAAGATATTTTTTTAGGAGACTCTGAATCTAAAAGTTTGCGAATTGCTAATTCTCAAAAATGCTTGCGTGTTTCGGGTAAACATAATGATTTGGAGGAAGTAGGGCATGATACCTATCATCATACTATGTTCGAAATGTTGGGCTCATGGAGTTTTGGGGATTACTTTAAGGAAGAGGCAATCAACTGGGCTTGGGAATTTTTGACTGAGGTTTGTAAGTTGGATAAGGATAGGTTATATGTTTCTGTTTTTGAAGGTGCAGAAGAGGATAAACTTGAGAAAGATAATGAGGCTTTTAATATGTGGGCTAAGTACTTGCCAGAGGATAAAATTCTTAACGGAAATAAAGAAGATAATTTCTGGGAAATGGGAGAGACAGGTCCTTGTGGTCCTTGTTCTGAAATCCATTTTGATAATAGAACTGATGCTGAAAGATCAAAAGTGAATGGTGCAGATCTAGTAAATGAAGATCATCCTCAAGTAATTGAGATTTGGAATTTGGTATTCATGCAGTATAATCGTTTTTCAGATGGAAGTTTAAAAGCCCTACCTAATTCTCATGTAGATACAGGAATGGGCTTTGAACGGTTAGCTATGATAATGCAAGGAGTAAAATCAAATTATGATACTGATATTTTTCAGCCTATTATTCAAGCTATTGCTAAAAGCGCTAAGTTAAAGTATGGCGAAAATGAAAAACAAGATATTGCAATGCGTGTTATTGCCGATCATATTCGTGCTATTTCCTTTTCTATTGCTGACGGTCAGTTGCCTTCCAATGTAAAGGCAGGCTATGTTATCCGTAGGATTCTAAGAAGAGCGGTTAGGTATGGGTATACTTTTCTTAACCTGAAAAATGCTTTTATGCATGAACTTGTTGAGGTATTAGTTAATCAAATGGGCTCACAATTTAACGAGCTTAAGGCGCAAAAAGACTTGATTCAGAAAGTAGTAAAAGAAGAAGAGGAATCTTTTTTAAGAACCTTAGAGGATGGTTTAAAAAGAATTGAGCAAATCACTAAAAATGCTAAAGGAGAAATTGCAGGAAAACAAATTTTCGAGCTGTATGATACCTATGGTTTCCCAGCTGATTTAACTTCACTCATACTTAGTGAACAAAATTTAAGTTTTAATCAAACTGATTTTGATGTGGCAATGCAAGAGCAAAAAGATAGATCCAAAAAGTCAGGAAAAATTGAGAAAGGTGATTGGGAAGTATTATTAAAAAATGAAAAGGAAGGGTTTGTAGGGTATGATTCTCTGGAGACTGAAGTAAAAATTACTCGTTATCGGAAAGTAAAAACAAAGGATGGAGAACAATATCAACTTGTATTTAACTTATCACCATTTTATCCTGAAGGAGGAGGGCAAATAGGGGATACAGGTGTAATTGAATCCCAGGCAGAAACTATTGTTATAGTTGACACGAAAAAAGAAAATAAGTTAATTGTTCATTTTACAGATGAATTGCCAAAAAATGTAAATGCCAGTTTTGTAGCGAAAGTAAATGCTGCTGATAGAAAAGCTAGTGAGAGAAATCATACTGCAACCCACTTGTTACAAGAAAGTTTAAGAACTGTGTTAGGTGTGCATGTAGTTCAAAAGGGTTCATTAGTTAATCCTAACTATTTGCGTTTTGATTTTACACACTTTTCTAAAATTGAAAAAGCTGATTTACAAAAAATTGAAGCAGATGTAAATGCTAAGATATTAGCAAATATCAATTTGAACGAACATATTGATCTGTCTTTAGCTAAGGCTGATGATATGGGTGCTATTATGTTGTTTGGTGAAAAGTATGATGATGTTGTGCGTATGATTCAGTTTGATTCTTCCAAGGAATTATGTGGTGGAACGCATGTAAATGCAACTGGAGAAATAGGTTTGTTTAAAATTTTATCAGAAGGTTCTACTTCATCAGGGATTAGAAGAATAGAAGCTACAACAGGAATTTGTGCCTTAGCTCATCTGAATAAAAAAGAGGAGTTATTAAATGAAATTGCTGGTGTTGTAAAAAACAAGGATTTGATAAAGGGAGTGGAGCAATTAATCACAACTAACAAAACTCTAGAGAAACAAATTTTAACTTTTAAAAAATCAAATGCAGGAAATGTAAAAGAAGATTTACTGAAAACTATTGTTGAGGTAAATGGAATCCGTTTTATTGCTCAGGAAGTAGAAATGGAAGCTGAAGATATGAAGAATGTTTCTTTTGCTTTAAGGAAAGAGAATAACTTGATAATGGTATTAGCTGCTAAGGTGGGTGAAAAAGCCTTGCTTACTGTTATGCTCACAGATGATGTCGTAGCTAAAGGTTACAATGCAGGAGCTATAATAAGAGATATTGCTAAAGAGATAGAAGGTGGTGGAGGCGGTCAAGCTTTCTTTGCTACTGCTGGGGGTGTGAAGCCTGGTGGTATAGTTGCTGCTTTGGAAAAAGCAAAAGAAATAATAGGATAATAAAAAAGCCAGCTAACTAGCTGGCTTTTTTATTGTTTAAGATTTTAATTTATTAGAATCTGTAAGCAACACCAATGTTAAATGTTCCTTCTCCATTGTCCTTGTTAACAGGCATAGTATAGTTTGGCTCAACAGATAAACCGTTCCATACTGTTAATGTATATCCAACACCTAATACAATGTTGTCAGTTGCCTCTTCAGTTGGTAATTGAACTGAAGCATATACATTTTCCATATAAGCTCCTAGGTCATACCTTCCGAATAATTCATAAGAATCTTCTCCTAAGGCATCTTTAGCCATAACTAATCCAACAGTGATTCCGTCCATTACTTGATAACCAACTCCAATGTTAGCAGTAATTGCTTCAGCACCTTCTAAATCTCCATCATAAGTTGATACAACCATAATGTCTTGTGCAGATGCAAATAATGTGCCAAATGCGATAGCTGCTGTTAATAATACTTTTTTCATTTTTTCATTTTTTAATTAGTTAATAATAGTTGCAAGATAATAAAGCTCTTACTAGCTAACGCAAAAAAAATACTGCACTTCTTAACAGGATCTTGTTAATTGCAATATTTTTGACAAAAAAAAAGGGCTGCAAAATGCAGCCCTTTAAATTTATTTTACTTTGTAAGTAATTACGGTCTAACTGTTAAAGTTAACCAAGTATACTTAGTATCAACATCTCCTGTTGCATCAGTAGCATACTTAACACCTAAAGAAGAATTGTCATTTAATGAGTAAGCTAATGAAATTTCCATTACATCTCTTTCGTAAGCTTCAACTTCAGAGTTAGTAATCATGTGCATAGTAGCTCCTAAATCAACACCAGCCATAGTATAAGTTACTCCTATTGATAAATCTTCATCATTAGCACCTAAATAACCTAATTGACCACTTCCAGCTAAGCCACCAGACATATTAGTCCCAGCCATGTTGAATGCAACATCACCATAAGTAGTCATACCTACACTTGCAGTCATGTCATCATTTACAGCATAAGATACTCCTAAATCCATCATTTCACCTTCATTGAAGTCTTTATTCATAGAAGCTGAGATTGAAGCGCCCATCAATTCACCAGAAATATCAATTCCTGTAGCAGCATCTCCAGTTTCACCTGCAACTGTTTGTGTCATGTATAATACATTTACATTCCATCCAGAAAATTCTCCACCAGCATTCAAGTACATGTTTCCATTAGATTCTTCATCTAATCCACCTCCATTATAAGAAGCGTAACCTAAAGTAATGTCAGCCATATCAAGGTTTAATCCGAATGTAAATCCATCCCAAGTAGTTCTGTTTGCAGCCCAATCGTTAGAAGAGATTAAAGCTCCTGAACCATAGTTTAATGCTTGACGACCAGCAGTTACACTAGCGTAACCCATTAAGTCAGTTGAAGCGTAAGCCTCATAGATACTCATTGCAGCTTCTCCAGATCCTAACATGTAGTTTACATCAGAAGAAACATTAATTCCCCAGTCAGATCCTTCCCAAGTTGCACCTAAAGTAGCTCTTTGGTTAGTCACCATTTTGTCATTATCACCACTCATGTCAATTCTTGTTCTTGAATCAACATTCCAATCTTGTGCGAAAACAACTGTTGTCATTAGGCCTAATGAAAGGGCTAATATGTTACGTAAATTTTTTTTCATTTTTCTTTTTTTATGATTAATACTTGGCAAAGATAAACCTCTTTAACAATTAACACCTAAGAAAACTGCATCTTTTTAACATTTGGATGTTTGTATATATGATAAATTGTTAAAAATAAGACTATTAGAGTGTGCAATAATTTCCTGTAAAAAGGTATTTAATATTTTATTTTCAATAAAAACAGCTAAAAATGATGTTTTAATCTTGTTATTCTTTATAGGATAACCACTTCCACAGCTCTTTATAGCTAGTTTTTTTGCCATACATCAGTATTCCTGTTCGGTATATCTTCCCCGCTAAGTATGTAGTAAGTACAAAGGATAGGATTAATATCCCCATAGAAAGAGTTAATTCCCAATTGGCAACCCCAAAGGGTAAGCGCACCATCATAATAACAGGAGAAGTAAAGGGGATAATACTCATCCAGAAAGCAAGAGGTCCATCTGGGTTTTCCATTATAGGTTGTATCAGTATAAAGGCTAGGATTAATGGAATAGTAATCGGTAATACAAATTGCTGGGTGTCAGACTCAGCATCAACAGCCGAACCTACGGCAGCAAACAATGAGCTATACATAAGATACCCTGCCAAAAAGTAAAAAATAAAAGAAACAAGTATCTGTAGAAGATTAATCCCGCCAGTTAAGTTGCTTAGTTCACTTAACAAGACAGACTGCTGAGTGGAATCTAGTTCAGTTGTCAAGCTGCTTGCATCCATAAACATAAGTTCTGCAACACTTGCGATAGCAATGGTAAGTAATATCCAAAGTGCAAACTGAGTAAGCCCTACGAGTGCAACCCCAAGTATTTTCCCCATCATTAACTGAAAGGGTTTTACTGAGGAAATAATAACCTCAACAATACGACTTGTTTTTTCTTCAATTACCCCACGCATAACCATAGTACCATACATAAAGATGAACATATAGATAAGAATACCACAAATAAACCCAATCCCCATGCTTGCTTCAGCTTGTGAATTAGTAGTACTTCCGTCTTCCGTAATTATCTTGGTTGTAATGTGCACTGTGCTTTGAGCCTCCGAGAGTATAGTAAGGTCAATGCCTGCTGCTTTTAGTTTTTGGTGTTCAATAATTTGTTCCAGTTGGTTTTCTATTGCCTTACTAACCGATAAACTAATTTGCTGATTGGAATAAAGAGTGAAATTATCTCCCTCTATATATAGTAGTGCATAATAGTTGCTTTCTGAAAAATCATTTCTTAACAGAATTGCCTCTTCAGTTGGTATCTTACTGAAATGTAAAAAATCAGTATCTTCAATCTGATTAGTGAATTCAAAATTGTCCTCAGCAATCGCTATAGTTCTTAGTTCTTGGGTTTCATTGGCTAGATAAGTGGGGACTATCATTAATGCTGCCATAAGCAGAGGGCCAACAATTGTCATTACTATAAATGCCTTTTTGCGTACGCGTACTAGGTATTCTCTTTTTATGATGAGCCAAATTTTACGCATTGTTTATCGCTTTTATAAATATTTCTTCCATGCTTGGAATTTCTTTTCTGAAAGAAATAATTTCAGTCTGCTGAATAATGCTTTGCAAAGCCTCTTGTTGTGTTTTCCCTTCTTTTAAAAGAAGGCTATAGTTACTTTCTTTCTGACTAATGATAGAAAAATAATCGTTTTCACTTAATACCTTATCTGTCGTAATGACTTCATAAGAATTATTAGCGAATTGTTTTTTTATTTCTTCAATTGGGCCTTCAAGTATGGTTTGTGCTTTATTGATAAGTGCAATGTGGTCACAAATTTCTTCCACTGATTCCATTCTATGGGTAGAGAAAATAATAGTCGTTCCTTTTTCTCTAAGTTCTAAAATTTCTTTTCGGATAATAGCCGCATTTATAGGGTCAAATCCACTGAAGGGCTCATCAAAAATTAATAGTTTCGGCTCATGAATTACAGTTACGACAAACTGAATTTTTTGTGCCATTCCTTTACTAAGTTCTTCTACTTTTTTGTTCCACCAACTTAAAATGTCTAGTTTTTCGAACCAAAACTTTAATTTTTCTAAAGCTTTATCATAGGACATTCCTTTTAACTGGGCTAGATAAAGGGCTTGTTCACCTACTTTCATTTTTTTATAAAGTCCTCTTTCTTCAGGTAGGTATCCAATATCCGAAATATGGTGTTTGCTTAAAGGTGCGCCATCAAAAATTAAGGTGCCACTATCTGGAGCCGTAATTTGATTAATTATGCGCATTAAGGTAGTTTTACCAGCACCATTTGGACCTAATAATCCGTAAATACTACCTTTGGGTACTGTTATGCTTACTTTGTTAAGTGCAATATAGTTTCCATATTCCTTAACAACATCTTTTGCTATAAATATGGATTCTTTCATTTTAACCAAACATTTCTTTTACTCTATCAAAAAAGGATTTGTCATTTCCAGTAGGATTTGGAGTAAATGAATCTGATTTTTTGGAGTTTTCAAAAAATTCTTTTTCTTCTTTAGATAATTTCTGTGGTGTCCAAACATTAATATGGATAAGCAAATCACCAGTTCCGTAACTATTTACTGAAGGTAATCCCTTCCCTTTTAAACGCAATATTTTTCCACTTTGGATTCCTTCTTCCAATTTAATTTTAACCTTTCCACTTATAGTAGGGATTTCAGTATTTGCACCCAGAGCAGCATCAGCAAAGCTAATGTAATGATCAAAATGTAAATTTTGACCATCTCTTACGAGTTGCTCATGTTCTTCAACATGAATCAAAACAATTAAATCTCCATTTACACCCTCCATTGGAGCAGCATTTCCTTTTCCGCTTACTTTGAGTTGCATACCGTCTTCAACTCCTGCTGGGATAGTAATTTTTACCGTCTCACTTTCTTTAAGCATACCATTAGCATCCGTTCCTTGTGGGCGTTTGTCAATGCTTTTCCCATTTCCGTTACAATGCGGACACGGGCTTGCCGTTTGCATTTGCCCTAAAATAGTATTGCTAATACGCGTAACTTGCCCACTTCCATGACAAGTATTACATGTAGTATACGTTACTCCTTCAGCATTTACTAATCGACTTACTTTTATTTTTTTCTCTACACCTTCAGCTATCTCTTTCAAGTTTAAAGATAAACGAATTCTAAGGTTACTTCCTTTTACAACTCTTCTTCCTCTGCTTCTTCCTCCTCCTCCAAAACCACCTCCACCAAATACATCACCAAACTGACTGAAGATGTCGTCCATATTCATTCCACCACCTCCATAACCTCCACCTGAAGCTCCACTCATTCCTGCATGGCCGTATTGGTCGTACTTTTGTTTTTTCTCTGGACTACTTAGTACATCATAGGCCTCAGCAGCTTCTTTAAATTTATCTTCAGCCGCTTTATTATCAGGGTTTTTATCAGGATGATATTTAACCGCTAATTTTCTATAAGCTTTTTTTATTTCTTTGGTTTCAGCACTTTGGCTAACCCCTAATGTTTCGTAATAATCTCTTTTCGACATGATTTATTATTTATTTGCAACTACTACTTTTGCATAACGCAATATTTTCCCTCCAAGTAAATATCCTTTTTCAATTGTGTCAATAATTTTTCCTTTCATCTTATCTGATGGGGCAGGGATATTAGTTATTGCTTCATGAAAATCGGTATCTAATGCTTTGCCAATAGGGTCTTCAATTTCTTTTAATCCTTTTTTATCCAATTCAGCTTTTAATTGTTTGTAGATGAGTACTGGCCCGTCTTCATCAGAATAATTATTGGCTTTTATTGAACGTTCAAAATTGTCCAGAATTGGCAGTAAAATGGTCATAATGTCTTTGTTGGCAGTACTAAACAATTCCATTCTTTCTTTTGCATTTCTTCTTCTGAAGTTTTCGAACTCGGCAAATAGGCGTAAATTCTTATCTTTTTCAGCTGCTAACTGCTCTTCCAAAGTAAGTACTACTTTAATTTCTTCCTTTACAGACTCTTCAGTAGAAGTAGTGTTTTCTACTGTTTCTACTGTTTCGGTTTGTATTGTTTCTTCAGCAACTTCTTGCTGTGCTTGTTTATTTTTGCTCATTGTGTGTTTTTTTTACACTATTATATAATGCAAGTATTTTGCCAAAGGGGGTTAAAAAGACAATTTGTCAGTTTAGTTTTTTTGGTCTTCTAAAAAGCGATTAAGTGCATGGCCTTTTAAATCGCGTGCAATAATGATTCCTTTTCCGTCAATAAGCACATTACTTGGTATTGAACGAATACCGTATTTATTTGACCCTTCTGATTGCCAGCCTCCTAAATCAGAAACATGGTATTCCCAAAAAAGTTGGTCTTTGTTAATTGCTTTTACCCAAGCATTATTTTTTTTGTCTAGTGACAAGCTAAAAATCTCAAATCCTTTTCCGTTTTTGAATTTTACTTTTGTGTATTTTTTGTAAGCGTCAACCAAATTAGGATTTTCTCTACGGCATGGACCGCACCAAGAAGCCCAAAAGTCAATTAATACTAATTTCCCTCTTAGGTCAGAAAGTTTTAGTTCATTTCCTGTTGGGTTATTGTAGGCTAATTCAGGAGCAATATCTCCTATTTTTAATCCTATTTCTTGTGCTGTTGCAAAGTTGATTGTTAAGGCTACCAGAAGTATAGAAAGTATATTTTTCATATTTAGTTTATTCTTGTTATTTGAGCGCCAATTGCATTTAATCTTATGTCAATATTTTGGTATCCTCTATCAATTTGCTCTACATTGTGTATTGTACTTTCTCCATCAGCAGCAAGGGCAGCTAACAGAAGAGAAACTCCTGCACGAATATCAGGGGAAGTCATAGTGGTTGGCTTAAACTGAAACTGATGATTGAGTCCAATTACAGTCGCTCTATGAGGGTCGCATAAAATAATTTGTGCTCCCATATCAATGAGTTTATCTACAAAGAAAAGGCGTGATTCAAACATTTTTTGATGGACAAGTACAGTCCCCTTAGCTTGTGAGGCAACTACCAGAATAATACTTAATAAATCAGGAGTAAAGCCTGGCCAGGGTGCATCAGAAATGGTTAAAATTGAACCGTCAATAAATGATTGTATTTCATAACTTTCCTGCGCAGGAATGTAAATATCATCTCCTTGTCGTTCCATTTTTATTCCTAGTTTGGCAAAAACAGATGGGATTAATCCTAACTCATCATAACATACATTTTTGATAGTTATCTCTGATTTTGTGATAGCTGCCAAGCCAATAAAGGAACCAATTTCAATCATATCAGGAAGGATTCTGTGTGTGCATCCTGTTAAATTTTCAACTCCTTCTATGTGTAATAAGTTAGAGCCTACTCCAGTAATTTTAGCTCCCATAGAGTTTAGCATCTTACAGAGTTGTTGTAAGTAAGGTTCGCAAGCAGCATTATAAATACTTGTTTTCCCTTTTGCCATAACGGCTGTCATTACAATGTTTGCAGTTCCTGTTACTGATGCTTCATCAAGGAGCATATCTGTTCCTTTTAACTGGTCAGCAGTAACTCTGTAAAATTCTTCTTTACTGTCGTATACAAAATTAGCACCTAGTTTTTCAAAACCTATAAAGTGAGTATCTAGTCTTCTCCTTCCAATTTTGTCTCCTCCCGGTCTTGGAATATAACCTTTTCCGTAACGTGCTAATAAAGGACCAACTATCATAATTGAACCTCTAATTCTACTACTTTTTATTTTATAGTCTTCTGAAGAAAGATAGTCAATGTCAACCTTGTCTGCCTTAAAGCTATAGGTTGATTCGTTTATTTGTTTTACAGCAACATTTAAATCACGTAAAAGGTCAATCAGAATATTTACATCACGGATGTTGGGTACATTTTCCATGATTACTTCATTAGGAGTTAACAGTACAGCACACAATACTTGGAGTGCCTCATTTTTTGCTCCTTGTGGGTGTAAATCCCCTTTAAGTTTAAATCCTCCTTTTACCTTAAATGTAGCCATCTATATTTATTGTTTATAGTTCTTTTTATAATTTTTCTTTTTGCTATTGGTCTTTTTAACAGAACTCCCACCGCCTTGCCTTACAGATGCTGAACGGATAAACTCAAAGTCACTAGCTAAAATAAGTTGATTGTTTGACATTTGCTTAAGATGTAAGCGTATCATATTGTTATCCACTGAGCTTTCGTTAAAAAGGATATAAGATTTCTTCATTTGGTTGGCTATCATACCTGTCAAAATTTCTTTTTGATCTCCTTCCATTTTTAGTGCTGACTCAATCATAGTTTGCACTGTATTTCCGTAATAAGAAAATTTAATTTTATTACCAGGATAAGTCATTTTTTCAGGACGTTCCTCTAGCTTTTCAATTGCAGGTTTTTTATAAGGAGATTCAATCTCTAATTTGAAATCGGACATGATATGCAAGTGGTCCCAGAGCTTGTGTGTAAACTCCTTTACATCACGCAAGTGAGGATTCATTTGCCCCATAAATGCAATAATAGCATCTACACATTTTTGTTGCTCAATTTTATCTGTTATCGCAGATGCATGGTTTATCATTGTTTGTACATGTCTTCCGTACTCAGGAATGATAAGGTGTTCTCGTTCTGTATTGTATTCCATGAAAATTTATTTGTTTACAAAAGTAATAAAAATCCCACCTAATTAACGGGGTTCTAATTGAATGTTTAATTATTAAGAAGCTTTTTAAAATCCTAATGTAAGCCCTAAAAGATAATTCCTTGTTGCTTGCGGGAAATATCCAGCCATATTGTATCCTCTTTCGCTATCCTCATTTACATAATGGTCGCTTTCTCTTGGGTCCCAACTATCAGAAATGAAACGATATACCCAGGCATTATTTACATACTCATTGTTTAACAGATTGTTTACTTGCAAACTCACTTTTGCTGTTTTGAAAATCTTGCTTTTCCAATCATACGTCAATCTCAAATGATTCACTAAGTAATCGCTCAACATTCTGTCTTCTGATGAAGTATTATCGATAAACTGCTCGCCAACATATTTGCTGATAAAATCAATACTTGTGTTTTTGTCTAATTGGTAGTTCAACTGTGAAGTCCAGATGATGTTTGGTGAAAATGCTAAGTCCGTATCTTCATGAGTAACTTCATCCACGCCCCAAGTGTCCCAGTTGTCAACATCCTCAATAAATGGAGTTACAATTTTGTTTTCACTTAAAGTCATGTTTGCAGCCCAAGTTAATTTATCAGTTAGTTTATAAGTTCCTTCAATCTCAATTCCTTTTCGGAACGATTCAGCAATATTTACATGAGTTCTTTCGCCAACATCATTCATTTTACCAGTCATAACCAATTGATTTTCATAGTTCATGAAATAAAAATTAGCTCCAAAAGTCATTTTATCTCCCACTTGCTTGTATCCTATCTCAGTATCGTAAAGTGTTTCGTGTGTTGGGCGAGAGTCAGGACTACTTTCAGTGTAGTCACTTCTGTTTGGCTCTTTGTTTGCCACACCAAATGAAGCATAAAGTACTTGTCTTTCATTTAAAGTATGGTGCAAACCAAACTTAGGGTTAAAAAATTCAAGATTTACTTCTTGTACAGCTGAATTTCCTTCAGCATCTAGTCCTTCAAAGATATAATCAATTCTTCTTCTTTGTAAATCAACATAAAACTGTGTAGCATCATTGTATTTATAGTCTGCTTTTGTATAGAAATTATGGTCTAATTTCTCAGCTTTATTCCAGTAATATTGATGATTGAAAGGGGCATTACTTGCATATTGTGCCCAGATTACATTTCCGTAATGTTGCCCAGAATAACTACTGATTGCTCCACCAAATATAAGTTTCAATTCTCCCATTGTATGGTTAAGTGAATAAGTAAATCCTCCAAAGTCATTGTTTAACCATTTTCTTCTCACAAGATTAGTTTTGGTAATTGTATCGTTTCCAATAACAATATTCTGTAATCCGTATGCATTAAGTGATTGATTAAGTTTTTCTTGTTCGTAGTACCCTTCACCATGCGTGTAATGTCCTGCAATATTAAAGTTAGTAACATCACTTAATTGTTGGCTGTAATGCAATTGATAATGCGTTTGTTTATAATTGTCTACCTCATTTTCATAAGTATAACTATTATATGTTCTGTTGGTTTCTAAGTAATTTAAGGGAACGCCATTCCAAGCTTGATAAGTGAGTTCGTGACCTGAAAATACAATTCCTTTAAGGACAGATTTATCTCCAAAATATGTTCCTTGTAAGTACAATGATTTTAAATCAGAAGTTGCTCTATCAATATATCCATCAGTTGATATTTTGGATAAACGACCATCAAAAGCAAACTTCCCATTCAATAATCCTGTGCCAAATTCAATATTGTTTTTTAGAGTAGCAAAACTTCCAATAGAATTATTGGTTATAGCATAGGCTTCCTTATTTAATCCATCAGTTTTTAAGTTAACTGATGCGCCAAAAGCAGAGCCACCATTAGTTGAAGTACCGACTCCTCTTTGAATTTGAATATTTTCAATAGAAGAAGAAAAATCAGGCATATTTACCCACCATACTCCTTGGCTTTCGGAATCATTCAATGGAATTCCGTTTACAGTTACATTAATTCGTGTTGGGTCAGTACCTCTTATACGGAAACCTGTGTAGCCAACTCCAGCTCCAGCATCAGAGGTGGTAACAACTGAGGGAGTTAATGAAATCAAATAAGGTAAGTCCTGTCCTAGGTTTCTTTTTTCAATCTCAGCTTCTGAAATATTTGTAAATGCGACAGGTGTTTTTTCTCCAGCTCTTAATGCATTTACATTTACTTCCTTCAAAAGTTTTTGGATAGCAATAGTATCTGTTTTTTGCTGAGCAAAACCAATAAATGGTAAGGCAAGCAGTGCGACTATGCAATTTTTTTTGTTAAACATTTTTTAGTTTTTTAGTTTACATTACACGCATAATAGGGTTAACGCATGCTTATTTAATGAAAACTCATTTTCCTATGATGAATTACCACCTCAGGTTCAATGGGTGTGATCTCAGCCTTTCGGCACCCCTTTTAAGATGGGGTAAAAATATAAAATTGTTGTTAGTTACGGCTTTTAGTTGCTTGAATTTTCAATCGAATTCTATCTCTTGCTGACTGCTCTCTTTTCCCTCCTTCCACAATAAAATAGTCATGTCCTAAATTTTCTAATTCCTGCTTGAGAATTTTAAAAAGCTCATCCCTGTCATTTGGGTTTTCCCTTTGCTTATCTGCCTGCCAAGGAATGTCAGGTTTGCATAAAAGATAAATACGTTTTTCTGTTTTTTGTTTTTCAATTTGATCTAAAATCCACTTATCACAACTCCCGTATTTGTATTCACTCCAAATTTTAATTGTAATTAAATCAGTATCTAATAATTGAGAGCTGAGCTCTGATTCTAATTGTCCTTTTGCAATGGATAGTAAATCATTTTGAGTGTATTCTCTTTCTAATTTATTAATATATCCCCTTGCATATTCTTTTGCAAATGGAATGTTGAAATGCTTAGATAATGCTTTGCAAAGAGTAGTTTTCCCACTACTTTCAGGGCCGGTTATAATTGTTTTAAGCATCTATTTTTATTTTCTTCATCCAAGAGAAATATCCGAAAATCGCAATAATGGCGTAGCTTATAAATAGTAAAGATGTAAGGTGTAGCCCCATGTTAAAGTAGAGGTATGCCCCAATTGAATCAATCACAATCCAATAAAGCCAATTTTCTGATATTTTTTTTGCAATCATATATGTTGCGCATATGCTAAATATGGCATTGAAGGAATCTATAATAGGCATTTTTGCATTCGTGTAAGTAGTGAAATAGAATCCTATTAAAAAAGTTAAGATTGTCCCTATTGCTAAAATAAAAAGATGTTTACTGATACTCCACTCTACAATTTGCAAAGACTGGTCTTTTTTGTTCCAATGATAAAAGCCGTAAAAAGCCATAAATAAATAAAATACTTGTAAGCCAGTTTGCGAGTATAGTTGTGCGAAAAGACAAATATAAATATAAAGTGATGCGCTAATTGCTCCAGCACCCCAGCACCAAATATTTTCCTTGGCTGCGAGTATTATATATAAGATGGAAAAAAAGACTGCAACATTCTCAATAGCACTCCAATTGAAATTCAGGTTATTTAAGAAAAGAGCTATTTCATTCATGATTTTCTTTTTTTTTATGGAATTTATTCTTTAACTATTCTTTTTAATTAATGTCCTGCTCTGGGTACAAAAATCAAAAGTGATAAAAAAACTGTTGCTATACTGCATAAAAATATAGTCTGTGTATAATCCCAACCTTTTTTAACATCAGGAGAATTGTAAATAAGTGTTCTTCCTGAAGTAAATTTAATTTTTTCTACACTTGAAATTCTAGCAACAATATTTGCAGTTTCATTTTTATATTGATATATAACTTCTTTTATGCCAATCTCAATTACATTACCATAAATGGTATCACCATTAAGAAAAATAATCTCATCTAATTTGTCATGCTGTCCAAACCCAATCATAGGTAAGCAAAGTAGTATAAGTAGTAGTTTTTTCATAATTGTTATTTTAATATTCAAACATAGTTAATGTTTTTCTAGTTAGCTATTATGCACCGCATTAGCAATTTCTATAATCAGATTTTCATTTTTTTCAATAGCATTTCCAACAACAATAATATCGGCACCAGCTTTACAATTGGCTGCTGCTTTTTCGCCACTGCTAATTCCTCCGCCAATAATTAAAGGCGTATCAACTGATTTGCTTACTGTGGTGATCATTTCTTCTGAAATTGGATTTTTAGCTCCACTTCCTCCATCCATAAAAATTAGTTTTAATCCTAACATTTCTCCTGCCATGGCTGTACAAGCTGCAACTGCATTTTTATCAGCAGGAATAGGAGTAGTGTTACTCATATAAGAAACGGTTGTAGGTTTTCCGCTATCAATAAGCATATAGCCAGTAGGTAAAACTTCTAATGA
>Ga0308012_10000810_pt1 | contig 17716 bp, 13 predicted proteins | sample Neamet179_FD_203133 | JGI IMG/M metagenome (GOLD analysis project Ga0308012, IMG submission 203133) | Marine microbial communities from water near the shore, Antarctic Ocean - #179 | ecosystem: Environmental > Aquatic > Marine > Unclassified | place: Southern Ocean | collected 2014-07-25 | reverse complement strand
GTAAATAACTAAAATTAAATTTAAGAAGGCTATCATAAATATGGTAGCCTTTTTTTGTACCTGAAACTGTTGAAACTGCTTGCGGTATATCCTTTTTTTATAGAAATTTATTTTTTTTTATTTTTTTACTAGAGTTGGTGCTAGGGTAGGGGAGGGGTTAGTGAAACTGCTATGAAACTGCTAGCGGTATACATATAGCCCCCCATAATTTTATGATTTCCAGCTTTTTTTTTGCTAGAGGTGGTCGGTAGAGGAGGGGAGGGGGTTTTTTTAAGAAATTTTATCCTGACATATTGGCGTAAAAATAAAGGTTTATTTTGTCATAAGGGATAAATAATTTATACTTTTACATCATATTAATTAAAACATTTCAAGACATGAAGCAAAGCAAAAAGCCAAACATCAGGATTAACCGAGCGGTTAAACAACTAACAAAGGAAGGGAACGGTTACAATATCGGGTGCATAATTTTTGAGGAAATTATTCGTAAGGGAGTCCTGCAAATAAAGGAGGAACTAAAAGAATTAGACCCGAACAAGAACCACATTATCCACCCGAACCTATTTAAAACTACTGTAGCAATAATAGAAAACCACCTAAACTTAAAATAAAACATTATGCAAAATTACACTTTAAAACAAAAATTGAAGGCATTAAATATCTTAATCCTAGAGAGAAACGCAACCGATTATGAATATAATTATAAAATTATAATGGACGTTTTGACCACCAAAAACGACCTAAACGATTTGACCCTTCAAGAGGTGCAGAAAATTTTAACCTACTGTACAGAGAAAGGAAGCCAAGACCTTAACGCCATCTTCTTAATATTTGCATCTACTGAAGCGGAACGTCTGCAGATTCATCAAGATTTCGTTACTATTGCCAAATTTAAAGATTCTGAATAATGGAGATATTAACACAAAATTCAAAAATGCGTAAGACCTCGGCTTCTGCCGGGGTTCGCATCTTCAACTTTTCTATTCCTGCATATAAGACCAAGAGCGGCAAAATTACCTGCCCATTTGCTGCCGATTGTGTAAAGTTTTGTTATGCTCAAAAAGGAAATTATACACGTTTCCCGGTAGTTAAGGAGAGCCAAGAAAAGAAGTATTTGTTAACTAAGGAGGATAATTTTGTTGACCTGATAACGGCAGCCATTAAACGCAAGAAGGCAACCCATATACGCATCCACGACAGCGGCGACTTCTACAGCATCAACTACCTGTTAAAGTGGGTAAACATTGCAAACGATAACCCGGGCGTTACCTTTTACGCATATACTAAAAGCATACAATTTTTTAAAGGTTGCATTAATATTCCTGCAAATATGATTATTATCTATTCAGAAGGCAGCAAAAAGGACGAACTAATTGACATCGCCAAAGATAGACACGCCCGCATATTTCAGAGCATTAAGGAGCTAACAGGGGCGGGATATATTGACGCAAGTACAAACGATTTGCAAGCAATACAGAACAACAAAAAGGTTGGTTTAATCTTCCACTAAATGAAAGAAGACATCAACGACACGCTATTATCTATAATAGTATGGATAAGCATCTTACTTACTATTTGCAATTAACTAAAGCCACCTTAACGGGTGGTTTTTTTACATCTAAAGGGTTTTATAGTGTTGGGGTTGTATTGGTATAGGTTGGAAGGTTTAAAGCGTTTATACGTGCTTAAATTAGTTTATAAGGTTTATAAGTTTCTTTATGTTTTGGGGCTTATTTGCTAGCTTCCTGCAGACGTTCACGGGCTAAACTCTGACAAAGTTAGATATTAAGACCAGGATAAGCACAAAAACACGCCACGCCTCCAAAAATCAACGTTTTTCTACATTTATTTTGTCATTATTTTAAGACATTTTGGCAGGTTAAAGCCTTAATTTTCAGTAGGGGAGGGGCTGAAGAGGGGCTAAATATCGGTGGGGGAGGGGCAAAACCGTCAAATTTGGGCTACGCCTTCTTTGAGCATATACACACAAACGCTCAGTTTTCAAATCCAATTTTATAATCTAATGGTTATTTTGGGGGGTAATAGTTGTATTGTAAGTCTTCCGATAGTTATTTTAAACATATAGTTTGGTATTAGATATGTTAATTGCGATATGAGCAATAGCATATCCTATAAGATTCAAAGGTAAAGGATTTATTTGACATATCAAAGAAGTTTATGGTAATTAATAATATATTCAAAATGGAAAAGGATTTCAATTTTATATTAAAGGGTTAGTGAAGGGTTGCTTAAGGGTTCAGTATACCCTTATAGTAATATATATAGTAATAGCTATAGTAATATATCTAGTATAAGTTCATTTCCAATAATTTCGTAGGTTATTCGGATAATTTTCTTTTATTTGTAGTCTTAATTCAAAAAAATTAAAAAAAATGGCAGAGCCAACAGGAATAACAACAAATGTAGCACCAATATATAGTGCTGATTTATTATACGAACAAAATTGTAAGTGTGGAACGATAGAAGTATTAGGAGCAAATGAGCAATGGACTGCGGGAACAGGAGATAAGGTATGGAGAATAGATGTGCTTTATAATGGAGATGCAAGTGGAAGACCTGCTAGAGTATTTTCCACTTTAGCTGCATCTAATATATCAAGTGAAGGATGTGCTGTTATTACAAGTGCGTATTTATTAAATGGACAAATAATTATGGGAGACTTTACTGGTGTTACAGCAGGAGTAGGAGCAGGAATTATTTTAATACTTTATAAAGATTGTAGTCAGTCATAAAAAATAAAAAAAATATGGAAGATAAAAAGAAAGAGTACGCAGAAGTGAAGTATAATTTTAACTTTACAGAGTCTATGATGGAAGAACTTCATATGGAAGGTAAGTTAGATGTTAGAATAGAAGGAGGAGAAGAAGATATGGTAATTTCATTTACATACAATAAAGAGAAAGAAATAATTGAAGATAAAAGTAATGATGAGAAGATTATATCAATGTTAGATGACGAGCTAGATGATTATATTAATAAACTGACTGATTCAATAAAAAAACTTTAATATATATACTATGGAAGAGGAAGATAAAAGAAGAATGCTCAGAAAAAAAGTAATGGATAGTAATATTGAGGTGGAAAAAATTACAAAAAAAAATCCACCAAAACTTAGTAATCCTAATGGAAGAAAAAAAGGAGAGCCTAACAAGATAACAAAAATGAGTAGGTCTGCTTTGGCTTGGGCATTGGAAGGACATTCATATAAAATCAAAATAGCATTAGATAAGTTATTTGAAGAAAGTCCTGAAGCTTATATTGGAGCAATTACTAAATTAATGAATTATACTGTTCCTAAACTCTCTTCTAACGAGATAACAGACAATACTTCTAAAAAAATCAAGATAGATTTTAATGATGATATATCTATTGATGATATTAAAGCTAAATTAAAAGAAATTGAAGGAGAAAGCTAATGACCCTATACAAGAGGCATTAGAAAAAAAACTTTGCGAATTATCTTTCTATGAATTCTTTAAAAAAGCTTGGCATATCATTGAGCCTTCTATTCCTCTTTCTACTAATTGGCATCATAAATATCTTTGTGATATTCTGCAGGAAGAAGCAAATAGAATAAATGAGAATAGACCGAAAACAAAAGATATTGTAATTAATATCCCATTCCGTAGTACGAAATCAATACTCGTTACCGTTATGTTCCCTGTATGGACTTGGATTATGAATCCTAAGCTTAGATTCATTACCGCATCCTACTCAGCAGACCTTTCTATAGAACACGCAACTAGAAGTAGAGATATTATAACCTCAGATTGGTTTAAAGACAGATGGGGAGATATATTTCACATTAAAAAAGACCAAAATCTAAAGGCAAGATACGAAAACAACTTTATGGGAGTAAGGAGAGCAACTTCTGTAGGTGGAACTGTTACGGGGCAAGGAGGGGACTTCCTTATTGTGGATGACCCTGTGTCTCCTCAGCACGCAGCATCGGAAATTGAAAGAGAGAACGCTAACGAATGGTATAGAACAACATTCTACTCAAGACTTAATAATCCATTGACAGGAGTTCGGATTGTTATTATGCAAAGGATACACGAAAATGATTTAAGTGGATTTTTGATTGGACACGAGTCAAGAATGAAGTATAAACATATTTGTATACCCGCAGAACTATCAAGAGACCTAAAACCTGCTGCACTTGAAGATAATTATGATGAAAATGGTTTATTTTGGTCTGATAGGTTTAGTAGAGATATATTAGATGACTATAAACAAGCCTTAGGTAGCTATGGTTACGCAGGACAGCTTATGCAGACCCCAACACCTATCAATTCGGGAATGATTAAGGCAGATTGGTTTAAAATAGACAGCACAAAGTATGTAGACGAGAAAACAGTTGTAGATTTCGTGATTGACCCGGCATATACTGCAAATGAGAAGAATGACCCTTCTGCATTACTCGCATATACATTTAGAGATAATAAATGGCAAATAGTAGATTGTATCAACGTATATAAGGAATTTCCCGATTTAATTAAGTTTATTCAACAATGGGTTGTTAAGAATGGATACTCAAACAGAAGTAGAGTATATGTTGAGCCAAAAGCTTCAGGAAAGTCAATCGTACAGACATTAAAGAAAGAAACAGGTCTAAATGTAAGGGAAGATAAGCCACCATCTAAAGATAAAGTGGCTAGAGTACAGGATATAAGTGCTTCATTAGAAAGCGGTAGAGTTAGTTTGGTAAAAGGTAAGTGGAATGAGGAGTTTTTAAACCAACTTGTTAGATTTCCTGCAGCAAAACACGATGATATGGTAGACTGTTTAGTTATGGCTGTCAATAAGAATATGTGGAATCACTCAAAAGTGTTATATTTTGAGTAATCACTTTTAAAAACTTCGCATCTATACGGATTTTTTTTCATATTATTGCGAAAGATTAAGAATAAATGAAAATAGAAGCCATAAATAAAAAACACGCAAGCTATCTCAAGGATTATATAAAAGATATTCAAGAGATTATGTTTGATGCAACTGAAAATGCCAATACAGGTAAATTTTCAGAAATTAATGACCTTTTATCTAATGTTGTTAGGTATTCTAATAAATTCAAGGAATACACTAATAGTCCGCAAGAAATCAATGAGTGGTGCTATATGATTCCAAATCTTATGATGTATGCATCAACAGGATTCTTAATTGGTATAAAAAACAATGATAATAGTGAAGATGTTGAACAGGCTATTGATAGATTATTTGAGAATACAGTAAAGATAACTTCTGATACAAATAAAATGCTAGATAAACTAGAAGCTATAGGAGAACTAGAAGACTTACTAACTAATTTAATGAAAAAATAGTATATGTTATTTATAGATGTAATTGACGGAGATAAAACAAAGACAATAAACATACCTACCGATTGGGAAGATATGACGTTAAGTTATTGGTGTGGAATTTATAGAATATTTAGAAAGTATAAAGAAAAAGGAAAAATTACTGAAAAATTAGTCAAGGATAAGATTGAATCACACTTAGAGCATTACACTAATGAAATGAACGAATCTAATTTAGAATTTCTTAAAGAAAGAGATGCTATTAATATGAATAAAGAGATATTCAAGTATATAGCTCAAGTTAGTGATGAAGATATTGAAAGAGTTGATTTCAAAAAAGCTATGGATGTTTTGAGTGCAATAAATATATTTCAAAAAGAATATAAGCCTAAGGGAGTTGAAAGCTTTGAGTTTGAAGATGAAATTTATTATTTCCCTAAAGATAATATGAAAGATAATACTTTTGGGGATTATATAGAGTCTACTCAGTTAGATATGAATGAAAAAGCAATGACTAATGGTCATTATGATGTTTTACCTGAGCAAATGGCTATATTATGCAGGAGACTAGGAGAGGAGTATGATGAAGATGAAGTCGCAAAGAAAACAGAGAAATTCAAGAACTTAAAAATGGACATCATAATGGAGTTTAGTTTTTTTTTGACCAAACAAAGTCAAATATTGGGAAAAGTTTTGGAAATGTATTCGGAGGAGAGAAAAGAGGCGGTGGAAGTATAAAAGGAAAGGTAGCTTCAGAAGGTTATTATAAAAAATACATAAAACCTTTTGGATGGTTAAATAGTTTATTTGAATTAGCAGGAAAGAAAATTTTTACAATAAAAGGAATGAATGAGATAGATAGCGTTAAGAATACAAACTTATACAAGGTATTAACCTACTTGAGTTGGCAAAACGCTAAGTCAGATTATGAGGGAGCAGTTCAAGAGGCTATATATGCAGATAAATAAATAATATGGCAATAACAAGACTAACAGATATAGTAGCTGCAATGAAAAGCAAATGGACTTACGGGGATAAGGACTTTGCTTATGAATTTGAAGTAAATCAACATCATAATACGCAATATCCGTATATGATGATAATACCACCTGACTCACAAATACCTGAAATATATAATGGATGGGAATCTTATGATTTTGAGATAGATTTCTTTGATTTATATCAAACAGCATCACAGAAATCAGTTTTACTAGAACAAAAATGGGATAACTTAGAGGATTTAGCTTTAGAATGGCTAAATAATGTAATGATTAACTTTAAGAATCCTACAGGAGCAGGAGTGGGGGTTTACTTCCTAGACGAATCTATTGATATAAAAAGAGTAAAAGAAGTTGCAAATGACAGGCTTATTCAAATTAAGATGAGCTTTACAATGAGAGGAGTTACAAGATGTATGTTAGGTAGCATACCAACACACTACCCTACTCAGATACCTAATTTATCAACTTGGTTAAGGGCTGATAGTGGCGTTACATTTGACACTCCAACTAAAAGAATAAGTGCTTGGCAAGACCAATCAGGAAACAATAACAATGCTGCTCAATCTACAGCAACAAAACAGCCATTAAGAATACCTTATGATGGAGCTTCAGATAAAACAAGAATAAACTTTGATGGAACTGCTGATGAATTAGAATCAGTTACTAATAGTCCTATTAATACAGACTTTACAATATTTACAGTTGCACAAGCAGAGCCTGTAACTACTCCATTTACAAATACATACTCTACAAACTTTGAAGGAGCAGGAGATGTTGTTGATTGTGGCAACCCTGCAGGTGGAGCAGGAGGTCAGCTTTTCTCATTTACAGATGGAGCAGGAAACGACCAACCATTCAGCCTTAGTGTTTGGGCAAATGTAGACCCTACAGAGCCTTGGAGGGGGTGGATAGAGAAATATGAAGTAGGTCAGGCAGAGTATTCTTTTCGACCTGTGTACTCTTCAGGAGATGTACACTTTTTTATTTATGATAATATAGCAGGAGGGTATATAAACGCAAAGGTATTGAATATCAATCAGAAAGGAGAATGGGCTTTATATACAGCTACTTATGATGGTAGTGGTACTACTGCAGGAATGAAAATATATGTAAATGGAGTAGAATCTCAAAGCTCATTTCATCAAGGTGGTACTTATAATGGTATGCAGACAACTACATCTTCTCTTGATTTAGGAAATGGGAATACCAATCCTTATGTTGGAGATTTAGATGAATGCAGTATTTATGATAAAGAATTATCTACTGCTGAAATTGTTGAGCTGTATAATTTAGGTAATCCAAACGACTTAACAACTTTAGCAACTAGCTCTCCAAGTCTTATTGGTTGGTGGAGAATGGGAGATGGGGCAACATTCCCTACTATTCCTGATGCTAGTGCAAATTCTAATGATGGTACTATGGTGGGTATGACTGCTGATAACTTTAGAGCATTTGCTCCTAATTCAGAAGAAAGCACTTACTTTAGTTATGAGTTTGGAAATGCAAAAATATCTTTAGGAAGTTCTTCAGAAAGAATATATTGTAATTTAGCTGATAGTTCTCAGAGTTCAGGGGAGTGGAACGCTAGAAGGATATGGAATGGGGATAGTTCAAAGTACCATATAGCAACTATGAAGCTAGAATCATCTATATCTAATTTAAGCCTTCAGTATAATAATGTTCTTATACAAGAAGGAACTATGGCAAGTTACGATAGCACTCAAACATACAATGCTGCTAAATTTAAAATAGGAAACGGAACTCATTTAGGTAATTTAGATGGAAATGTTCAGGAGCTTATAATATACAATAGAGCTTTAAGTTTAACAGAACAAACTGCAGTAATAAATTACTTAAATAATAAATATAAAATATATTAACAAATGGCACAAGCTTTAAACAACACTAATATATTCTTTAGTATATCTCCAAGAGCGTATTCTACACTAGCTTTAAATGATGGAGGTTATGTGTATGATGTTTATGGAGGGAACTCAGATACTTATATTCATAGTGCAAACGCTCCTGTAACATTACAGGTTTGGTGGCAAAATACAAATCTAACTCAATCTCAAGAAGGGACAGGTGCAGGTGGGATAAGAGTTGCAGGAGACTTAGTAAATGTTATATTTGATATTTATGAAGGAACAACAGCGATTCACTCAAGTGTTACAACAGCAAACGATTTCAAAAAGATATGTAGTATAAAAAAATCAAAAGATATTCCTAAGGTTTGGAATGGTAGACCTAATGAAGAGCCTACTTTAAGTGGTCATCGATTTACAATAGATATAAGTGATATTTGTGCAGATTTACTATCTTACAGTTTAATACCGAATAATATAGGTACTTGGGGTGGATTGAATGATGGGAGTACAGGACCTCAAGGAGGTACTAATGCAAGCACTCAGCCTAATTTATACGGGGGTTTAAACGGTCAATGGGTTATGGAAGATATAGCTTTAACTCCAAATACAACTGCAGCTAGTATGTATAATCTTACAGCTAATGGAGCAGAAAGAAGAATTAGGGTTAGAGCTAGATTTGAAGTAATGAAATCAGACGGAACATTAGAAATTACAGATAGTCCTTCAGATAGAAAGATTAGTGATTTTGTTGTAATTAATTCTGCTCCTCAATGGTCAGACAGGCATAATCTTAAAGATAGGCAACTTGTTTATAATGCAGGAACTAAAAGGTTTTTAACTAATTCTCCTAATGATGGGACTTCAACAGCAAATGTGTATTTTAAGAAAGTTAGTTTAGATTCTCAATCAGAATATTTACAATGGTTTCAAAGTTCTTTAGGAACGGGAAGTGCATATAAAGATGGTTTTGCTTTACGAGTAGATTACTCCCCTAATAAAAATTTCAGTTCTTCTAATACTGTTTATTTAGTGGACTTTATGATGGGAGGAAGGGCTAGAATTACTGCAGGCAATAATTTACACAACACTCAGTATAGACAGTTTGCTCAAAATATATCTCCAAATTGGATAAACCTACATAATAACGGAGCTAACATAAGGTCTCATTCTTCAGCTTATGTAGCTAGCCCAATAACTGCTACAAATAAATACTACAGAGTTAGTGTTGTTTCGATTACTACAGGAAGTAGCTCACAAGTTAAATTAAGCCGTCATATGTATTATGAATTAGATTTAGAAGATAAGGGTAATTGGAGTGATGTTTTAGGTTATGAAAATGGAGTTAAGTTTATGTGGGTAAATAGACTAGGAGGGATTGATACATATACAGCTAAAAGAAATATAAGTGCTTCAGTAGAGGTAATCCAAGATATAATTAAAAGAAGGAGTCCTGATAGAAAATTCCCTAATAAAGCTTATGGTACTGTTGCTAATAGCAGTATTGGAGCTAATATATATCCTCACTCAAGAGAAGCTTTAAATACAAATGCCAATAGAAATTTAACGGTATATACAGACCCACTAACACCTATAGAATCTACTTGGTTAGAAGAAATTTTAACCTCTCCAAATGTTTGGGTAATTCAAAAGACTAAGGGTTATGATTATTTAAGTTCATTAGGTAATACAGACGAAGCTAGACCTAGTGAATTAGGGTATATGCCTGTATTAATAACTAATTCAAGTTCTGTTTTAGTTGATGAGGAAGAAGGGTTAGTTCAAATGAACATAGAATTTTCTGAATCTCACGAAATAAATACACAAAGAAATTAAATGAGTTCAAAGTCTATTGAAATAGAAATTATAGATACTGAGTTAGAAACAGTAACAACAGGAGGAGGAGTAACTACAACTCATTCAAATAATGTTTGGGATACTGGATTCTCAGGAAGTCAAGTTAATCAATTAAATATAGGTCAAGCAGGATGTAGTCTTACTGAAAATTATATTAGTTTTAATAGGGGAGGAGCAAATGGAACTCCTTCAAGTACAATTTGGACGCCCTGTTCTTTCGCTATTGGTACTGCCTATGGGGCTAGTGGAGGATTTTGCGGTATATTCTATAGAGACACTCCTGTACCTTTAGGCACGGGAGGAGAAATTACTTTTTATGGAACTAATAATGTGCCTCTATCTACAAATCTTGTAGAAAATGGAGATTTTAATAGTTCTAGTGGAGGTAGTGGAGGATTTGCAAGCTCTTATAATTCTTATACTACGCAAGATGCTGTAGGTTTAGCTATGACTCTAGGAAATATATCTCAACAACAATCAGGAAGTGCTAAGTGGAGGAGAGCTAGAACTGTTTGTATTGATATAGGTCTTGGTGTAAATGGAACTGCAACAAATTCTCTTCCTAACATAAATCAAAGTGCAGCAGTTTGTCAGCTTTTTCAAGGTAATTCTTTGTGCGGGACAGGTGGTGGTGCTCAGGCAAGCTCAGGAATATACCAAACAATACAAGGTCTTACTGCAGGAGTAACATATAGATTAGAAATAGACCTTGACAACGGAGATACATTGGGAAATGGTATTTGGAAGCTTGGTACACACGCACTTGATAATGGAGTATCTATAAATGGACAAGTTTATAATAATTTAGGAGGAGATAACTCTCCTATATATGGAACGGCAGGAGCAGGAGAATGGACACCTGTAACACAACCGACTACAGCATTTCATTTTTACCCTCAAAATACAGCCTCTCAGTATGTAGATTTTGTTTCTGTAGGAGGTAATGAAGTTTTTAGTATAGAATATAAAGGGTTTACTCCGGGATATTTTGTGCAAGGAAGTGATATTTCCTTCAATTTAATTAAAATAACTGAAGTTCCTGATGCCCCTTATAACATAAGTACTATTTATGGTATAGCTGATGTTAAAAATACTCCAACAGGAACAACTCCTCTCTTTGGTAGAGTAGATGTAGATGTAACTGCTGTTAATCTTAATGAAGATATGATTACCATTGGAGAGAGTTTGTATCCATTGCAAAATACTACAGGACTGCAGACTTTAATGACTGCTCCTGCGGGAGGTATAAGATTTTCTAATAATCCTGCTTGGAATCCTACACATCCATTAATTATTGGTACTAATAGTGCTGTTATTCAATTCAATCAAACTGATTCAGTAGCTCCATTTACTGCTAGTGATAGATATATTGATTGTACTGTAGTTAGTGAATCAGGAGTAAATGTTATAATATCAAAGCTAGATGTTGTTTATCAAAGTGTTAGTACTGCATCTACAACGCAAGTTATAAATGAAGATAAAAGTTTATATGGAAAATTAGAAGTTAGTAATAGTCAAGATTTTCCTCTAAACATATCATATAATATTTCAGATGGAAAGGATTTAGAGAGTAGATTTGGAGATTATTCTCAGACTTTTAATATTCCTGCTACAGCAAAAAATAACAGTATATTAAACAATGTTTGGAAATCAACTGTAGACCAAGTAGACAAGCAAACATTTGGGGTAAAAGATTGTAGGGTGTTGGTTGATGGGCTTCCTTTCTTTGAAGGAACTATTCAAATTAAGAGTTCTATACAGAAATCAAATCCTGAGTATTATTCTTGTACTCTTTATGGGGGTAATTTTAGTTGGATGAGTTTGCTAAAAGATAAATTTCTATGTGAGGTTTTTGGTGCTGATGAAGAGTTTTTATATAACTACCAAGAAATAGAAAACACTTGGCTAAAAAACTCTTCTAATAGTGATATTCAATATCCTTTAATATCTTATAAAGACTTTGGTGTAGGTGGATTAGCTAACTATGTAAATACATTTGACGAAACAAAACATCCTGATTTACAGCCTTCATACTATGTTAAAAATATGCTTAAAAGAATATTTAATGGAATAGGATACACTATTGACTCTTCTTTTATTGAAACAGACCATTTTAGTAGACTTTTAAATACTTTTCCTTTTTTATCAAATACGGCTGTAGATGATTCTATTCATTTTAGTAGTCTGCAGGAAAGGAATGATAATAGTTTTCAGTTATTTGGTAGTGATGTTGGAATGGGTAACAATAATATAGGTTGGGAAACCTGCATATTAGATGTTAGTGTTGAAGATAATTCAAACTCTTATGACAATGCAACAGGAATTTGGACTTGTCAAAGAGCAGGTCAATACTCAATAAATGCTCAAATGGGATTTTGGATTACATTAAGAGTTGGTAGTTGTGGTAATTATAGTGAGACCTGTGAATGGGGATGGACTCCATCCGCTCCATCTGATATGTGGTCTTACGCTAGTAGAGTTAAAGTTACTTACGCTTCAGGGGGTGTTGCTTATGTAGGCACTACATCATCGGGATGGGGTAGTCCAAATATGCTGCCATTAGATTATGCTTATGTAGGGTGCGGGCAAGTTTCTAATGGAAATACGTCTATCCCTCCGGGTAGTATTGTTTTATCAGTTGGAGATACAATAGAACTTCAAGGAAAGATTGACACTCAACAAATAATAGGATGCGAGCCTGATGTAGATTTATTATTCGGATATAATTCTTCTGCAGCAACAGCAGGTTCTACTAGACCTAGTATGTCAATTACATTTGATGATGCATCTATAAAATTAGGAGGGTATATCAATTATAACAATATACTTCCTTGTGGTGTTAGTCAAACGGATTACATAAAAAGTATATCTCAGTTGTTTAATCTTTATTTTACAACTGATGTTCAGTCTAAAACAGTATATATAGAGCCTTTTAATAAATTCTTTAAATCAAAAGAATATTCTTCAAATTGGGATATGAAAGTAGATTTATCTAAAGATATAGTAGATGATTATGATATAGGACTTAAAAGAGAACTAACAATAGGATATAAAGAAGACAACTCAGATGTTTTTCAGCAGGAACAAAACTTTAAATCTAACATATATGGAGACACAACTAAATTATTTAATTATAATGAAAATCTAGGAGATAATTATGAGTCGGGAGAGATTAAAATTATAAATAATTTATTCTCTTCATCTACGCAGGTTTGGGACAATGATGCTCACGATGATTCTACTGCTATAAAAGCTCCTATCTTGATTCCTAACTTATGGAATGAGGATTGTTATGCGGGAATAGGGTTAGGAAATAGCCAATGGAGACCTGCACAGCTAATGGCTTCTTTTGTTCCTCGAATATTTTATTATTGTTGGGAAAATCCTGTAAATTACACAACGATGCCAAATGGTTTAGTTGCTAATGCAAGTGGTACTCAAACATATTGGTCTAGAGTATTTAGTAATGGAAGTCCATTTCAAAACCAAACAGTTTACCCTAGAGCTACATTTGTAGATTGGGAAGAAAGAATACACTCAATTACTCAACGACCATCGCTATCTTTTAATGATGAATTATTTACAGCTCCCGGTCAGTTTAATGTAAATGAAGTGCCGGGATTATATACAACATATTATAAAAATATGATAGAGCAATTAAAGCAAGCTCCTCGTATTAGAACTGTTTATATTAATTTAAAAATTAGCGATATATTAAATTTAGACCTAAGAGAATTAGTTTATCTTGATGAATCTTGGTGGAGAGTAAATAAAATTTCAGAATTTAGTCCTGCTAACAATGAATCAACAAAAGTTGAATTAATACAATGGTTAGAAGTTGGACATTATCCTGTATATCAGAATACTGATATTATAGATTACACTTAAAATAAATATGAGAACATATAATAAAACTAAATCACACCAAAATATACCTAGAAGGAATAGTGCGTCTGAACAAAATTGGAATCCAATTAACAGTTCTTCTATGTCTACTAGTGATACAGGAATTGTAAGTCTTTCAAAGGGTAATGTTTATTATGATTTGAATGATAATGCAGGAGCTAAAGGTACTGAATCATACTCTAAGATTCTTGTTAGAGATGAGTATGGTAATCTTGTGGAACTGCTGAGGTCATCAGATATAGAAGATACTTCAGCTTTAGGTTCTTATGTTAATAATCAAACTATCCATAACTATCCAAATGAAAGACTTGGATATGTAGATGGAAGACCTAGTAATGCTGAAAAAGACGCAAACATAAAGTTTACTTTTGAGGTAGATACTAATAGTCAGACTTTAGGGAGTGAGATAGGAGATAATAATACAATTACGAATGAAGGAAGTGCTATAATGACACAAATATCTCCATTAAATTATAATGCTACTAGTAATGGACGTCAAAGCACTATAAGACCAAGAGCAATTTTTAACGATACTACTCAAGGTAAGTACTATAGAATAACGGTTACCCCCACAAATCAAAGTGGTACAATTAATTTTAAATTATATGATGGTTCTTCTTATATAATTACAGGAAACGATTTATCATCTGATATAGATATGTACTTCAAATCAGAGGGTACAAATGTTTTTATTGCTTTTGACGGAAACAATACTTTTAATGTAGATTTTACAATATCAGTAAAAGAAGTAATATCAGACACAAACCAATTCCAATTACCTTTAGTTTCAAATGGAACTATTAGTATGAATGTAGATTGGGGAGATGGAACTTCAGATGTTATAACAACTTATAATCAAGCTGAAACTCTTCACACTTATGCTGCATCAGGAGTTTATACTATAAAGATTGCTAATGAGGTTAGGGGTTGGAGGTTTTCTGATTCAGGAGATAAACTTAAAATAAATGATATAAGTAATTGGGGACAGTTTACTATAACTGATACTCAAACGTTTAAAGGCTGTTCTAATATGACTGCTACTGCTACTGACTCTCTAATTATAGGAACTACAAATCTGTATCAGACCTTTAGAAATTGTTTATTATTTAATGGAGTTGTTAATAATTGGAATACTCGTGGAGTTGTAGATATGCAACAAGTATTCTTAGGGTGCAATAACTTCAATCAACCCATAAATAATTGGAATACAAGTTCTGTTATATATATGAATTATATGTTTGCTAATTGTGATAATTTCAATCAACCTTTAAATAATTGGAATTTACGTTCTGCACAAAGTATGTTTGGTGTTTTTTATGCAGCCCATAAATTCAATCAGCCATTAAATAATTGGGATGTAAGTTCTGCTACTGAGATGAGTTATATGTTTTTTAGAGCTTATGAATTCAATCAATCTTTAAATAATTGGGATGTAAGTTCTGTTACTCTTACGCTCAATATGTTTTATCAAGCTTATGACTTTAACCAACCATTAAGTTTTTGGGATACTAGTTCTTTTGTTAGAATTGAGGGTATGTTTGCTTACGCTACTAACTTCAACCAAGACTTAGGTAATTGGAATATTGAATCAGTAACAAATATGAATGACGTAATGTTAGGAGCAACACTTGGGACTTCTAACTATGATTCTTTATTAGCAGGATGGTTAGGTTCTCCTACATTAATAGACCCTGAATTTATAACTAATGGGGATTTTAATGATGGACTAACAGGATGGACTTTGACAGGTGCTGCATCAGCTACACAAACACTAGTAGCAGGAGGTTTAGAGATGTATTCAGGAACTATTGCAGATAATCAAAATCGTATGTCGCAAACTTCAACTCCTCAAGGATATATCAATAAAACATATACGCTTACTCTTGATGCGTCAGATTTTGTAGGGGCTAGTGCCGCATATATTCGGTTAGATGGAGTTTATGACTCATCTAATATTATTAGATTTACTGCTTCAACAACTTCAGTTACGTTTAAAGCATATAGAGACTTTACAAATATTGTATTTTTTGCAGGAGGTGCAAATAAATATTGTACAGTAGACAACATATCATTAAAAGAAGCTTTAAATACTCCGCCTTTAGACTTAACCCCTAACTTTGGGAATAGTGAATATAAATTCTACGGAGACGCTGAAACTGCTAGGAACGAATTAGTAAATGATTATGGTTGGACAATAACAGATGGTGGTGGTGTTCTTCCTGTAGATGAATCATTTGAGTTTTCAGTAGATACTAATAGTCAGACTTTGGGTATTGAGATAATTGATTGTGGAGATTTTGAATGTGCTACGCCATCAACTTATTGGACTGAAGCAGGAAATTCTTCTTTAGTGGTTGGAGATTATGAAGGTAGAACTAATGTAGCAAATATAAATATATTAGGTACATCAAACTCCGATAGAATTATACAAGATTTTGATTATGTTGATGGTGTTACATATTTCATAAGTGTAGAGGTTTATTTGGTAAGTGGTAATATTAGAATTGATACAGCAAATTCTGTCGTTCCTTCTGATTTTATTAACAATTCAACAACAGGTTCTTGGCAAACATTGACTGCAAATTTTACTGCAATTTCATCTTCAGCAAATCAAATATGGCTCAGGTCATCTAAGCAAGTTGCTCAGTTTTATGTAAGTAACATATCAGTAAAAGAAGTTATATCAGATACAGACCAATTCCAATTACCATTAATATCATCAGGAGATATAAATATGGTAGTTCATTGGGGAGATGCTACTACAAGTAACATAACATCTTACAATCAAGCAGAAACTTTACATACCTATCCATCTGCAGGAACTTATACTATAAATATTTATAGAGAGGTAAAAGGATGGCAGTTTGCTAATGGGGGGGATAAATTTAAAATGAGAGCCATAAGTAATTGGGGAGGGTTTAATGTAAGTAATAGTCAATCATTTTATGGATGTGCTTCTATGACTTGTACTGCTACTACCGCTCCTATTGTTTCGGCTACTGACCTACAACAAACATTTAGGAATTGTCATTTATTTGATGGGGCTATTGGTAATTGGGATGTTAGAAATGTTACTAATTTTTATACATTATTATATGGTTGTAATGTTTTTAATCAGCCTCTAAATAATTGGGACACAAGTTCTGTTACTATGACTAGATTTATGTTTTATGCTTGTAGCGAATTTAACCAACCTATAAATAATTGGGATATGAAGTCTGTTGGTAATATGGGGTACATGTTCCTTAATGCTACTAATTTTAACCAAAATATAAGTCAATGGGATATTACATCAGCAACAGATATGACTTATTTTATGCAAGGAGTAACTCTATCAACTGCTAACTATGATGAATTACTTATGCAATGGGAGGATTCAGGTTCAGTACAAGAGCCTGAACTTATAAGCAATGGAGATTTTAGTGAGATAGGTAGTGAATTTATGCTTAATCCAAACTTTGTAACAGATACTAATTGGGGTGGCTCTTCAAGTATAAATACAGAAACTCAACAATTAGCTAAAACATCAGGAGGTTTAGCATATCAAACAACAGGCGGAATAACTGCAGGCAATTCATATAAAATAATTGTAGATGTAGTGAGTTTAGATGGAGCTACTACACTTTGGGTAGCAGGTAGAAATTATTCATTAATAGTAGGACTACAGATAATATATGCTGTAGGAGGGAGTAGCACTTGGGGCGGGGGAAGAGTAGGAATTAATAATGGATATTCATCAGGTGTAGGTTCTGTATTTAACAGCATCTCA
>Ga0308012_10000806_pt1 | contig 17749 bp, 15 predicted proteins | sample Neamet179_FD_203133 | JGI IMG/M metagenome (GOLD analysis project Ga0308012, IMG submission 203133) | Marine microbial communities from water near the shore, Antarctic Ocean - #179 | ecosystem: Environmental > Aquatic > Marine > Unclassified | place: Southern Ocean | collected 2014-07-25 | reverse complement strand
CAATGACTAAAAAGGGATTTTCAGTCATTGGCAAAAAAGCTTGTGAGCCTTCTGGGTGGCGCTCGACAAGTTCCAAGCGATAGGGCAAGCTGCGTGGCGTAGCGTCAAACAGGCTGATGCCCGCGCGGCCATCTGGTCCAAAATCCAGCGCGGCCAAATCGTTATGCCGCCCGCATAGACCCTGATTGATGAGCTTGTCCGGGGCATTCCTCAGAGTAATGATATCACCAAAGGCTGCAAAAGCGTCTTGGGTGAGTGAGTGGATCGCGATGTCAGGCATGGGAAAACTTTCCAGGAACTTGAATCTACCCTAGACTTTCCGCTGAAAAGGTCCAGCTAGTGATTTGCTCATATTGGGCGTTGGGGCGTAAAATAATATCAGGAAAATGGGTGTGGGTGAGCGATCCTGGCCAGCTCTGCGCCTCTAAGGCTGGAGCGGCATAGGGGGCATAGGGTGCGCCGTGGTGGGTGTCGTAGTCTGGTGCGTGGATAGTGCCGCCATCGTAGAGTTGAAGCCCGCACTCCGTGGTGGCCATCTCCATCCGAACCCCCTGAGTGCCTGTAAGAGTTGCCACCACGGTTAGGGGGCGTTTGTGATCGGCCATACAGAGATTGAAGTCATAAAGCTCCGAGCCGTCCCCCGTCATGATAGCGCCTCTACGAAAATCATATTGGCTGCCTAAAACTGGTAAGATTTGGCCCGTGGGCATCAGGTTTTCGTCTGGCTCACTATAGTGATCTGCTTGCACCTGAAAAGTTTGGCCCGAAAAGCCAACCGTCGGGTCCAGCGACCAATAGGAATGATTGGCGGGATTAAATGGGGTAGGCGCGTCACTTGTGGCCTGCACTGTCATGCTGATCGTTGCTTGATGTACGGTATAGCGCAGCTCAATCCTCCGGTTTCCGGGAAATCCTCCCAAACCATCGGCCAGAGCCAACTTCAGCACCACAAAATCTGGCCCGTGATCCACAATGTTCCAGACTTGCCGGTGCATGCCGGTGCTGCCCGAATGTTGAGTGAGATCGCCGGAATGGTGTTTTTCAAAGGTAAATACCTGCCCATCGATTTTGGCCGAACAGCCCTTGATCCGATTGATAACCGGACCCATCAAGGAGCCAAAACTGCTCATTCCACCTTCATAAGCGGCAACCTCTGAACTGCCCAAGGTTAAAGGCCAAGCAACCCCAGTCAGCCTCACATCACTGAGTACGCCGCCGAGAGTTAAGATTTTTACGGCTAGCAGATCTGAGCCAATGGTGACTTGCGCGACATTACGGCCATCTTTTGTAGTTCCGAAAGGGGTGATTTGTGTCATAGGATTTCCCACTGAACTCCAGCTGCAGGCAGGGTCATATCATTCCATGTGACTGGTTTGGGACCATAGTTAAACCAAAATCTATGAGTCTGGGTATCGCGAATTCGAATGTCTCGGGGCAAGTCCATTATCAGTAGGCCTTGCTCTTGCGCCAGTTGTACAAGCAAACGCCGCCAAAGGTTGGGATCTGGCCAGCCCGCAAGATAGATCATATCGCCCGCACGCACAGCTGCTGGAGCGCCGTCTTCAAGCCGCAAGATCACAGCATCTGTGGTTTCAATTGCTTCCCGCCATTTTTCAAATGCACCTTCCCCTGTGAGAGACATTGGGGCGAAGGGCGGCAGGCTTTCTGCATAGATGACTTTGGTCGCCAGCCCTGCAATCTGAGGGACAAGACCCTCAGGTATGGTCAGCTCTTCAGTTTTTGAGCCTGCCCGTGGACCGGCGACAACCAATCCGCCGGAAAGGCCGGCAGGAACTGTCAGAAGGCCGGGTGCAAATGTGATTTTATAGGCCGATGGATCGACTGTTTTAGGGACAATATCTACCGACCAGCCGGCTCGGCGTAACGCGCGATAGCAGTCAAACACCATTTGGAAATAGTCAAAATCTGCACCTTGTGGCTGGGTCTCCCAAGCATAGGCGCTGTCGTAATCGAACACCAAAGCCACTTGAGCTTGGGCTGTGCCCACATCTGGAAGCTCGGCCAATTCTGCGGCGACCTGTGCTGCATCGCCCAAAGCAGGGGCTGCGGTCGAGTCAGGCTGCAATAGGCCTGCATGCATCTGCTCCTGTGCGAAGGGTGCTTGCCGCCAACGGAAGTAGCAGACGGTTTCTGCACCGTGTGCGAAGGCCTCCCAAGTCCAAAGCCGTGGCATGCCTGGCAAAGGCGCAGGGTTCCAAGGGGCCCAATTCACCGGTCCCGGTTGTTGCTCCATGATCCACCACCGTCCGTTGGATGTGGCGCGGTAAAGGTCGTGATGGAAAGCCTGGAAATCTGGATCTCCTTGGCGCAGAAAATGCGTCTTATCATCATCTGTGACCCCAACCCGGTCTAGTAGGAACCCCATAGGGTAGCTGTCCCAAGAAGAAATATCCAAGTCCGCTCCAACATCATAGTGATCAAACGAGGTGATCCTCCCCATGAAATTATGGATGATCGGAGCTTGGGAATGCTTGCGAATTTCATCACATTGCACGCGGTTAAACAAAACCACCTGATCAGAAGAAAATCTGCGGAAGGCTAAGACATGGCTTGGGTTGGGCTCGGTCACGGTTTGGTTGGGCAGGCCCAATTGATCAAAGCTGTCATAGTCCATCGACCAAAATACATTGCCCCAAGCGGAATTTAGCGCATTGGGGGATTGATAGCGCTGGGCGCACCAATCTTGAAACGCGCGAAGTGCATGGGGCGAATAGCTGATTGCTGTGTCGTGACAGTCATATTCATTGTCGGTTTGCCAAGCGGCGATATGAGGGTTTTTGCCATAGCGTTTCGCCATCAAGTGGGTGATCCGGCGGGCCTCTTGGCGATAGCCATCATGGCTGAAGCAATAATGCCGGCGGGAGCCAAATTTTCGGATGGTGCCCGCCTCATCATGGGCCAGCATATTGGGATGCTTGTCGAGCATCCAACGCGGCGGCGTGGCTGTGGGCGTGCCTAAGATCACCTTCAACCCAGCGGCTCCTAGGGTCTCGATAGCTCGGTCTAGCCAGTCCCATTCGAAGTGCCCAGGTTTGGGTTCCATGCGGGACCACGCGAACTCTCCGATCCGCACCCAGCTCAACCCGGCCTCCGCCATACGCTGGGCATCTGTGGCCCAGATGTCTTCTGGCCAGTGTTCTGGATAATAACAAACTCCAAGGGTGCGCTTCATATTTGATCTCACAGAATGATCTGATGTTCGAGTTGCCCGGTCGCTGAGACTTCAGCCTCAAAGGTTTGCCCATCGGATGGTGTTAACTCATCTGCGCTGTGCCCTTGGGTGGCGCTGGTGCAAAAGAGGCGTGAGCTGGCACCGGCAAAGGCAGGGCAGGTGGCATGGACGGCAGGCAGGGCAACTGTTTCGAGCAGTTGGCCCTCTGGACTGTAGCAGGCCAAGCGTGCCGCACCCCATTGCGCATTCCAGATATTGCCTGCGGCATCGACGACAGCACCATCAGGATTTTCGCCCGTTTGGGTGAGATCAACGGCCAACCTTGCTTTGGACATGGGCCAGCCATCCACATCCAAATCTACAGCCAAAATTTGCCGAGTTGAGGTATCGGAGTAATAGGCAGTTTTGCCACCCGGTGCAAAACAGATCGCGTTTGGGATCGTTAAGCCGGTGACCAGTTTTTTCAATATCCCGCGATGATAGCGGTAAATCGCACCAGCATTGGCCTCAGCATTCTTGCCCATTGTGCCAATCCAAAACCCGCCCTGTGGATCTGCTCGCCCATCGTTAGATCGGGTCGCTGGGTTGCCTGCTTCCAGATCACAGATTTTTGTCTGAATTTCTGTGACTAGATTAAAGCTGAACAGCTTGCTTTCTGAGGCGATCAAGAGCTCATCATGGCTGACCCAACCCGCAGCAGAGACATATTCGTCAAACTGCCATATCCGGGTGGCGCTCAACAGTTGATGGGCTGTGATATCGAACCAAAATAGTTCTTGGCGCAGCGGGTGCCACAGCGGTCCTTCGCCTAGACCGCAAGGGTGGGAATTGAAGAGCGTCATCATATCGCGTCGAAGGCGGCCACAATGGCCTGCGCTTTTGCGGCGACCGTTTCGGGAGTGTCGCCGGGTTTGTAGATTGCTGATCCAAGTCCAAAGCCATCTGCGCTGGCAGCGATCCATTCGGCAAAGTTTTCAGGACCTGCACCACCAACAGCATAGACCTGAGTGCCTGTAGGCAATATCGCACGCATGGCTTTTAGACCCTTTGGGCCAGCCATGTCACCAGGGAAAAGCTTCAGGCCCGTAGCCCCTGCTTGCAGCGCCGCAAAGGCCTCGGAGGGGGTAAAAATCCCAGGCCAGCTTTGCATACCTGCAGCAATCGTGGCTGCAATCACAGCTGGGTCACAGTTGGGTGATACCACCAATTGCCCACCTGCCGCCCTGACCTGCTGCACTTGTGCGACCGTGAGTACGGTTCCAGCTCCAATCAGGGCACGATCCCCGTAGGTTTTGGCAATGGCGCTTATGCTCTCAAGAGGCGATGGCGAGTTGAGGGGCACTTCGATTCTATCGATGCCAGCCGCCAAAATAACGCCAGCAATGGCCACGGCTTCGGCGGGGTGCACTCCGCGCAGGATAGAAATTATTGGACGGCTCATAGGGTTTCCTTCCAAGAGGCATAAGCGGCTTTCAGGCCGGCCAAGGTCATCTGTGCAGTGTCGGTTCGTGTGACGGGAACATGCTGGGCTGCCAAAGCTGCGGCATAACCATCACCCATAGATTTTGGCCCGATCATAGCCAAGGATTGACCCAGCCAATAGGGCTTGGCTGCCGCCAGCTCTGCACCGATCAAAAGCCCAGAAAGCCTGGATTTCGCGGTGGCGGCGGGCAGGTTGTTCAAAAGGCTTCCGGCACGCAGCCCAAATAGGCGTGCGGCAATGGCTTCGGGGCGAGATATGGCCTCATCGACTGCTTGATCGAAGGCCTCTTGATCCCAGCCGTCACTGTTTACCGAATGTCGTAACACAGAGGCTGTTGAGAGCAGGGCAAACATTTCACCGGTCATAAAGGTCTGAAAGCTGACAATTTCACCCGCGCTCATCTGGACCCATTTTGTATGGGTGCCGGGCAGGCAAATTACTCCATCCCAATTTGGGTTCAGTTTTTGGAAACCGGCGATTTGGGTTTCCTCGCCACGCATCACATCGGCCGGTTGGGCTTGCGAGACACCTGCGATGATTTGAACATTTAATCTTAGGTTGGTTGTGGGCGCTTTTGTCAGTCTTGATTGCGGTTTACAGGGCGCCACATCGTAGGGCGCTTCAATCCAACCTTGCTGCGCACCAACCATGCCGCAGGCGACCACATCGGTTGGACCCACTGATAGCCAAGGTTCTACTAAAGCGCAGAGTGCTGCTTCAAACTCAGAGGGCGCCAACTGCCCCATGCCTTGATCTGAGGAGGCGGTGGCCAGATCATGACCCTCCGCATCCATCGCCCACGCACGTAGCGAGGACGTCCCCCAATCTACAGCGATCCAATTGGCTTTGACGTTCATCCTGTGGTCACCACGCCGCCGTCAATCACCAAGGCTTGACCTGTCATCATTTTGGAGCTTTGTGATGCCAGAAATAAGCAACCGCCGAGGATGTCCTCAGGTTCGAGAGTTTCGTTGAGACATTGCCGCGCCACATGGGTGGCCAATCCTTCTTCAGTCACCCAAAGATCTTTTTGCTTTTGCGTCAAAACCCAACCCGGGGCCAAGGCGTTGACCCGGATTTTATCGTGGCCGAACTCACGCGCCAAACTACGTGACAAGCCGTTGATGGCGGAGTTGCATGCGGTATAAATTGGATAGCCTGAATTGCCCATCATATAGCTGATAGAGCTGAAATTAATGATCGAACCGAAGCCCGCTTGGCGCATTTGCGGCAAGACTGTTTGGCAGGCAAAAAAATAGGCTTTTAGATTGACCTCAATCATCCAATCCCAAAATTCTGGTGTCACTTCTTCGGCGCTGTGACGTTTGTCATTGGCGGCGTTGTTGATCAGGGTTGTGATCGGACCATGTGCGTCTGAGGCCTGCGCCATGCTGTCGTTAAGGGCTGCGGTATCGGTGATATCGCCTTTTATGAACAACGGGCGGTTGCCGTATTTGGTCTCCAGCTCTGTGCAAAAGGCACTGGCGTCAGAGCGGCCGATGAAGGCTACACGCGCGCCCTGGGCTACAAAGCCTTCGGTGAGGGCCGCCCCAATGCCGGAGCCACCGCCGGTGATATAAACAGAAGCGTCTTTGAGGTCGCTGTAATGCGCGGTGGACATGTTAGGGCTCCTTAAGTGAACGGCAGTAGAATGTCGGCAGGCTACAGCGAGAGCTTGCGGCCTTCAATAACCCAGATTGAGCTAGGCACAGCATAGGGCAAGTTTAAACCGTGCGCCATCAACCAAGCTCCCGAGACCTGAAGAACTTGGCTTTTGAGAAGGGGATTGCCGCGTGATAGTGAATGAATCTTGTCACGGTTGCGCAGGTGCACGGCATAGATGGCATTAGGATCCAGTTGGGTCAGGCGCAGAGGGCGGGAGTTGATCTGAGCAGAGCTGTCGAGTTGGTTGCAAAAGACTACAAACCGTGAGCCGTCTCGGGCCAATTGCATTTCCGCCACAACCGATAGATCAGCGCTATCGAGGCGTAAAATATCCCCTGTGGCCATCCATACTCTGTTATCTTTGTACCATTGGGTGATGTCCTTTAGGGCCAGCGCTTCGGTTTCGGTCAACTCGCGTGGATCCATCTCAAAACCCATATGGCGTTGGGCGGCCACCCAAGCGCGGTATTCCATATCGAACATGCGCCCGGAGGTATGGCACAGTCTTGGGCCAACATGGCTGCCGGTCACAGCGGAGGGCAAAAACAATGCGGCACCGTGCTGAATGCGGCTGCGCTCTAAGGCGTCATTGCTGTCAGACAGCCAAACCCTCTGCGTGTGTTGAAAGATCCCAAAATCAATTCGTCCACCACCGGATGCACAGGTCTCGATTTCCACATGTGGAAAGGTGGCTTGCAATCGTGACAGCAAAGCATAGCTGCCGCGAGTTTGGGCAGCATCGGAGATCGGTAAGGCTCGGTTGTGATCCCATTTTATATAGCTGATATCGTAGTCGCGCAGCAGTGCCCCTATGCTGTCGAACAAATAGTCTCTGACCTGAGGCAGTGCCATGTTGAGCACCATCTGCTGGCGGCCCAAAAGCTGATCCGCCGGACCTAAGGCCCAGTCGGGGTGGGCGCGATATAAAGTGCTGTCAGGGTTGACCATTTCTGGCTCAAACCATAAGCCAAACTGCATGCCCAAAGCGATGACATGATCCACAATCGGCCCCAAACCATCTGGATACTTACGGGAATCAATTTGCCAATCGCCCAAGGAGCTGGTGTCATCATCGCGTTGGCCAAACCAGCCGTCGTCCAGCACAAAGCGCTCAGCGCCTAGGGCTTTGGCTCGGCTGGCGATATCTTGCAAAATAGAGATGTCATGGTCAAAATAAATCGCTTCCCAGCAATTGTAATGCACAGGGCGTGGCTGTGCTGCTTGGGGAAATGTCACGATGTGATCGCGCAGGTGGCGCTGGAAGGCGATGGCGCAACCGTTTAGTCCGTGATTAGAAAACACCGCATAGAGCTTGGCGGTTTCAAAGTGTAAACCGGCTGTGAGTTCGGAATCAGTGGCATTGCCAAATTGTACCTGCCTGCGGCCATCGGGCAGTTCTTCCGCAATCATTCTATGGCCGCCAGACCAGCCGTAGTGGAACCCATAAGCTTTGCCAGCGGTGTTGCTTGTACCGAATTCGGGGATGATCAAGCCGGGGAAATGCTCATGACCGCTGCGGCCTGTTCGACTTTCTCGGAGGTGCATGCCAGCAGTCCATGGTACGGAGTTAACCTGAAATTCACCGATCCAACTACCAGACAAGCTCAACATTTCAGCGCAATGGTGTGGCGCTGGAAAAACTGGGGCGGCCAACCACTGGAGATGAATAGGATCAGTGGCGGTTACTGTGGCCCAAGTGCTGATCAAACCTGTGTCTGGCGTTAGGGCAAAATGCGCCTGATAGGTTAAGCCAAGCTTTGGATCGCTGTAAGTCAGCGCCAAAGTCTGCGTCCCCTCTTCTGCCAAAACAAATCGAAAGCTTGGATGCAACACGGCGCCTTGTGCATCACGGCACCGTAGGCCCGGCTGGCCAGGGAAAGATTGACTGGCCTCGGGGCAGAGTGACAGATCAGGGTTGTCGTCCAGCATCCCACCTGTGAAATCCTGTTGATGAGCCGTGGCCAAGTGGGCGCAATCCTCTGAAGCCGGCAAAGCTTCCCCCCAATAAATAATTTGAGGCAATAGATCTACTTTCGCGGCCAAGACCAGCGTTTGGTGACCGTCATCTAAGCGCCAAGAGTTTGACATGGATAAGCTCCCTAGCTTTCTGGCTATTTTACCGCGCCAAGCGTGAGACCTGCAATGAAATGTTTCTGCATTAAGAAAAACATCAAAACAGGTGGCAAAGCCGCAATGATCGAGCCGGCGCTCATCAAATGATACATCGCACGGAACTGTGCGTTAAAGCTGGTGATCCCGGCGGTAACTGGTTGTGCATTCTCGCCTTGGGTGAGCACAATAGCCCAGAAGTAATCATTCCAGATGAAGGTGAAAATCAGGACTGAAAGCGCTGCAATTGCGGGCTTCATCAGGGGTAACACCACATACCAAAATATCCGCCATTCAGCGATGCCCTCAACCCGGGCAGCTTCGATCAGCTCATAGGGCAGCGCCTTGATGAAATTGCGCATAAATAGGGTGCAAAATCCAGTTTGAAATGCGATGTGAAACAGCACCAAGCCAGTTTTAGTGTTATAAAGCCCCATGTCCAGTGTCAGGTCACGAACCGGCACCATCAGGATTTGGAAGGGTACGAAATTGCCGGCAATGAACATGAAAAAGATCAGTAAATTGCCTCGAAATTTATAAACCCCAAGTGCAAAACCCGTCATGCAGCTCAGCGCCACCGCGCCGATCACTGTTGGGATGGTGATCAGGAATGAATTCATGATGTAGCGGGGCATGGCGGAGCCGAACACCATACTGTAGTTTTTGATCATCTCAAAGGACGACGGCCAACCCCAGTAATTGCCAACTAGAAAATCTGAGTCCGGTCGTATCGAGAACAGCGCCACGGCCAACAGCGGGGCCAGCCATAACAACATCACGATTGGCAATAGGGCCTGATAACCAAGCTGCCAAGCACGCGATGATTTTTCTATGGGTTTTGGAAACATCTGTTATAGCTCCAAAGCTGCGAGATCGGGTTTCATCAATTTGTGGCTTTCTCATCTTGGTACATCCGCCACAAAAAGTAGCCAATGAACACCATCATGATCAGAAATAGGATTACCGCAATCGCGGCGCCGTAGCCCATTTTGAACCCATACTCCGACAGGGACTTCTCAAACATATAGAAGCTAAGCACCCGTGACGAGCCAAACGGGCCACCATTGGTCATTATCGAGATCAAATCAAACGACCGCAACGAGCCAATCACCGTCACCACAAATGCGATGAATGTGGCGGGACGCAGTTGCGGTAAGATGACGTGCCAAAGCATTCTTATGCCTTTGGCCCCATCCAAACGTGCCGCTTCGATTTGCTCGGGGTCGACCGAGTTGAGGCCGGTGAGATAAAGGATCATACAATATGCTGTTTGTGGCCAAAGCCCAGCAGCGATGACCCCATAGGTTGATAAAGTGGGGTCGCCTAAAACATTGATTGGCTCAAAGCCAACAAAACCAATAATCCCATTGAACAGCCCGAATTGTGGATCATAAAACCACGTAAAAACTAAACCGACCACGATTTGAGAAATCACGAAGGGGAAGAAAAAGAGAGATTTATAAAGCCGAATGCCGCGCACGGTTTGATTAAGGAACAATGCGATGAACAGCCCTGCTGGGATTGAAGCCAAGTAAAAAATCAGCCACTTGAGATTGTTCCAAAGTGAAATGTTAAAGGAGCGGTCCCGGGTTAGTAGCTTTTCATAATTTGCCATCCCAATATATTCGCCATGTGTGGCCAATGGCCCAAGGCCATCCCATTTGAATAAGGAGATACGGAAGCTTTGAAATATTGGGAAGACCACGTAAATCGAAAACATGATGAGACCTGGCACCAAAAACAGCCACGGTGTAACTGCGATTTCATTGCGCTTATACCAGCCCTTTTTGGCCAATGTCTTGTTCCATTGGGATGTGGTGGCCATCGAGTCGCCTCCGCGGGGAGTAAATATCTAAAAAATCAGCAAAGAGAAACGACGGCCGCTTGTCATTGGTGATTGCGAGGGCGGATGCGCAGGTTGCCCTGCGCATCCAATAGCCAGTGAGCTGAACATCAGCTGCTGCAGTTGGTCTTAGTAAGCTTCCTTGCGAACACCTTCGATGCGGTCAAGGATATCATCCAAGTTATCTGGGTAAACCATGAATTCTTGGAAACCCTCCATGGCAGCTTGTGCCATTTCTGCTGGGAAATCACGGTCAAAGAACTGAGCTACGCCGCCTGGACTGTTTGAAGACAGCATTTCAAAGCCTTGATTTAGGAATTTATCGTCGTCAACGGATGCTTTAGAATTAACCGGTAGTTGCCCTAAATTGGCACTATTATTCATTTCAGTCTGAGCATCAGGAGAAACAATATATGCTAAGAACGCTCTAGCATTGTCTTTATTTTTGGCATTGGCAGCAATATGAAACGTGTCTGTTGGAGCATCTTCTGCCATAGCAATGCCAGCAGTGATTGCTGGAAATTGATGGAAGTCTAATTGATTGTCGGTCAATCCACCTTCACGCAATGGTGAAACAGCAAAATTTCCCATTAAAATGGCTCCGGCAGAACCATCAATCATAAACGGCAGTGACTGCTGCCAGTCTTTATTCTGATTGTCGTCAATGAATGCGCCCATACGAATTAGTTTGCCCCAATTATCGAACGTTTCACGAACTCGTGGATCGGTCCATTCAATTTCGCCAGCAGCCATTTGCATGTGGAAGTCAAATCCGTTTGTCCGCAAATTAAGGTAATCAAACCAACCAGCACCAGTCCAAAGCCATTTGTTTCCTATGGTGTAACATTTGCGCCCAGACGCAATCATTGCTTCACAATTAGACAGCATATCATCAAAATTAGTAGGCTCTGAAAGGCCTAATTCTTGGTAGATGTCTTTTCTGTAATAGATGCCCCACTGATAGTAAGTGTACGGAACACCCCATTGTTTGCCGTCAATTGTCAGCGCACCTTTTGTAGACGCTAGTTCATTAGCAATGTCTGTACCATCGGCCCACATGTCAGATACATCTTCTAACAAGCCAGCCTCTACATAGGGCTTCATCCGGTTGGCGGCGTACCACGTTAGAACGTCAGGCGCATCGGCAGACAAAAAGTTGCGTATTTGCGTTTTGTAGGCCTCACGATCAATTACATTAGTTGTGATGTTTAATGCTGGATTATTGGCTTGGAATTTTGCAATCAAAGTTTCCATTGTTGCGCGAGGTGCAGGATTGGATGTATCGAGATTGATTTTTAAATTGCCAGTCAGTTCAGCGGACGCTGGGCCCGCCATAGCAACAACCGTGGCGAGCGACGCTACTGTCGCCTTTAATATGGAACGCATGGTATTCTCCCTAGTGTTTCCGTTTTTATAAGTCTCAAATATTGAAACTCAGTTTTATATATTGATATTTTAACCGTGACTCGCCTATGCTTGTCAACATGTTCATCTCTATCACGAGATAGAATTTTTGAGATGGCTTCGGCCAACTATTGAAAATAACGAGTATAGTCACTTAATGGGACCGATGACGTAAATGAATGATGCTCCAAATGCAGATGGAACTGTCGGCAAGGCGATGCAGGTTTTGGACCAAGTGGCCTCTTTTCGTCGTGCCGTTCGGTTTTCTGAATTACTGGCCAATAGCCCGTTTCCAAAACCTACCCTCTACCGATTTGTGCAAACACTGACCAATCAAGGCATGCTGGCGTTTGATCCTGAACGCCAAACCTATTCTATGGGCATACGCTTGGTGCGTTTGGCGCATTCTGCTTGGCGGCACAGCTCCCTGGCACCGGTGGCGCGCCCCTATATTGAAGCGCTGGCGGCAAAGGTTGGTGAAGCGGTGCACTTGGCACAGTTCGACAATGGGCATGTGCTTTTTGTTGATAGGTGCAAAGCCACTGATCAATTTGAAACATTGGCCCAGGCTGGAAAAATTGCTCCGGGTTATTGCACTGGTGTCGGCAAGGTGATTTTGGCTTTTATGCCACAGATCGAGCAAAACCGAGCGCTGGATCAGCAAGCTTATAAGGCGTACACCCCGTTCACACTCACAAACCGCGCCGCACTTCTGACCGAGCTTGCTCAGATCAAGGCGGATGGTGTTGCCTATGACCGCGAAGAGCATGAGCAAGGGATCATCTCGATTGCCTGCCCCATCCTAACCGGTCAGGGCCGGGTTGTTGGGGCCGTGTCTATTGCTTCATCGACGAATCGATACACAATTGACGACTTGGAAAAACAAAGACCCAATTTGCTGAAGTCTGCAAATTTAATTGGGTCTGAAGCAGAATTATGGCAGGTCCCAACATGGAGCTGAACAATGGGAGAACTGGTTAAATGTCAGGCGTAACGCTTTCAAACATCATTAAGAAATATGGTGAAGTTCAAGTGATCCATGGGATCAATCTTGACATTCAAGATGGCGAATTTTGCGTATTTGTTGGGCCGTCTGGTTGTGGAAAATCCACCTTGCTCCGGATGGTGGCAGGGTTAGAGGACACAACTGGCGGCGCGATCACCATTGGTGGACGGGATGTCACCCGAGAAGATCCAGCTCGGCGTGGAGTGGCGATGGTGTTTCAAACCTACGCGCTTTACCCGCACATGACGGTGCAGGAAAATATGGGATTTGGCCTGCGAATGAATGGCTATCCCAAGGCCGAAATTACTGAAAAAGTGGCTGAAGCCAGCCGTATTTTGAAGCTGGATGACTACCTAAAACGCAAGCCTGCAGCTTTGTCTGGTGGGCAGCGTCAGAGGGTTTCAATCGGTCGGGCTATTGTGCGTGGGCCAGAGGTATTTTTGTTCGATGAGCCGCTGTCAAATTTGGATGCTGAGCTTCGGGTGGAAATGCGTGTGGAAATTGCGCGTCTGCATAAAGAGATTGGGGCAACCATGATCTATGTCACCCATGATCAAGTTGAAGCTATGACCTTGGCCGATAAGATTGTGGTGCTGCGAGCGGGCGTGATCGAGCAGGTTGGAGCGCCAATGGACCTTTACCGCGATCCGGATAATAAATTTGTTGCTGGCTTCATTGGCAGCCCGGCGATGAACTTTTTAAGCGCACAAGTGTGCAAGGGCTTTGTTGATGTGTCGGGATTGCAAGCCTCCATTAAGATGGATGTGACCCTGCCTGCGGAAGGTACCGCCGTTGAATTGGGTCTGCGGCCAGAACATTTGGTGATTGATCCCAAGGGTGACACCCACCGTATTGAAATGATAGAAAGCCTTGGCGGCGTGTCTTATGCCTATTTGATGGGGGCATCGGGAGAGAAAATTGTGGTAGAAGAACGTGGGGATTTGCGTTCGCAAGAGGGGACCACTGTGGGGCTGACAGTGGATGCGGTATCTGCCCGCCTGTTCGATGCGATCACTGAAACTCGGCTTCGCTAAAGCTTTTGGCTAAGCCCCGAGGATTAATCGAATGATCCCAGTGCTGGCCAGTACAATCAAAAGTGTCAGGCAAAATGGCTTGTAGAGATGTTCCCATTTGGGCACAAACAACAGCTTGCCCAAAACCACACCCAAGCCAGCTGGTAACGCCATCACGAGGCCGCGTTTCACCGCGGTTTGATCCATAATGCCGAATGACAAAAGGCTGATCATGGTCGTGACTGATCCTAAGAATAAAAACAACACAAGCGAGGCGCGCATCTGGGGTGGTCGTGCCTGCTGCGCCAAGACATACAGTGCAACCACCATACCACCAACACTGGCCAATCCTGTGGCAACTCCGGCCAGCCAGCCCGATCCATAAAGCCCCCAGTTGCTCACCAAAAACGGCATCCTCACCCGCATTAATTGCAGAGCTGCAAGGACAATGATCACACCCAATGCTACAAGTTTGGATTGCTCAGGCGCAATCGCAGTGGTGAGGGCCAAACCAAAGGGAACCCCGAGCGTGGAGCCTATCGCCAGTCCAATCGCGACCTTTCGGTTTGCCTCCTGCCAACCGCTGCGCAACATGAACAACGAGGCGGTCATCTCAAGCCACCAACATATTGGGATCAGTTGCACTGGTGGGATGATCAAAGCACCAGAGGCCATCACCATTGCTGACAGCGCGAAGCCTGAAAACCCGCGTACCATTCCGGCGATTAGGCAAATAGTTGCCAGAATTGCAACTTCGCTGATCGTCAGCAAAAGCAAAGTCGCCAAGAGCGTCATGATTTGTGCATCTCACTTGCAATTAACGCGACACCATCCGCAATTTTGTCCATGCGCAACGAGCTATAGGCTAAACGGTAATAGTTTTTAGGCGCATCTTCAGTGGTGAAAAACGGTCGACCAGGCTCGATCAATACGCCTTTTTCTCGCAGTCTTTCCGCCACTTCTTCGGTGTCTACCCCGTCTGGTGCGCGCATCCAAAACGAACTACCACCAAATGCACCTTGGCCTGCAACTGCAAGTCCATGTTGTAAGAATGCGTCCTCCATTGCTAACCGTCGTTCGTGAAACGCTGTGCCCATTCGACGAATTAAGGCATCATAATGGCCTAGTGATAAAAAATAGGCAGCTGTGCGCTGGATATGGCCTGGGGGGTGGCGCAAGACTGTAGAGCGCAGTGCACGGGCTTCCCGAATAAAATGCTTTGAGCCTACCAAATATCCAAGCCGCAAGCCGGGAAATAGAGATTTAGAAAAGCTGCCCACATAGATTACCCGACCCTCTCTATCTAAGGATTTTAATGCTGGTGAAGGTGCTTTGAGAAAGGACATTTCAAATTCGTAATCATCCTCTACAATCAAAAAATCCTTCTCAGAGGCCCGCTGCAATAAGGCCTGCCTCCGCTCCAAGGGCATAGTCGTGGCAGTGGGGCATTGGTGCGAGGGGGTTGTGAATACCACATCCACATCCGCAGGAAGTGCATCTGGTGGTAAGCCGCTGGAATCTACTTCAACTGAGGCCACTTGGCAGCGTGATTGTGTGAGAATATCACGCAACGACGGGTAGCAAGGATTTTCCAAAGCGGCTGTGCGGCGTTGATTGAGCAAAACATTCGCTGATAGCCAGAGCGCATTTTGTGCCCCCATAGTTACCAAGACCTCATCTGGATCAGCCTTAATACCCCGTCGAGGCAGGGTGTGACGAAGAATGAATTCAATCAATTTCGGGTCATCCCGGTCAAAATAATCTGACGTTAACGCGTCATAATCTTTTGAACCCAAAGCTTGCAGTGCACATAGCCGCCAGTTGGAGCGATCAAACAGGGTTTCATCCGCCTGACCATATATAAAGGGATATTTGTATTTGCCCCAATCTTGGGGTTTGGTTAGTGATACTCCACCAGAAAACTTCTGGCCAATGGCGCGATTCCAATCCACTTTATCTTCTCGCGGGGTAATCGCAAATTTTGGTGGTTGTGGTGCGTTTTTACTTATGTAGTAGCCACTGCGGCCCAAGCTGGTCAGGTAGTCATCAGCCAGGAGCTCGGTATAGGCTAAAGTCACTGTGATCCGGCTGACCAATAAATGCTTAGCCAGCTTGCGGCTGGAAGGCATCTTTTCACCGGGCCGAAACCGCCCGCTTAGGATGGCTTCCGCCACCAGCTGCTGGATCTGCTTTTGGAGCGTACCTTCCGCATCTTGTGGTAGAAAAAAAGTCTCTTCTGAAATTGCCATTTTGGACTGAAGCCTATGTATGTTTTGGACTTACTATTGCCTAGCTTTCGATACTCTGTCTAGGGGGCATTATCTTGCCGTTCCTACCGATAAAAAAGAAAAGGCCCGGCTTTCGCCCGGCCTTTTTCAAATCTCAAGACTTGATCTTTAGTCTATGAGACGACCTATCCAAACACGCGTGTGAGGGCTTGGTCGATAGCATCGGTAATTAGGTCAATATCCTCGGCTGTGCAGACCAGCGCTGGTGATAGGCAAAGGGTATTATTAAGGCCGGGAAGAGACCGGTTCGTTGCCCCAATAATAACTCCCTGTGCCATGCAGTCTTTAACCACAGCCATGACCTTAGCTTCCGCCGCGGGTTCACGAGTGTCACGATCTACTACCAATTCCGCACCACAGAACAGTCCCTTGCCTCGCACCTGGCCGATGCAGGCATGCTTCTCAGCCAAGGCTTCGAGATTGCCAACCAGCTGAGCACCGCGCGTAATGCAGTTTTCCAATAGATTTTCATCTTCAATAATCCGCATGTTTTCCAGAGCCGCTGCAGGCCCGGCTGTGCAGCCGCCAAAGGTAGAAATATCGCGGAAATAGCCCATTGGATCGGTATCATCTTTAAATAGATCAAAGACCGCTTCAGTGGTGACCGTTAAAGATATCGCTGCGTAGCCTGAGGCTACACCCTTGGCCATGGTCACGATGTCGGGTTTGACGTCATAGTGCTGATAGCCAAACCATGTGCCAGTGCGACCAAGGCCGCAGACCACCTCGTCGATCATTAGCAACACATCGTATTTTGTACAGATTTCTTGGACCCGCTGCCAATAGCCCTCCGGAGGTACAATAACGCCTCCACCTGCTGTGATTGGCTCAAGTATTAACCCGCCCACGGTGTCCGCACCTTCACGAAGGATCACATCCTCGATCGCATTGGCAGCTCGGAGGCCATATGTCTCGCCATGGCCTAAATTATCTTGCGAGGCCTCACGGTATTCCAAGCAATGTGGAACTGAGATAAATCCTGCTGGGAAGGGACCATATTGCGCGTTCCGCTCATGTTGGCCTCCAGCGGCAAGGGTCGCAATAGTTGTGCCGTGATAATCGCGTTCTCGGAAAAGGATTTTGTTTTTTTTGCCACCATATTTTTTATGGGCAATCTGGCGGATCATTTTAAAGCCTTTTTCATTAGCTTCAGATCCAGAGTTTGAATAGTATACGCGGCTCATGCCAGGCATTTTATCAATTAAGCGTTTGGCAAAGTTCGCTGCTGGGACTGAGCCCGCTGCCCCGGCAAAAAAGTGCATTTTGACAAGTTGGTCACGCACTGCATCTGCTATACTTTCGCGACCGTAGCCTACGTTGACGGTCCAAACGCCACCAGAAACAGCATCAATATGTTCTTTTCCAGCTTGGTTCCAGACCCGTATACCTTTGCCTTCAACAATAATGTTGGGGTCGACTGTCTCAAATAATTTGTTCTGGATAAGGTGATGCCACACATGAGCTTTGTCATTTGCGACAACTTCACTCAAGTCATTTGGTAGATTGCCGTCCATGGAAAAAACCCCTTCATCTGGCTGTGGCTGATCAGATTCTTAAACTACTATTCTGCTAATATAAGAGCGCAGAATTTCAATTTTTAAAATAGGGCCAGTTGAGTCATCTATATAAGGCCAAATCAGGTAAAAGCTTACTGGGTCGTTTTATTGTTTAAGGTTGTGGATTTAGTGCATGCAAAAATGTGTAAATTTGATCTACAAATTATTTTATCAAAGCTGACGTATCTA
>Ga0308012_10000795_pt1 | contig 17904 bp, 10 predicted proteins | sample Neamet179_FD_203133 | JGI IMG/M metagenome (GOLD analysis project Ga0308012, IMG submission 203133) | Marine microbial communities from water near the shore, Antarctic Ocean - #179 | ecosystem: Environmental > Aquatic > Marine > Unclassified | place: Southern Ocean | collected 2014-07-25 | reverse complement strand
AGGAACTGACTGCTAACTAATAGCTCTACTCTGCTTCCTAATCAACCCACAACCTCCGCAGTCCAATGCGCATCCACTGGCTCTTCAGCCTTAGATAGCTACACCGACCCCCTGTTTCCTAGTAACTACCCAGCCAGCACACCACCCTAGGGGCACACCCCGATAAGTCAGAATGGTTCCATTGCACTCGTATACATACTATTGTGGACGAACGGTAGGTATTCCTGAGAAATACTATTAAATCACTAAAAAGAAGAACGCTGGTGATATGAATATACAAAGAAATTATTTCCGAATCATGTTGGGACGACAAAGCCTATTTGCCGAGGAATGTCACCTAGGTCAATTTACTTCATTAACCAGGGTGGATCGGGTGTTGAGTCGTATAATGTCGTTAGTAAGAATTTTTACCAGCTGGCCTTTTTTTAAGAGAAAGTTTAAGTCACTTTCAAATCTTGCCTTGTTGCTTGTAACCTCTATTATCGCGACACTGTCTGCTAGTGGGAGTTCAGCGGCTGAAAACGTTTTCTCAGGGTCTGATATTCAAGAACTGGTGGGATCTTATTGCGTAGTTTGCCATAGTGATACAGCAATGATAGCTGGCATGTCATTAGAGCACATAGATTTCACCCGGCCCGGCAGCCATGCCGAAATTTTGGAGAAAATGGCCTCAAAATTACGTGCACGCATGATGCCTCCCTCGGGAATGCCACGTCCGGAGCTCGAAGTAATTGACCAAATGGTCAATTGGTTAGAAACAGAACTCGATCAAGCCTGGGCTGAAAATCCGAACCCCGGGCGAATGGTGCCAATACACCGGATGAATCGTTACGAGTATAACAACGCTGTCAATGAGCTGCTTGGGCTTGATGTCAATGTTATCTCGCTGCTGCCAGGAGACCCAACGGCGGACGGCCATTTCGACAATATTGCGGAGTCGTTGCCTTTTTCAACTGCCTATTTAGAGCGGTATATGTCAGTTGCCAGAACTGTGACTCGCATGACAACCGGTTTACCTCCTGTTGCCCCTTCGTTTACTACCTATGAAGTGCCCCTGCATTTAGTGCAAGACTGGCGACAGAATGAGGAAGTCCCATTCGGAACGCGTGGGGGACTTAGTGCTGCACATAATTTTCCAGTTGATGGAGAGTATGTGTTTAGAATTCGTCTAAGGGCCAATTGGCAAAATTTCATTATGGGTTTGGGTTGGCCACAGCAACTTGAAGTTCGACTTGATGGGCGCTTACTAAAACGCTTTACCATCGGCGGGGAAGCACCAGGGATTCCGGCAGCAATAAGCTTTAGCGGTTTGGCTACACCCGGTGAACAGGGTAGTACTGACTGGGCAACATACATGCAAACTGCCGATGAGGAATTGGAGTTCTTATTGCCAGTTGAAGCGGGCGTGGGGGTGGTAACAGTATCTTATATCAGAGAACATTTAGAGGCAGAAAATAGACCTCAACCGATTCTGAAGGGAAGGTTACTTGCCAATGATGAAGTCTATTTGTCTTACCAGCAGGTTCATTCTCTCGAGATAGGAGGGCCATATGGAGACTCAGGTTCTACCACTTCTACTTCCGGTCGAGCCAAGATATTTTCCTGTCACCCAATGGATGAAAGCACCAACGAAATAGCGTGTGCTACCGACATACTTTCCAAACTCGCGAGGAGAGCTTACCGGCAGCCACTCTCAGAGGGCGATTTGGAAACCGTAATGGGGTTCTATAACCAGGGTCGTTTAGCGGGTGGTAGTTTTGACACAGGCATTCAATTCGCTTTGGAATATTTGCTAAGCGATCCTGGCTTCCTGATTCGCACCTACCGTGGAACGGACGATCAAATTTCATCCGATGAGCAATTTCCCCTAAGCGATCTTGAACTCGCATCCCGTTTGTCATTTTTCCTGTGGAGTTCCATTCCTGATGACTCTCTATTAGAAATCGCAGAGAAGAGCGGGCTGAAAGATGTTGAAAATTTACAACAACAAGTTATTCGCATGACCGCAGATCCGCGATTTGTCGAGACGTTGGTCGATGATTTTTCCTCGCAGTGGCTTAATCTGCGTCGTCTGGAGGATGTCGAAGTAAATTCATTGCTGTTTCCAGATTACGATTTGAGCCTAATTGAAGCCTTTCGGATCGAGACGGAAATGTTTATCGCAAATACATTGCGAACGGATGCGAGTGTACTTGAGCTTTTAAACGCCGACTATACGTTCCTTAATGAACGTCTGGCCCAGCATTATGAAGTTCCTGGGGTCCACGGAAGTCGATTCAGGAAAGTAAAATTGCCAAACCTCGAACAGCGCGGAGGTTTGTTGGCTCATGGTTCTTTGCTCTCTGTAACGTCTTACCCCGGGCGCACCTCTCCTGTTCTGCGTGGTAAATGGTTATTGGACAACATGCTTGGAACGCCACCGCCGCCACCTCCACCGAATGTATCGAATTTGCCTGAAGCTGAAATTGGCCAGGCGCCTAAGTCAATTCGAGACAGGCTTGAACAACATCGCTCGAACCCCGTGTGCGCTTCCTGCCATACGGTCATCGACCCGCTTGGATTTGCATTGGAAAATTTTGATGTGATTGGTGGCTGGCGAACCCTGGACGAAGGTGGCATTCCGATTGACTCCGACGGCAGTTATCCTGGTGGGATAGAGTTCAAAGGGTTTTCGGATCTACGTGCTTGGATGCTCGACCGTCCCGAGCAGTTTGTTCATACCCTTACTGAGAAACTGATGGAGTATGCCTTAGGCCGCAGGGTCGAATATTTTGATCAACCCACCATTCGTCACATCGTAGATGGTGCTGCAGCTGAAAATTACAGTTGGTCCTCTTTGATTTGGGGTATTGTCAATAGTCCTGCATTCTTAACGAATTCAACTAGAGCGAGCAGCGGCGACTAAAGGAAATGCAAACTATCTGTTCGATGTTTGACCAAGTACATTTATATTTTAGATTTCTGTAATCTTATTACGTGAAGGAAAATTGAAATGGCGATAATACCTAAAACCGTAAATATCAGCACGCGGAAAACACTGCCACGCAGAACTATCTTGCGTGGTCTCGGTGCGGCAGTGGCTCTTCCGTTGCTAGATGCTATGGCCCCCGGGCTCTCCGCTAACGCAAGCGCTCAAGGGGCAGCTAGAACTCCCATTCACAGATTCCAGACCGTCTATGTTCCAAACGGAATGGCCATGCCCTACTGGACTCCAGAAAAAACAGGACGTGATTTCGAACTAACGCCAATTTTGGAACCACTTGCACCCTATAAAAACCAGATGCTGGTTTTATCGGGCCTTAAGGCAAACTGGAATAGGGCCCATGCAGGGGCCTCCGGATCATTCCTGACTGGCGTAACTCGCGGAGGTAGAAACGAGGTAGAAATACTAGCAGATGTCTCGGTAGATCAATTGCTGGGTGCGAAGTTGGGAAAAGAGACGCAATTGTCATCTCTTGAGCTTTCAATGGACGCGCCCCAGAACGCTGGAGCATGCACTGCAAATCTTAGTTGTGTTTACACTTCTACCCTTTCATGGAGCGGTCCCACCGAACCCCTTCCGATGGAATACAACCCTCGCGCGGTATTTGAAAGACTATTCGGAGATAGCGGAAGCACGAGTCGAGCTGCTCGTGAGGCACGATCGAAGCAACAATCAAGTATTCTCGATACGGTTTTGAGACAGTTATCGGGCCTTAAATATCAACTTGGAGCAGAAGATAAACATTTAGTGAATAGTTACGTTGAATCAATTCGGAATGTTGAACGGCGCATTCAGAAGACGGAGGAGCAGATTGATCTAGAGCTCCCCGAATTTGCTCAACCTGAAGGTGTTCCCGTTGATTTTGAGGAGCATGTTACGGTGATGCAGGACCTGCAAGTATTGGCCCTGCAGTCTGACTTGACCCGCGTTATAACTCTCATGATGAGTGAAGAGCAGAGCCCTCGCGCCTATCCGCAAATTGGTGTTCCCGAGGCACACCACCCTTTATCTCATCACAATAACAATCCACTTATAGTAGAGAAGATGTCGATTATTAATCGCTATCATGCACAGTTGTTTGCCAATTACCTGGCAAAGCTTGCGGCAACTCCAGACGGAGAAGGCTCTTTGCTGGACCATATGACGATTCTTTACGGCGCCGGGATTTCCAATAGCACAATACACTCTGGAGACGATCTTCCAGTACTACTCCTTGGTGGGGGAGCAGGACGTTTAAACGGTGGTCAACACATAAAATATGCGGACCAACCTTCAATGGCAAATCTGCTAGTGGCAATAATGGACAAATTCGATTTGCCTGCCGACAGTATCGGCGGAAGTACGGGAAAGCTTCCTATCGATGGCGTATAACAAACTCAGAGATCAGATACACCTATGCATAGAAATAACTTAGTTAAAATTCTATTACCGCTATGGACAGGCTTTTTGTTTGGGGCTGGAAGCCAGGCAGAGCCACTAATCGTCGACACAGCAAAGGCAAGCAATTGGGTGTTGCTTGAGACCCTGATGGCTGAAGGGAGTGATGTAAATGCAGTCTTTGCAGATGGCACCTCGGCGCTGCATTGGGTTAGCTATAGAGATAATTCAGTAATGGCAAGTCTTCTGATTGAGGCAGGTGCCAATGTAAATGCCACCACCGATTTAGGTGTAACGCCGTTATGGCTGGCTGCACAAAATGGAAGCACCAGTATGGTTCAAACTTTAGTTACAGCCGGTGCAGGCCCTGATGTCAATCTCTTGTTGGGAGAATCCGCGGTGATGATTGCCGCTCGTTCCGGGGATGCGACGGTTGTGGAGCTACTGCTAAAAGCAGGCGCGAATCCGAATGTAAGCGCAACCCGTGGGCAAACTGCGTTAATGTGGGCTGCAGGGCAAGGCTATGCGCCGGTTGTTGAAGCGCTGCTTGAATATAACGCCGATGTTCATACTCGAACTGAAGTTCAATCATTACTGATGAAGACTGATAAGGAGCAGTACAGCCATCCAGATTTTAGGGGTAATCATAATACGGGCGGAAACAATGCATTGATGTTTGCGGTCAGATCTGGACACCTGTCTTCTGCAACCTTGTTAGTGAGTGCAGGGAGTAATGTGAATGAGACTTCTGCATCCGGAGTGAGCCCCTTAATCGAGGCGGTTCATGGAGGCAATGCAAAAATTGTACAGCTGCTCGCTGAAAACGGAGCTGATTTGAATGCGGCAGATCCAGGTTACACTGCATTACACGCGGCCGTGCTGCGCAGAAACTATCCGGCTTTAGAGGTTCTCCTTGCCCTCGGGGCAGATACGGAAGTACGCGTGGAGAAGGCGACACCAACACGTCGTCAATCGCTGGATTTCCATTTTCATGAAACCTTCGTTGGCGCCACGCCACTATGGCTTGCCGCACGCTCTACGGAACCTGACATGATGAGAGTGCTTCTTGAGTTTGGTGCTGATCCTCACGTTACGCACAATGTCCGTTACCCTGCAGGGGGAAATAGAAGACCTTTCAGTATTGCCGATGAGGGAGAGTTGTCAGTTTTGATGGCGGCTGTGGGAATGGGAAACCGACGTCTGGACAGGGTCTCAAAAATGGGGCGCAGTGAAAGGGATTTTCTGGACGGTAGTGCTAGGGAATTACTAACCCTGGAGTCGGTTAAGCTCGCAATTGATGCGGGCGTAGATCCGAACCTTCGAGATGCTTCAAATCGATCTGCGCTAGATGCTGCAAATAGCCTTCGCTACGAATCTGTTGTTTCAGTTCTTTCGAAACTTACGCGTAATCAATAAATATTCGTAGGCTTTAGCTTGAATTGCGGTGATAACTATTGGTTTTCGCACCGAGGATTCGAAGCGCAACGGGAGCGCGTGAGGCAGGGGCGGCAAATACCAGTTCGGTTTGTTCTTGTTAGTCATAATTCATCTGTTTCCATCGTACAAAAAATAAAGTTTAGGGCGTTGAAAAAGATCAACCCACAAGCCCAAGATTTAATTCCTAAGACTGCCGACTTGCTTCAAGGTCCTTGTAAATATCGATCCACTGGGCACCATCTTTTTTCGGTGTATACCAGACACATCTATCTCACGAGTTGATGCCTTGCGAATTTCTCAAGCTATTAAACTATTAGTGTCCCCAATTGGTTACTGGCGCTGATACTCACTGTGATGAAAATCCTCCCACCCAAACCGGGCTTGACCAGGCGACTGCATCGTTGGCCTGCTCGACCTTGAAATAATAGTAGTCGCCTTGATCAGGATTATCGGTATCAGTCAATGTAAAGTTCACGTCGCGTGTGCCACCATTGATGACCCGGCGGATGGTGATATTGTCGTCGGGATAGTCTGCTTGCGGAATATTTCGAGTTAACCGGCCATCGACTATATCACTAAGTGAAATTTCAACTCGGGTGGCCGGGATGGTGGCATGGACACGATAGAAAGGTGGAGCCGATCCGGTCTCAGTTGTTTCTTCAAGGTTTAGTGTAATGGTAGCGTCTGCTTGCACATCTGACAGACTAAGCCGAATGGAACTGGTATCGCCGCGGGTGTGAGTGCTGAAGCGTACCGTGTTGCCAGCGCTAGCTATTGCTTGAGTGGTAGGGTTTACAAAATCCATAGCCGTTGCAGTCTTCAGTTCAGCTCCAGTCACTGTCATTTCTCCGCGCCAATGTCGCCATCCACGAGGTGCATCACCGTTGAAATGAGGTGTGGGATCGGAGGTAAAACTCAATAGCAATTCCTGTTCACTGCCTGGAGAGTCTTCCAAAAGATATTCCTGCTGCCATATTTCTTCATCATTTTTGTACAGTTGCACCGACTTGATAGGACCAGTGCCAATAGCGCGGCCACTAATGATTCGAGTCTCACTGTAGCTGCCTCGCTGACCCATGGTAGTGCCATTGACATCCATCTTCAGAATGATACGGTCACCCGTTGTGGCGTAAGTGCGCTTGGCTTTCATGCCGTCAAAGATCGCATCTCTTGAACGCTCTGGCGCCAGCACTGCACCCAAGCCTCCACGTTGTGCCAGAGAATCGCTGTTGGGTGCCGAGTAACCCGGACGAGAGAGGTGGTCATCAGAAGCCGCAACCACACCAACTTCATGACCATGTGACAGATAACTCTGCATGAACCACTGAAATGAACCGTGCATGGACATTATCTCGATGATGGGTTCGAGTTGCGGGTCAGACTGGCGGAAGTCGCCGGGATTATGCGCATGGGGAATCACCACGATGTTGTCTGCGTCGTAGCGTTCATGTAACTCGGCATAGAGTGCCGACAGTACGGGATAACTCAGCCCCGAGACTGGCATCTGATCCTTGATCTCGCGAAACAGAACATTGTGATGCCCACCAAAGCGAGTGGGTCGGGTCCACTCCCAACCCAGGTAGGGTATGAACTTCCCCGGTTCATCGTATTCGGCGCTGGTCTTGCGAATCAGCTCCCATTCTCCGGCATCAAGCCAGATATCGTGTTCTGAGTGAGTGACGAAATCCAGGCGGGCATCATCGCGAGCGAAACGCATAAAGTAGTCCACGGTGCCGATGCCTTCTGAATAACCCGAGTGACCATGGGTATCGCCCCAATAAATTCGATACTCAGGATCATCTTCAACCAGAATTGGATTGCCGATGCCAGTGATGCGGCCATCGATGCTGCGTAGTGAAATCCAATGGGGGCCAGGTTCAGTCACACTCAAATCCAGCACGGTTATGGCATCGCTACCGGCTGTGGTGGCTACCACTTCTTCATCAATTAAAATCTCAAATGCCGGGATTGCACCCGTGGCGCGATTGAAAAATTGGTCTTGCGCACGTACTGATAACTCGAAATTCTCACCGGGTTCTACGATGCTAGGTCCGAAGCCGTGTACACCAGCCGCTTCGCCACCAATGATCTCGAAAGGTGTGATGGGCAGAGAGCGCCATTCGCTGGACCCGTCCAGATCGACATAGAGTGGCAGTGGCATGCGTTCACTCTCGAATGTGGGCAGGCGAATACCGGGACCGCCCTGGCGTTGGTCACCATAGGTAATAGTGACACTTGACCCTAGGTCAAGCTCCCCTGCGACCAGGCGAAAGGCGATGGCCGGCTGCGGGGAACGGAAGCCACCGTGGGGACCGGATGCCATAATCGTTTCCGGTTCGAAAACCGCATCATCATCGGTTGTTTCGATTGAGATATAACCGGCTGCAGATGGATCCTCAGATTGGAATACGCCGAAATTTGCTGCGAAGTGCCGCGCTACCCAGAAGCCTCCGCCAATCGCCATGGATCGGGTGCCGACCCGCCAGGTTTGACTCAGAGTGTCCATAGTGCCGGCAACAAACGGCCCGAGATTGTCCGATCTGAGCAAGCCCAGGGCACCATCCTCATCCCGCAGAATGAATTCCCGCACGAATCGGTCCACGTTACGGCTCTGATTCACGGCCTGTCTGCCGCGAGGAGGCAAAGTAGACTGCAAGCGAATTCGCGTTGCATCTACGCCGACCTCTCCACCTGCCAGGGCATAAGCATCTACCCAGTCGGCTAACAAACCGGCTCGCTCGGCGATGGTGTTTTCACTGGTTGCTTCGGTTGCCACGGCGCTTTTTAGTGTCTCCACTCTGGCGCGCAGCTCGCTCGACATGTAGTCATCGCGGTTGAGCTCTTGACTGACTTCCGTGAATTGTTCTTCAGTCGAGCAGCCCAGCAGAGTTCCAGTAACGAGCAGTGCGAGTAAAAGTGATCGGATTGAGTGGTTGGCATGCATTATTTTTTCTCGCTATTTTGTAAGGACGGTCGAATTAAGCGATCAGGAGCTAGCTTAGAAGATCAATTGTACTGTTTTGCCGTCAACATCAGTCAGGGTAGAACGAATCGCCGGCAATATTGTCTCATCAGGCGGTGGCAATTCGTCATTCCACCTGGCGTGCTCGGCCTCGAGTCGCTGCACGATGTCGGGGTACTGGGCAGCCACATTGTTCGACTCCAGGCATTGTCTAGTTTCGTGATCGTGGAACAATATTACTGCAGGAATTCAACGATTCAGTCTGAAGGTCGAGAAGGGTTGCAGGCTATCAAGTGCGTCCAATCCCAGTCCTGGCAGCCACGCGAACTGTTTGACTTCAATACTGTCCTGATCGATATCGAGAATTGAAAAACCGTTGTTTTCGATAGGGGAAACCCGTTCTTCCACGGTCATGCTCAAAGGCACGGTAGATTCTATACCCCGGCCGCTGCTTGGCCAACCAGTTCCGGTGCCAATTGGGCCTGCAAGAATCGTATTAACACCTCGATCGAAATTGAGATCCCCGCTGCGCGTAATCAAACCAGATCCTATAGCATGAAGATCGCCAGAAATAATCAACGGTATTCTATCATTCTGTGCCGCAATCGAACCCAGTATGCGTTGGTGTTGTTGAAACCATCCGCTCTGCCAATAAGGTTTGGGATTCTCGAGACCCAATTGACCATTTGGCTGTAAGTAATCCGGATACCACTCACCCCACTTGCCAGCCGACCAACCAAAAGGAGTGGAGGGAATGTGAATAAGATGTCGCGCACTTTGCTCCTGCTCGTTTCTCCCTGCCAGCCACCTTTCTGCCTGTTCCTCGATGAAATTTGCCGTAGGTCCTTTCAGACTCAGGAATCGGCGGCAGTCGTACATCAACACCTCCAGTAACGAACCCCAGCGGTAAGAACCATAGGATTCGCTTAAACCATCTGCCGTAGAGCCTGCCAAATTCGTCGGTCGATACTGATCCGGCAAGAATTCTGGGAAATACAGAGACTGGGAGGCTTTGGCTAGTTGCGCAGAAAAATTGCGCGGCGGAAATGTAATGAGATCATCAGTGCCCTCATCATTCTCGAAATAGTCGTGATCATCTTGCGTAAGAATCAGTGGCACCGAGCGGAAGTCGGTACTGTAAAGCGAAGCCAATTGCTCATCGAGGCAACCGGTTAATGTTGCTTCGTTGTCGGCACCAAAAACCGGGAGGTCTTCGTTAAAACTTCCGTACTTTCCCCAGATGAGTTCTCGAACTGCATCACCACGGGGACTCCTGCGGCGGGCATTGATAGTTTGGTCCCAGTAAACCTGATCGCCAATGCCAATAGCCAGGTCGGGAGCGAAGGACAGGGCCCGTCGAAAAATTCTCTGCCTGATTGAAACCGGTAGATAGCGCCAGTCCCCATTATTCAGCATGGCGTTGTCCGGGCCACCTGCGCAACTAAATATTAACAGCCGCACACTTTCCGTATTATTGTTTTCCGAAGGAGCTGTTTTAAGTGGCCAGGGTTCGGCAAAACTTGTTCCATCCTGAGCAAGAAGCGTGAGTTCGTATGCTTGATTACTTTCCAAACCTGCTGCACGAAATGACCAAAACCTTCCGAGTGTATCCGTTTGCTGCCCTGGAAATCGATTCTGTCCTACTCGCAGAACTGGCGACGATTGCGGTTCCGAAAAAGAAACCTTGAGCATTAATGAATCGGAATTTACCAGAGGAATAAGATGTTGAATTTTGCCGCCGGACCATGCGTCAGCCGCGCGAGAGAAAGAGGGAAGTAACAAGGAGCCTGATATGAGACCTCCGTTTTGAATGAACTTTCTACGCTTCATATTTTCGGCGTCCTTTCACCTGGATACACTGGTTATTTGGTTATTCGTCTACCCAGATTCTTCCACTACGCTGTCGAATGCCTGCAATTGTAATTGCCAATCTTTGCTGCGCTATTGGGAAGGATAACCTCCCACCCATACCGGACTCGACCAGGCAATTGCATCATTGGCCTGTTCTACCTTGAAATAATAATAATCACCCTGGTCTGGTTGCTCCGCATCAGAAATCCTGAAGCTGATATCACGTTCGCCTCCGTTGATAACACGACGGATGGCGACACTGTCGTTAGGGTATTCAGCTTGCGGAAGGTTTCTAGTCATTATGCCTGCGACAATTTCCGCAAGGTTCAGCTCTATGCTGGTCGCAGCAATAGTGGCACGCTGACGATAGAAAGGGGGTGCCCACCCGGTTTCTGTGGCTTCTTCCAAGTTTAGCGATATAGACGCATCCGGACCAACCTCAGCCAACCTCAGTCGAATAGAGCTAGAGTCTCCCCGGGTATGAGTTCCGAACGAGACTACGTTGCCGTTTTGTTGAAAATACTGGGTAGTAGGGTTGTAAAAATCCTGCGGTATCGCGGTTATCAACTCAGCTTCGTTCACCTGCAGCTCGCCCCGCCAGTGACGCCAGCCTCGTGGCATGTCACCACTGAAATACGGTGTCGAGTCGGAATTAAAGCTCAACAACAATTCCTGTTCACTGCCTGGGTTATCCTCCAACAAATACTCTTCCTTCCAGAGCACTTCGTCGTTCTTGTACAAAGTGATTGATCGAATCGGCCCAGTACCAATGACGCGGCCCGAAATCGTTCTACTTTCACTGTAAGGCGCCCGTTGTCCCATGTTGGTGCCATTAACATCGAACTTCAGGATCAGACGATCACCGGTAGTCGCGTAAGTACGCTTGGCCTTCATGCCATCGAATATAGCGTCGCGGGATCGTACCGGCGCTAATACTGCTCCCAAGCCACCACGCTGAGCCAGGGAACCCGTGTGGGGTGCGGAGTAACCAGGTCGCGACAAATGGTCATCGGACGCTGCTATCACGCCTACCTCGTGCCCATGAGAAAGGTAATTCTTCATGAACCACTGAAAAGACCCATGGATGGACATGACTTCGATGAGGGGTTCAAGCTGCGGATCAGACTGACGAAAATCTCCCGGGTTATGGGCATGGGGAATGACTACGATATCAGCAGAGTCGTAGCGTTCATGCAGCTCTGCATAGAGCGACGACAGTACCGGAAACTGCAGACTCGATACGGGCGTTTGATCGCCAATTTCCCGGAATAGAACATTATGATGTCCGCCAAAGCGTGTCTGTCGAGTCCATTCCCAACCGAGGAAGGGTATAAATTTTCCCGGTTCATCGTACTCGGCAGTGGTGCGACGGATTAGTTCCCATTCTCCGGCATCAAGCCAGACATCGTGTTCGGAATGGGTAACGAAGTCGAGACGGGAATCGTCACGGGCAAAGCCCATGAATTGATCAACGGTGCCTATACCTTCGGAGTAGCCGGAATGACCATGAGTGTCACCCCAGTAGATCCGGAACTGAGGATTCTGCTCCACCAAGATAGGATTACCGATACCGCTGATAGTGCCATCGATGCCGCGCACAGATACCCAATGGGGGCCAGCGTTCGGAAGGCTTAATTCCAGCACGGTAATGGCCTCGTTGCCTGCTTGTGTAGTCGCTACGACTTCGTCATTGATCAGCACTTCAAAGGCGGGTATTTCCCCCGTTGCACGATTGGAATACGGGTCCTCAGCACGCACAGATAATTCAAAGCTCTCACCAGGTTCCACCACGCTAGGCCCGAACGCATGAACCCCAGTGGCTTCACCTCCGGTAATGACGAATGGAGTAATGGGCAGGGATCGCCATTCTCCGGAGCCATCCAAGTCCACGTAAAGTGGTAGCGGCATTCGTACACTTTCGAAAGTGGGCATTTGCAGACCCGACCCGCCCTGTCGTTGGTCTCCATACGTTATGGTGACACTTGAGCCTCTATCCAATTCGCCGGCAACCAGGCGAAAGGCTATGGCTGGTTGCGCGTTGCGCGCCTCGAAGCCGCCATGGGGGCCGGAAGCCATATAGATCTCTCGTTCAAATACTGCATCGTCGTCTGTTGTTTCGATGCTAATAAAACCCGGACCTGCCGGATCGTCGGTTTGGAACTGACCGAAATTAGCGGCGAAGTGGCGGGCTACCCAGAACCCCCCACCGGTTTCCACTGACCGAGAGCCAACACGCCAAGTCTGGCTTAAAGACTGCATCGATCCTACAACGTAGGGTCCGAGTTCGTCAGAGAAGAGAAAGCCAAGGGCGCCTTCCTCGTCGCGCAGAGCAAATTCACGCACGAACCTGTCGACATTATGGGACTGAGTTACGGCAGCATTGCCGGTCGGGGGCAATGTCGCCTGAATGCGAATTCCCGTGGCGTCCACTCCCACCTCACCACCGGCTAGCGCATAAGCATCAATCCAATCAGCCAGCAATTCGGCTCGCTCTGCGATAGTACTCTCGCTGGTGGGTTCACCAGCAACGCTCTGCTTAAGCTGTTCGATACGCAACCGCATGTCTTCACTGACGTAGTCTCTACTGCTTACCGCAGCTGTTTCATTTTCGGCAGAGCAGCCATAGAGAAAAAATGCAGCCAGCAGTGAATTGACAAGTAATCTTGGCTTGGGATATGTAGTCATAACAGGTGTGACTCTAGTACAGTTGGATTCAGAATTATTCCCCAGCCTGGCGCTTTTTGGTCACAGTTTCATCCGCACACCTACCTGGAAACGCCGCCCGGTGTTCGAGATCGCCCGCAGTTGTTCCAGATTCGACACCGGACCCACTATGTTGAATTGCATGAGGTTTTCGTCAGTGAGGTTGATGCCTTCGAGCACCAGCGAGATATTATCTGTCAGGTTGTAGCCGAAACTTGCATCCAGCTGCGTATACGACTTGGTGAACCTGGGGTTGGACCGAGTATCGGAGACTCTGAACAGAAATTCATCGCGCCAGTTCCACGCCACCCGCCCGCTTAAGCGATCTTTCTCGTAGAAGATCACCGCATTGGCCGAGTTCTCCGACAAACCCGGCACGTCAAAGCTGGCGCCGCTGTTCGGATTGATGAACTCCGCATCGGTGGTGACCCAGGTGTAATTAAGCTGCGTGCCGAAGCCGTCCCAAGGCGCAGGCAGGTTCGTGAACGCGTACTGGAAAGCGAGCTCGACACCGCCGATGAAGGCTCCTTCCTCATTCTGTGGCCCATTAAGCTGCAGCCGCACATTACCGCCGCTTTCCGGGTCCGGGATCGGCTGACCGGTGACTGGATCAAGCCAATCATCAACGATCGTGGATGTGGTGATGAAAGAGTCCACCTTTTTACCGAAAGCCGCCAACGCGACGATGGCGTTTTCTCTCGGGTACCACTCTAGGGTGAGATCGAGTGCCTCAGCCACGTAGGGCTCCAACAGCGGGTTGCCCTCGTTGACAGTGCGGGTGGACGCAAGTTTGGTGCCCCCGGGATTCAGCTGAGAGAAGGATGGCTGTGTCATGGTTTTACCCCAGGCGAATCGCGCGATCAGATCCTCGCGCAGATTGAACCTCAAGTTGAGCGATGGCAGCACTTCAGTATTATCGCTGTCGAATGACTGCGGCTCGGCCGCCCCCAACTCGAATACAAAGACGCCAGACGCCTCATTGAAAACCACGTTATTGATCGGCTGAACGTTACCCGTCGAGTCGCGCTTGATCTTCACGACCCGCACGCCGAGGTTCCCGGAGTAGGGTATATCTCCCAAGCTTCCCCCAAGGTTCAACATAACGTAGCCGCCCAACTTCTTTTCGTTGATCAAAAACGCTTCTCCACTGAGCGCATCCGCACTTGCGAACTGGTCGGCTGGAATCTCATCTTTGCGGTCCACCAGAAACTGCTGCCTGACAGCCGCAGGATCCGCCCACAGCCAGTTCGTAGGCCACGTATTCGCGCCGCCACCGATGCCTGAGAAGGCGTCGCTATAAGGCAGTTCGTGAAAAACGGTGTTGGTGAGCGGCTCGTTGCGAAAGTTACCGAATCGAGTACCGACGGACATGGTGTATCTGTCGTTTTGACGATCCCGATCGCTGTAGCTGATGCCAGCGGCAATCGAGTTGCCATCGTCGAAGAAGTAGGTGACATCGCTTCGGAACTGAAACTCCTCGTCCTCCACGTTCCGCACGCTGTCCTGCAACAGGGAAAAGGTGTAGATCGAAGGGTCGGTCAGATCGGCATCAACACTAACGGAAGGTATGAAGCCGTTACGCGCATCAAAAGATGCCGGCACCCCACTCGCGATATCGTAAAACGTGGCCCCTTGTAGCTCGTCGGTCGTGGACTTGGACCAGGACGCATCAAGGTTGACCTCGATCTTCTCGTTCGGCGTGAACGTGGCGTTGAGGGCAATTTGATCCTGCTTGACCGTCGTGTCGAAGTCACGCGGAAATGGCCGTGGGCGCGCTCTATCCGTGGAGAAAAACGTGACGATATCGTTCTCGTTCTGGAAAACCTCCTGCGCGCCACCGGCGAGTCCGGCCTGGGTGCGCAGCGGCAGCTGGATATCAATATAATCGCGGGTGAATTCATTGTGTTGCAGGTCGAGGGTCACATCGACGGTGTCTGAAGGGCGCCACTGCAGCGCCGAAGAAAGATTCAGCCGCTCGCGCTCGTCCTCAACAATACCCATGCGCACGTTTCCAGCCGTATACCCACAACCCTGAGCGGTATTTAGCAGCGTGCAAGTTCCGTCGAGCGAAACCCCGTTCTCGTCGACCGCATTGTTGAAGATCTTGGGCTCGTAGTCGGGAACCCCGAACCAGTCCTCCCGGACGGTGCGATCGTCATACGCGACGCCGATGAGAAAACCCCAGGTCTTGTCGGCGAACGAGTCACTAAACACGCCAGTGAAACGGGATCCTAGGTCATCGGCCAACTCGCTGTAGGCGCCCATCACACTAGCGGCAACGATGCGATCCCCCCCGTTATCGAACGGGCGACGGGTACGGATTTTGACTGTGCCGCCCAAGCCGCCATCTAACAGGTTTGCCTGCGTCGACTTGTATACCTCCACAGCCCCCACGAGCTCGGACTGCATGGAATCGAAATAGAAGGCGCGGCTGTTGCTCAGTCCGCCGATGCCGCCTGCAGAGCCCGCACCGGCTCCGGATAGGCCGGTGCGGCCATTGACCTCGACTCTGGTGAACTCCGGCCCCAGGCCGCGAATGGACACGGTCGAACCCTCACCACGCTGCCGGTCGATGGCGACCCCCGAAATTCGCTGCAGCGACTCCGCCAGATTCTGATCCGGAAAATTACCGATATCCTCCGCGACAATGGCGTCGACTATGTTGTCGGCGTTACGTTTCAATCCCAGCGCCTGCTGTAAGCTGCCGCGGATACCAGTTACGACAACCTCTTCGATAGTATCTTCTTGTGCCAAGGTTGGGGCCGCCACCACTGATGCGAGCATTATTGCGCCTAAGCGAGCGGGAATTAATTTTTTGCCTTCCTTTTTGTTATTCATCTTCATATGATTTCCTTGCCTGTAATATGCTTGTAACGGAAGCTTCAGTTATAGACCTATCATACAATCATTATTTTCAGTTATAGAACTATCATACAATCATTATTTAAGTCAAACAGTTTGCGCGGCTGCCCGGAATGGGATTAGACGCACTTGATAGTTTGCAACCCTTCTCGACATTCAGGCTGAACCGTTGAATTGCTTCAGAAGTCTAGGGGTTGGTAAGTAGCAAGGATGAATATGAAAACTAAAGTGAATAAGCTCCGTCAATTTGTACTATTGGCTATAACAACTCTCACGTTTTCAGCTACAGGCAGTCTCTCTTATGGCCAGGGGAATTTTGCCGGGGTGGAACTTTCCATAACGCCCGTGTCCGGTGATGTCTACATGGTCCAGCGCCCGGGAGGCGGCGGCAACATCGGCGTTCAAGTTGGCCCCGACGGTGTACTGCTGGTGGACTCCCTGTTTGCGCCACTTACAGAAAGATTAGTAGCAGCCGTCAAGCAGGTGACCGACGAAGAAATTCGCTTTCTGGTCAACACTCATATTCATCGCGATCATACTGGCGGCAATGAAAATCTGGCGGAGATGGGCGTGGTGATCTTTGCTCACGACAACACGCGCCTGCGCTTTTTCAAGGAAAGATTTCGTGGCCCCAGAGCCGGAGGCGTTTTCGGCCCACAACAACCTGCCGCAGCTAGACCGCTTATAACTTTCAACGACACCATGAGCTTCCATCTTAATGGCGAAGAGGTTCGAGCTTTTCTGGCACCTCCGGCCCATACAGATGGAGATAGCTTCGTCTACTTTTCCAAATCCGATGTGCTCCATCTTGGCGATGTGTATCGCACCACCAGCTACCCCATTATCGATATCTACAACGGCGGTAGTCTTAGAGGCACAATTGCGGCTATGGATAAGGCTATCGATTTAGCCGGCCCAGACACAAAAGTTATACCGGGTCATGGCCTCGAAGTGGTGGGCCGTGCCGAGATGATCGAGTTTCGCGACATGATTCTCGACATTCAAGATCAGGTTCTCAGCATGATCCTGGAAGGCAAAAAATTGGACGAGGTGATGGCGGCACGGCCGACTGCTGCCTATGATGCCGAATGGACCGACGACCCCGGTTGGGGCGCGGAAGATTTTGTTCCCATAGTCTATTACCAACTCGGTGGCTCTGGACGATTGGCCGACCGCTAATCCAACTCTGCAAACAATCAATTTTAGAACATTAGGTTTATATCATGGCTGTAACAAAAAAAATTTGTTTGTTCTTTCTTTGGTAAATCTTAGCTATGACTAACTACACAACTCTCGGTGGGCGTGTGACATGCACCCAATGTAATGCCCAATCTAAGCGCACTAAGCTCCAGTGTCGCGCGCCTGCTATCAAGGGTAAGACCAAGTGTCGCTTTCACGGTGGCCGGTCTACGGGCGCTAAGACGGCCGAGGGTAGGGCGAGGATAGCTGCGGCTCACACGGTGCATGGCAGAGAAACTAGGGCAAAGCGTGCAGAGCGCAGCGCAAAGCTGGCAGAGCTGTATGAGCTTGAGATGCTTGGTAGATCGATAGGGATGTTCGAGGGCCGCATGGTTGGTCGGAAGCCTAGGGGGAGGGGCTAGGTTATTTTTTCAATCTTCTAACAAGTTTCCACTGACATGGGCTTCTTTGGAGTTCTCCAGAGTTCACTGGAGTGGTGTTTGGTAGCAATGGGTGGACTTGAACCACCGACCCCAGCATTATGAATGCT
>Ga0308012_10000793_pt1 | contig 17915 bp, 22 predicted proteins | sample Neamet179_FD_203133 | JGI IMG/M metagenome (GOLD analysis project Ga0308012, IMG submission 203133) | Marine microbial communities from water near the shore, Antarctic Ocean - #179 | ecosystem: Environmental > Aquatic > Marine > Unclassified | place: Southern Ocean | collected 2014-07-25 | reverse complement strand
CGAATTAAATGATACTTAACCCCAGGCAAATCTTTTACCCTTCCTCCACGCATAAGTACTGTTGAGTACTCTTGTAAATTATGTCCCTCACCAGGAATGTACGCTGTTACACGAAGTTTATTGCTTAACCTAACTCTAGCCACTTTACGTAGGGCTGAATTAGGCTTTTTTGGAGTGCGTGTAAAAACTCTAATACATGTCCCTTTTTTTTGAGCACATGCTTGTAACGCTGGGGTTTTATTTCGACGCTTTTTTGGCTTCCTTATTAATTTACAAAGTTGATTTATTGTTGGCATGCAATTATTTATTTTTAAATATACCAAAGAGGGGACTTGAACCCCTATTCCATAAGAACTGGAACCTAAACCCAGCGTGTCTACCAATTCCACCACTTTGGCTAATTTATACTCACTACCGGACTTGAACCGGTACTCTATAAAGAATCAGATTTTAAGTCTGACGTGTCTACCAATTCCACCAAGTGAGCTTTTATTTATAGAAAGAATGGGATTCGAACCCATGGTATAGTAATTATATACGTTGGTTTAGCAAACCAGTGCTTTAAGCCACTCAGCCATCTTTCTACCTAACGAAAGAGGGACTTGAACCCCCGACACTTGGATTATGATTCCAATGTTCTGACCAACTGAACTATTTCGTTATTTTTATAACTATAAACTAGTTATTTATAAAAAGTAGCCACGTTGTAAATTTGCTAAATAAACAAGAGGATTATTTATTTAAATATGGCTTTAACATACGGATGGTCAAAATCAGTAACACGAGTTATTAAAAAAAAACCAAGTATCTTTTAAAAAAATAAAATTTATTGGTTGCAATTAGTTATAAGAAAATAATTAAAAGAAAGGATACGCCTAAAGTAATAGAGTTAATCTGACTTATTGGGAGTAGAAAGTGAGGCCGGCATCGGCACACGTTTTTCTTGCTGAACATTCTCTAAACAAGTAAAATTAGTAGCACTTTTTCTTAAAGACGCTGAACATTGGGCTAAAGTGTGTGATGCTCTTGTAACAGTAGATGTTAAATAAAAGTCTTCTACTAAAGGCTGAAAACGTGATCTCTCAATGTTTCTAAGAAACCTTCGGCTTGATCTTTCCCACTCTAACGCTAATATTGTCTGATAAAAGCCGCTCTCATCGCCTATATTAAAACTTCCACCTTGTCCTCCATAATATGATTCATCTAAATTAAGTTTATATTCAAAAAAATCATGATGTACAAGATGAACTAAATCTAAAGATCTAGAAACAAAACTAAATGAACTACTACTTTCATTTGCTTGGTTTATTGAGTTTGCTGCAGGTATTAAAGTTTTTAGCATGTTATGCAACCCATCAAAACTATTAAATTTTAACGTTATACCCACTAGTTTTGCTAGAACTTTAATGGTTTTCCAGTCGTCTTTAGCCAACCCAGGCGCAGTTAAAACCTTAGAAGTTCTTTGAACTCGCCCCTCAGTATTCATAAACAACCCATTTTTTTCAGTAAATGTACTACTTGGCAAAAGAGCACTTTCACAGCAACTTACAGTATTTATAAGCGAGGTACCATTTGGGCCTTGATAAACAATAAAACAATCCCACTCACATAATTTTAATATTTCTTTAACTGTAAAATGGTCGACTCCTAAAAGATACATAATCATATAGTCCCTAACCTTAATCCTGCTTACTGGCTGAATACCTAGCTCAAAAGCTCCAGTTTGATTAGAGTCAGTTTGTAAAAGATTTAATGTTACATTAGGGTTTAATGAAACGAAAAGCTTTTGTAACTCTAAAGAGTCCTTTCTTTCTAGAATACTGGACCCGAAAATAATAATAGGTGCTTTTGCTTCAAAAAAAAGTTTACCTAATGAAGTAACATAGTCACTAAAAAAAGTTTTATATAATTGCTGAGTACCAAGACCTATATGATTAACAGGATATGTTAAGTTTGTAACTGCACCTAAGGAAGCTACTTGGAACCTTCCGTCCATAAACCGCTTTCTTAATCGTACGTTTAGTAACGAACCTTCATAACGAGGGTTAACTCCAATTAACAAACAAAAATCTGCGTTTTCAATTTGTGTTACATTACTATTAAATCTGTAATTAAAGTAGTAGTCACTCTCAACGCGTAAATCTCTTTCAAAACTGATATTTTCTGAACCTAATCTGTGCATAAAATTTTTAAAACTCAATAAAGTTTCTAAATCAATATTAACACCACAAATAGCTACGATTTTACCTTTGGTGGGCGATGTAAATCCAAAACAAAACATCTGGCCCTGTAGCTTCTTTTGAAATATTTCTAGAGACTCAACCCAACTTTTCGCAAAGAAAGTACCCTCCAAACTATATGATACGTAAGGATATATTAAACGTTGGTGCTTTAAACCGTCATACAGAAATCGGGTTTTATTAGAGATCCATTCTTCATTAAGTTCTTCATTTAACCTTGGTAAAACCCTAACGATCTCTGTTTCTTTATAGTCAATTCGAATATTTGAACCTATGGCATCTGAAATATCAATAGAGTCCACTGTTTTTAGCTCCCAAGGTCTAGCAATGAAAGCATAAGGTTTTGACGTTAAAGCACCAACAGGACATAGGTCAATAACGTTCCCTGACAATTCTGACTGAAAAACTTTTTCTATATACGTACCGATCTCAGTATGCGTACCACGTGCGGTCGTACCTAAATCTCCCAATCCTGCAATCTCAGAAGCAAATCTAACACAACGTGTACAATGTATACACCTGGTCATTATAGTTTTAAGTATAGGACCTACATTTTTATCTTCTGTAGTGCGTTTAAAATCATAAAATCTACTTCTGTCCGAACCAAATGCTATAGCTTGATCTTGTAAGTCACACTCACCTCCCTGATCACAAATTGGGCAATCGAGTGGGTGGTTTAGTAAAAGGAATTCTAGCACACCTTCACGTGCTTTTTTTACTAATGGTGTGTTTGTGAAAATTTTCATTCCAACCATTACTGGCATTGCACACGAGACTACTGGTTTAGGTGATTTCTCAACTTCTACCAAACACATTCTACAATTACCTGCTATTGAGAGTTTTTCATAGTAACAAAATCTGGGTATTTCAACACCCACCAATTCACAAGCTTCCAAAATAGTAGTGTTCGGTTGAACAAAAACTTTTAAATTATCTACATGTATTTTTAACATAAAATTGAATTGCTCTAGTTAGCTTATGTATAAGTATAACAGTATATATAGGTGATAACGGGTTCGAACCATTAACTTTTTCGTTGTAAGCGAAACACTCTACCGATTGAGTTAATCACCTTTTACGTTAGTAAGAAAACTTCACAATAATCACACGTCCTCTAAACTAAAGCAGCCGTCATTTTATATGCCCATAAACCAAATAAATTTGGTGATAGAAATAAGAAAATAATTAAAAGAAAGGATACGCCTAAAGTAATAGAGTTAATCTGACTTATTGGCTGATAAAAGTGCCACACTGAAACTTTTTCAAAGTAGACTGTTTTTATTATACGAATATAATAAAAAGTCGAAATTACACTGGATAAAATACCTATTATAGCAATAAAGTATAAACAAGACTCTATTGAAGCTAAAAAAACCTGTATTTTCGCATAAAACCCTGCTAAAGGAGGAACTCCTGCTAATGAGAATAGAGCAATAGATAATGTGATAGCTAAAATAGGATTTGCTTTAACCAATAGAGATAAATCTGATATATTTCTACTCGGGTCTGATTGTAATTCAACTGACATTATAATTGACCAAATACAAATACCAGTGATCATATAAATTAAAATATAAAAGAATAACGACTGTAGACCCATAAATGTCCCTAAGCTAAAAGCAATTAATAAATACCCTACGTGACTAATAGCACTATAAGCAATTAATCTTTTTATTTTCCGTTGTTTTAATGTTACAAGTGAACCTATTAAGACAGAAGATATAGCACAAAATATAATAATACTCTGCCACCAATATATATCTGAAAAGAAACTGTTTTGAAAAATCCTAGCGAATAAAACAAAAACGGCCATTTTAGGAACAACCGCAAAAATTGAGGTCGAACTTGTAGGTGCGCCTTCATAAACATCAGGCGCCCACATATGGAATGGTGCTGCAGCTAGTTTAAACAAAAAGCCAACTGCAAGAAAAGCATTTGCCATTATAAGAGCGGAATTATAAGAGTAAAGTTCAAAAAAATGCTCGTGGTGACTATTATTCAGCCCCCATAAAGCCTCATTAAGCAAACAATACATGTGGTCAAAATTAGTCACACCTGTAAAACCATAAATTAATGAGGAGCCAAAGAGAATAAGACCTGATGAAAACGCGCCTAAAATAAAATATTTTAATCCAGCTTCGGTTGAAAAAGCAGACTTTCTTTTAAAAGCGGCTAATGCATAAAAGGATAAACTTTGCATTTCAATTGCTAAATAAGCCGAAATTAAATCATATGATGAAGTTAGTAACATAAGGCCTAACACTGCAAGCAAAACTAATAAATAGTACTCATAAGAATTAAGATGATAACTTTTTATATACTCTTGAGAAATAGCTAAGCAAGCAACAGACGAAATAAGAATAATACTTTGACTAAATGTAGTTAGATCATCATAAATAAAAGTCTTATTAAAGATAATCCTAAAACTTATAGGATTATTATAAAGTAAAAATAAAGTCCATAATAGGATTAGAATACTTAACCAAGATATACTTTTATTTATTAAAGGATAATTATATTTAGGACTTGCTACTAAAAGAACACCATGAATAACTAGTGATAAAATGGAAGTAACTAAAAATAATTCAGGTAAAATAATTTTAACGTCGTTAAGGAAAAGAATAGAAAAGTCCATAAACATAAAAAGTTTTAGCTAATCAGATAGAGCTTCTAAAAAAAGCACCTTTATTACCAATTTTTTTCTGACATTTAGAGTTTAAAACTCTTTAAGTTGGATTCGAACCAACGACCTAATGGTTAACAGCCATCCGCTCTGCCGCTGAGCTATTAAAGAAAACCATACTTAAAAATAATATGGAAGCGTAGCGTTAGCTACGCTTTTTTGTATACTTGAATGTTGTTTCGCAATAGTGCTAGCTGATTTTGTTAAATATTTAGTTTGAGCATATGGTAACATAATATAATTAATAACCATTACATAAAAACCAAATCCATCAGTACTGTTACTCAGCATATGGTTTATCTTATTAGAAGAATTAGAGGCATAATCTTGTATTAACAAATTTTTTGCTTCAGCAGTAGTTAATTGCTCTTTATTTAAATAAAAAAGACCAATAGCACCAACACCCAGTTTTTTTGTTCTGGTTTTTAGAACTGCCGCAAGTTTAGGTATAAAGTAATGTACAATTAAAGCATAAAAAGCAAAAAAAAATAAGAGTAACCAAAAGGTTTGCAGAAAAAAAGTAATTATATCAAATTGAGGCATTTTAGTTGTAGCATTCGTTGTGGCGTACTTTTATCTAAGTACTTAGATAAGTAGTACCGTGGCTACTCCACCAACTATTCCCCCGATAGGAAATACTTAATGAGTAGGTCTATGCATCTACCGAATCAGAATGCTAGACATACGAGGATGCCAAAACTACTAATAACTAAAACAAAGATTTTGAACAAGTCCGCCAATTCTTTGGCGACGACCGTATACCCGTCTTTGGTTTTCCGAAGGCTTTTCAGGGAGGACTGCATTTTCCCTTCAAAATCTTCTTTGACTACTTCCCTATAAGCAGGATGTCTAATTACATTAAGTAAGAAGACATGAAGCTTGTTAAACGAGAATATAATTAATACAATTAAAAATAATAAAACACAAAATCAATTTTCTTAGGTGAGACATAGTGGATCAACTGATTGTTTAGGGTTAAGCTAAATTTCTATAAATTATTTATGTCGATACTTAGTAAAAAAGCTACTTTTGGTCGGTATTTACCAACTAGACTTTTGGAAGCCGGAAATACCTCCTAAATGAGCAAATGTTCGTACCATAATTCGTGAAAGGCGAAAAGCACGCGAAACAGCTTTCCCCCTACCTGTAAGTATACAACGATTATTTAGTCTTGTTTTAGAACTATTTTTTGGTAACCCTGTTAAGTCAACTCCCGCTTGCCACCTGATAGCAGCAGGTAAGCTCCTATTGGATAAGATATACTTTAGAGTAGATCTTTTTTGTTCATACTTTAAGACTAAATCACGACGTTTTTTATCTCGCTCAATTAAATTTTTCATTACTCCCATTCTAAGGCACCAATCTGCCAAGCATAAATAAACCCAACCCCTAACTCCACAATAAAGTCAACCATTGTCCAAAACCCTAATGACGAAACAGTACTTAAAGAGCTAGCCCATGGGAATAAAAACATAGCTTCTATATCAAATATCATAAATAAGATAGCTATTAAATAAAATCGTACATCAAATGTATGTCGTGCATCTTCATAAGGGTCGAACCCACACTCATAAGCTGATAATTTTTCTGTATCGGGGTTTTGTACTGATAATAAATAAGACAGAGTAAAAATAATTAACGATAAAATAATTGATACAATTAAAAATAATAAAATAGAAAAGTACTCCTCTTTAAATAACGATTGCATGTATATTTAGAATTTGAGAAAAATATATGTAAGGTAAAGGTAAATCTCGATAAATTATTTATGTTGTTTTAAAGTGACCATAACTAATTAAAATGTTTTATCTTTATCATTTAGTAAAGAAGCTACTTTTGGTAGTGAGATAATAGAGCCTTTAGGTTTAACCAAAATGGAAAATAACCAACTAAATTGGATAATGAAATGACTTTATTATTATAAATAGACAAAATTTTAAAATTAATTTCTAAATGTGTTGATGGACGTGGCCATAATTTAGATTTGAGTAACTGATGACGAATTGCCAAGTGCAACTTACTAGATATTTGTATTAAATCACCTTGTTTTAATAAATAATTACTACTGGTAATTCTTTTATTATTAACATAAACATTCCCGTGCGTGATCCATTGTTTTGCTGTGTTAACACTATTAACAAAATGTGCTCGATAAAGTGTCGTATCCAGACGAGTTTCCAAAGAGTTCAAAAAAAGATCAGACGCCCCTTGTTGGGTAGATTTTAATTTACTTTTAAACGAAGCTCGACGTGAAACTGTTTTTAAATATTTATCGGATAATTTTCCGTAAAAAAGATTTAGTCTTTGTTTAGTTGCTAAATTAGACCGGTGTAAATTTTTTAATGGCTTTGCATTACGGGATACTTGGTATAAACTATGGTTAAAGAATTTATACGGATTTAATGACGTAAGTCGAGTAACTAACGCCCCCCATTTTTTTTTCTTAAAATTGAGAAACTTAGAATTACCTCTAATATTTTCACGTAATTTTAAAAAAGATTTATATTGTGGCCTGTATCTATTGTTTAAACCCATATAAGATTATGCTTTAGTTTAATAAATATTTAATTAAATTATAATAAATTTTCCCACCATTTTTAGACATAAAATTTCCTGTAATAGGGTAGTCTACCTTCTCTGGACTGTTAGTACTATTTATAAAGGAAATGGCTGGAATATCCATCTTTGTAGCCTCATGTAAAGCCTCTAAACTTTGTGAGTGATTATATATAACCAGTAAGTCGGGTTTTTTATTTAAATTCAGGATTCCACCAAATTTTTCATAAAAAAGCCACTTTTCTTTTTCATTTTTTAGATTAAAGTTGCTAAGAAACTTCTTTTTATAAAAAAATAAGTTAGGACCATTAGTTAAAACACCGTTTATCCATGATTGGTCTGAAATATACGAATGATTTTTTAAAGTACATAATTTTATTAATTTAAGCTTTTCTGTTTCCGGAAACCCAACGAACAAGATCCTTCCTTTTGAAGAACTTATCTTTGAGATAAGTTTTACTGATTTTTTTATCATCCGAGTTGTTTGATCGAGATCAAAAATACAAAAGTGATCGCGAACCCCTAATAAATAGGGTAGTATTCTAGGATCCCAGATTGATTTACTGAAGCCTAAATAAACTTTTGCTACTATTAAATTAGAAAAAATAAATTGATTTTTGTTTTTTGGGTGTAGCGTAATTTTCATATTACTTATGATCGTTTCCCTTCTTTTCGAAGTATTTTTTCATCCTGATACAGGATACCTTTTCCTTTGTAAGGCTCGGGCAACTTATAGGATTTAATTGTAGCCGCCATCTGATAAACTTTTTGCTTATCATGACCATAAACAGATATTACAGTGGGCTTTAAACAAATAACTTTTAGATTAGCAGGGACTAGAAGATAAATTTTATGACTATATCCGAGTTTTAAGTTTAAAATTTGATAAGTATCGGTAGATTCGACCGAAGCTCGATACCCTACTCCAACTAACTTTAATTGCTTACGAAACCCTGTTGTTATACCCAGGATATTTTGACGAATTAAGGAAAAAGTACTCCCTTGTAGAGCTTTCCCATCTAATTTTTTATTACCAAGACCGATAGGAAGTAACTTATCCGTTACAGTTATTTTATTTATATTTAAATCGATAAAAACAAACACACTTAAATGAATAGTTGCATCACTTAGAGGTCCACTAAATAAGAGTTGATTACTATCCAATCTAAAGGAAATATGGGACGGGATTTTTATTGCTTGCCGTGCTAGATTAGACATCTTTACTTGATAATACAAAAGGCTTCACCACCTACCCCCAAACGTCGACTATCTTTATCAGATATAATACCTTTTGAAGTAGATAAAATCAACACGCTTAGTCCCGTGTTTAATTTCCACAAGTCTTGCGCTGAAACATAAACTCTTCTACTTGGTTTCGAAAGAGGAGTCATATGGGGTTTTGCAATGTTAAAACCTGATCCTGGTAAGAAAATTTTGTACATATTAGGGTATGATTTTGAAGTACGATAGCCTACAATAATACCTGTTGGAATAAGTTTGTTTAATATTTGACCACATTTTATACTTTTAGGGTAGTAGATAAAGGACTTTTTGGCTTTAGAACCATTTAGTATTTGTGTTAGCAGATCCACTAGAAGATTCATAATATTTTATATTTTTATGTCCAGAGGCGGATTCGAACCGTCGACCCAAGGATTTTCAGTCCTTTGCTCTACCAACTGAGCTATCGAGACAAATAGGTATACTGGGATTCGAACCCAGGACCAATGGATTAAAAGTCCAGTGCTCTACCATTGAGCTACATACCTGAAATGATATTGGGTGGATAACGGGATTTGAACCCGTGACTTTCAAAACCACAACCTGACACTCTACCAACTGAGTTATATCCACCATTTTGTGATACATCTTATAGGATTTGAACCTATGACCGTCAGCTTAGAAGGCTGTTGCTCTATCCAGCTGAGCTAAAGATGCACCACAACTTAACATTAAGATAAATACGTAGAAGTACTACTTCATGTCGAAAGCTATATGTACAAAGATAGCTCTTGCTATAACGACTAAACATACATCAAAGATATCTTCCGGTGTTGGAGGAAAGACCATAATACTTAATGAAGATTTATCGCATCGTTCAAGTAAATACATGTTAGAATCGTAAACACATACGCTTGAATCATAGCAACTCCTAGTTCTAAACCCACTAATAAAACTAAAACAAGTAATGGGACTAAATGTGCTATAAAGAGTACACCTCCAGATGCCATCATGCTCCATGCAAATCCTGCGATTACTTTTAATAAAGTGTGTCCGGCCATCATATTAGCAAATAGTCGAACACCTAAACTAATTGGTTTAAACATGTATGAAACAAACTCAATAGGTACTAATAATAGAGCTAAACCTAATGAAGTACCTGGAGGTAAAAATAAAGAAACCATATGCAAACCGTGTTCTTTTATACAAATAATATTCACTCCTATAAAAACCATAAGTGCTAATGCAAAGGTAACAATTAAATGACTTGTAATAGTAAAACTATATGGTATTAAACCAATAAGATTAGATAGTAATACGAATAAAAACAGAATAAAGACAAAAGGGAAATATTGTTGACCCCGGGTACCTAAATTATCATGCAGCATATTGGTGATAGTTATATAAAAAGTTTCACCCACGATTTGCCATCTTGATGGAACCAGGTAAAAACTTTTATGAGGAGATAATAACATATTTAACAGAAGAGTAAAACTACCCAAAGCAATAAGGGTAATTAGACTACCATTAGTAAAAGAGATATCAAAATTGTCTAATCTAATAGGAATTAGAGGTATTATTTGGAACTGTTCTAAGGGACTGATTAAAAACATGTAAAGTATTAAAAATGAATAAACTAGGAGTATATATGATTATATAAAAGTAAATAAAATTAATTACCACCCCACCAATAGATAGTAACGAATAAAAACAACCATACTACATCAACAAAATGCCAATACCATGCCGCAGCTTCAAAACCAAAATGGTGCTCTCTGGTAAAATGGTTCCATACTAATCGTATAGTACATACAAGCAAGCAAACTGTTCCAATAAAAACGTGAAAACCATGAAAGCCTGTAGCCATATAAAAGCACGAACCATAAACACTATCCGACATAGTAAACGGTGCGTTTATATATTCAAAACCTTGTAGTGCCGTAAAAAAAATGGCTAAAATAATAGTTAAAACTAGACCTAAAATGGCTTCTTTTCGAGCACCCGCAACAATTGCGTGGTGGGACCAAGTAACAGATGCACCAGAACTTAATAAAATAACCGTATTAAGTAGTGGTATCTCCCATGCACTCAGTACAGGCACAGCTTCTGGTGGCCAAACAGAACCTATATCAAAAGTGGGTGAACCACTTGAATGAAAAAATGCCCAGAAAAAAGCAAAAAAAAACATAATCTCAGAAACGATAAATAAAAGCATACCCATTCGTAACCCTAATTGAACTTCGTACGTATGTTGACCTTCTAGTGTACCTTCACGTATAATATCTCTCCACCAAATATACATAACGAATAGAATCATAAAAAATCCAAATAAAAGTACACTACCACCACCAGCGTAACTATGCATATACATAACTAAACCCGAAGTTAAAGTAAACCCACCAACGGCTGCTACTAATGGCCATGGGCTAGGGTCAACTAAATGAAAAGGGTGCTTTTGGTTGTTTTTTAGGAAGATTTTTGCTTTTTTAGGAAGATTTGAGTATCTTAAACTATTTAATAGTAACATTTTATTAAAAACAAATCAATTTAAACGTATTGATATAAATACGATTTTTAGTTCCTTTACTACAACCATTAAAAAACAGGTGTATCCTAAAGGATACTACTACATATTATCTAAAAAAAAAGGTTTTGTGAAGGGAGTAGGATTTGAACCTACGATAGAATTAACCAACAGATTTACAATCTGCCACTTTTAACCGCTCAGTCATCCCTTCATCTCTTTATTTTTAAAGACATTTTAATTAAGATTTATTCCACTATTTATATAGCCAGAGGGACTTTAGCTGAGACCTGGACCTCTGTCAGCTTTTCAAAGCTGCGGAGTACACTTGCAGCAAAGAAAGCTCCTGCTACCGTAAAGGCAGTAAAGTTCTTTATACTATTTTTTTGCTCGGTCAAACTAAAGTAAATGGCGGCTACCAAATAAAGTCCAACCAATAGTCAAATTTTCAATACAATTACTATAATCTCATTTTTTTTAAAGCCTTCTTAATTTCGAAGGTCTACACCCATTATGAGCGATAGCTGTAAAATCTTTTATAAAGTACACGCCTAACCCTGCTTTTTTTAAACCTGTCACAGAACTGTTTCTACTTCGACCCATACCATTTAAGTGTAAAACAATATTCTTATAACCTAAGTTCTTAGCCTTTAGTCCTAAAAGTTCAACAGCAGCCTGCCCTGCAAATCTACTGGACCGTTTCGCTCCTTTAAACCCAACACTGCCGCAAGAAACCCAAGATTTATTATTACCTAATAAATCAGTCAGGGTAATAATAGTGTTGTTTAAAGAACATTTAATATGAACAATTCCGTGAATACTTGTTAACCCGACATGACGTTTACGAAAAACTTTCTTTTTGGATTTAAATTTAAAAATTTTAGGTCGTTTTTGTAAGCCCAGTAGTTTATTTGTATACCAAAGCGATCTACGTAACCTACCAACATTTTTAAGATCTGAAAGGTTTTTAAATGCTGACATTTAATTTTTTAAATTTTTTTGCTGTTTTACTGTTTGTATGGGTTCTCTGACCACGTATAGGTAATCCTTGTTGAGATCTTATGCCTCTATAAGACCTAATGGTAATTAAAGTAGCCTTAAAATTAAAGAGAGAACGTCTTAGATCTTCAGTAAGAAGTAAAGTTGAATTTTCAATCCCCCGAACTAATTTAATTTTTTGCTCTTTTGTTAATTCAAAAAGCCTAATATTATCTGTCAACCCTAACTCTTTACGTATAGCAACGGATTTATCTTTTCCTATACCATAAATTTGAGTTAATGCTGCAGTAATTTTTTTGTTCTCTGGAATACTGGTACCTAAAAAATAAGCCATAATTATATAAGTAATTTATAAAATGAGATTAAAAACTCATTTTAGATTAATAATGGGAAAACAAAAAGCCAATATACCTCCCAAATAATAAAAATGAATTTTTAATATTGATTAATGATACTTAAAAAAATAAAACCAATTACACCATCACAACGACAACTTAAATTATTAAATAAATCGAGCCTGGTCAACCAACCACCTTTTAAACCAGAAACTCAAGGATCTAAAACTTCAGGGGGTACAAATAATTTAGGACGGATTACAAGTTTTCACAAAGGTGGTGGGCATAAACAAGCCTACAGACACATCGATTTTTATCGAACTAACTTAAACGGTATCGTGACATCTATTGAATATGACCCAAACCGAACTGCTCATATAGCATTAATTTTCAGCACAAAAACTAAAGATTACTCTTATATCATTGCACCGAAAGGAGTAAAAAAAGGTGACCTAATAAAGTCAGGTGACAATGCTGATATAAAAGTAGGACATTCTTTATCATTAGAGAGGATCCCGTTAGGAAGCTTCATCCATAATATTAGTATAAAACCAAATAAAAGGGGTCAACTAGCACGTGCTGCAGGAAACTATGCACAACTAATCCAAAAGAACCAAAAGTATGGTAAACTTAAACTACGTTCAGGCGAACAAATATTTATTTCATTAAACTGCACGGCTACTTTGGGTACTGTTTCCAATGAAAACCATAATCTAATTTCATCAGGAAAAGCAGGAAGATCAAGATGGTTGAACAAACGGCCAACAGTGCGTGGGGTAGCGATGAATCCGGTCGATCACCCACATGGTGGTGGCGAAGGGAAAACTTCAGGTGGACGCCCATCGGTGACCCCTTGGGGTAAACCTACCAGAGGTAAACCAACAAGCAGGTCAAAAGGTAAAACAATACTTCTTAATAATACCAAATACATTAAAGCATAAAAATGAGCAGATCTAATTGGAAAGGACCCTTTATAGATAAATTTTTTTTACGAAAAAGTCTGAAATTAAAGGTAAATATAAAATCGAAAATTAAAACATGCGCACGACAATCAACAGTCTTACCATTTTTAATAGGATCACATATATGGGTTCATACAGGTAAACAATTCATCAAAATTAAAATTGTCGAAGAAATGTTAGGGCACAAATTAGGTGAATTTGTACCTACACGAACAAAGTTTTTTTTTAAAAAAACAAAAAAAAAATAATTATGGGCCAAAAAGTAAATCCAATTGTATTTCGAATAGGTACCAAAAGTAATCAGTGGAAATCTCAATATTTTGGAAAAAACAAAGAAGAAGGAACTTTATTCTTTTACCAAGATTTTGAAATACGTAAATATTTAAACCAAATTTTTGAATCTAATGGGACCATTATAACAAATTGTATTATTAAGCGATCTAATCTAAAGCTGGATTTATCTATACATTTTTATGTAATGTCAAGAGTACCTGCTAAGACCTTACAGTCATTCAGTAAAATATCTACATTAAGAGCTTTTGTTCAAGGTAAATCACTTCGTAAACTAAACTTTTTAACTATGAGTGCTATAAGGGGCAAACTAATTAAAAATTTTAAAAGGTGTTCTTCGACAAAAATTTATATTAAGGATACTCGACAAAATAAATTCAGCTACTCGTTGTTTAAACAAAAACTTATTAGTTCAATACTAAAATTTACTGGGGTATCCAAAGTAGTGGTAAATTTAACAAATATACAAACGGAAACAGTCTTAAATTTAAAAAAGAATTCTGGTCTAAAAACCCGAGTCCAACAGTTAAAGCTTTATTCAAGAGAACGCTTCTTTACAGAAGCATTAGAAATTTTAATATTAGTATTCCAAAGTCGTGAAACCGCAAAATTATTAACATCCTTTATCGCGTTTCAGTTACAAGTAATGAAAAGACACAATAATTTCTTAACATTTTTAAAACGAGGTCTTATTACTTTTAGCAAGTTAAAAAATTCAAATATATCAGGGATTAAAATACTAATTAACGGACGATTTAATGGGGTTCCCAGAGCAAAAGGCAGAATAATACAAGCAGGGCAGTTACCGTTACAAAGTCTGGATTCAAAAATAAATTATCACAATACTGAAGCACAAACTCCGTACGGAACTTTTGGAATTAAGGTCTGGATTTGTGAAAAATAAAAATAAAGTATAGATGCTCTTACAACCAAAACGAACAAAGTATAGAAAATACAGAAAAGGAGTACTACCTAAACTGGAACACCGTGCAAATAAATTAGAGTTTGGGGTTTTTGGCTTAAAAGCAACTGAATCAGGCTGTATTTCTGCTAATCAAATAGAAGCTGCACGACAAGCAATCACCAGAAAAATACAACGAAAGGGCAGGGTTTGGGTTCGGATTTTTCCAAACCTTCCTATTACCTCTAAACCAATTGAAGTACGAATGGGGAAAGGAAAAGGAAGTGTTAGTCATTGGGTAGCTCGGGTCGGAGGTGGAGCCATGCTATTTGAAATTGAAGGTATACCCGAAAAACTCGCTAAATCTGCTTTAAAAATTGGAGCTGCGAAATTACCAGTTAAAACAGTAATCATTTCATAATTAAATATATCAAAAATGACATTATTAAATACAAATTTATTTAAAGCATACGTAAAAACTCAAAGTACATTAATTCGGATTTCTAATATACGGAACCATAAGCTAAAGGGACAAGTCATTGCAGAAAAACCTAATCAGTTAAAGCTTGATTTTGGTCATTATAAACAATCAAAAGTAACTACAGCTGAACTGTACCAATGTTTTAAGTATAATAGAAGAATTCCAGTAATATCTGATCAAACAGATATCTTAAACAATAAAATTAATTTTATTCTAAAAGAAAGAACACCACAGGAAAATCCTATTTTACAAAGTCCCGCATTAAACCCTAAACCAAAAGATTTTACTGCTAAACTAAATTCAATAACGCTGCTAAAACAGGCCTTTGTTTTAAAAAAGTTGATTCATGGAAGAATAATCAAAAAAATTAACGGAGGATTTTTAATAATAACATTAGGGGTTTTTGCATTTTTACCTGCAAGTCACTTTATCTCTCCCTATAATAACCGGAGATATAAAGGTTTTAATATAAAAAGAACTAAGTTACTATTCGCCATAATTCCACTAGAAATACTTGGAATAAAATGTCTAAAGTCAACTTACACTAAGCCAGATTACTATTTTTTAAGTATAGTAGTTTCACTCAAAAAAGCTTTAAAAACATTGGAGAAACACCATAAGCTACCCAATATAAAAAAATTAGTCAGAATTAATAAATTAAAAAACTGTAAAAATTTTAAATCTATTTTAAAATTACTAAAAATAACTCAAAATGCTGGTTTTTAGGACTTGATTTAAAAACAAGTCTTTATCATTCATGTTACTGCTCTATACAAAAAGAACACGACAGCAAAGCTACTGCAATTTATTAAAGAAGTAGTAATGTGGTCCGTAGAAGAATAATTTACTAATAAAAGAATAATATAAAAAAAAGTATAAGAAATGACGGTCTACCCTTTGCATAGTGTACTCCTAATAAAAAAGTCAGAAGTCTTCTGTGGCTAAGTGATCCCGCTGTGTCTTTAATGTCAACCCCAAAGCCAACATATAAAATAGGAGTTGGTTGCTTGTACACCAAACAACTCGTAGTTTATTTAAAAACTTAAGTTTGCGTAGAAGCTTTATTTAAACAACAAGAGAATAAAGCCAATACTTTAGCTATTTCTAAGACTAAATTTCTATGAGTATTCGCATGATTAGAATTTAAAAATACGGATTTAATTTCTTTGGGTGTATATAGTTTAGAATTCTCTTTTAAACATAAAATGGTGAAATTTTCCATTAATTGAATGACTTTACCTGAATGGTAAGTCTGTCTCGAATAACCTATAACAAGCGAACCTTGCATAAAACGGTTCAAACTTAGAAAGTTACTTTTAGCGTAAAGCTTGTTTACTAAATTATTTTTTAGTTTATAGAGTTTAATATTTTCTTTTGCAAGTTTCTGATTTAACTCAATAATTTTTTGTGAATTTATGTTCCCTTGTTGAGCAATAAAAAATTGTGGAGCTTTAAAAATCTCTACTATTTTATCTGCTTTATATTGTTTTTGTATTAGTTTCATCGAAAAAAAGGTTAAAAGGTTTTAAGTTGTTGTACTAGGCTTAGTAGGATTTGAACCTACGACCAAACCGTTATGAGCGGTGCGTTCTACCACTGAACTATAAGCCTTTAATTTTTTTATTTATTCTTATGAATTTTGGATTTCGACAAATACTTACCGTGGGGGTTCTTTGGGTTTTTTTTTTTTGTGATATCCCTAAAGCTAGCAAAAAATTGATAGAATTAGGAATCAAGATAAAAACTAAAGTAAAAAATAGTTTATAAACAAGAAAAGTGGGACTTGAACCCACAACTTTTGGCTTTGGAAACCACTGCTCTACCGATTGAACTATTTTCTTAATGTCTTGTAGAATATTTTGACAATTTATCTTAATAAAAATACTATGAGGTAATTTAAAAACTATAGCCCTTAAAAGCGTTAACATAATATTGTTATTGTAAGTTATAACTTTAATTATACGAGTGTAAGTTCGAGTTTCAAACTGTTCCCGAGATTTTTTGTTTACATGTGGAGATCGCAGCACAGTAACCTTTTTAATTCTAACCGGTATTTTATAAACACTAAACAGCCCTACGAGACTTAATAACTGTTCAATAGTATTCGTAAATAAATTTAATAAAAATAAATTACTGGACTTTAAAGAAATTTTATATATCATATACTTAATCGTAAAAAACCTAAAGATAAATTTAACTTCGGACAATATTTTTTATGCTCAATTATTTTTTTGAATTACGTAATCGTTTAATTTACAGTTTTTTAACGATAATTATTTTAAGTGTTTTATCATTCAACTACCGGGAAGCTTTGCTGTTTTTTTTAGTAAAACCAAGTTTATTTGTTTTTGAAACAAACCAACCTTATTTTATTTATACTAATTTAACCGAAATATTTATTAGTTACCTAAAGTTAGCGGTAATAATAAGCCTATACTTATATATACCATTTATAATACGACATTTCTGGGAGTTTTTAAATCCAGGGCTGTATAGAATAGAGTATCATTATTTAAAATGTTCAATGTACGGGTTTTATATCGTTTGGATTATAAGTACTTTAGCGGTTCATTATTTATTACTCCCGCATTTGTGGGAGTTTTTTTCAGGTTTTGATATAAATATTTTTCAGGGTCCCTTAGGCATGCACTTTGAAGCAAAATTAAATGAATATTTAACTTTTTTAATTAATATGTATTTTTACTCTTGCTTTGGCTCACAA
>Ga0308012_10000787_pt1 | contig 18001 bp, 12 predicted proteins | sample Neamet179_FD_203133 | JGI IMG/M metagenome (GOLD analysis project Ga0308012, IMG submission 203133) | Marine microbial communities from water near the shore, Antarctic Ocean - #179 | ecosystem: Environmental > Aquatic > Marine > Unclassified | place: Southern Ocean | collected 2014-07-25 | reverse complement strand
GATGTTTGGTATTTAATATTTGGTGTTTATTGAGGTATTAAGGGAAAAGAGTGATACCCATTCAGTTAAATCATTACTCACTTATGTTAGATAAAATAAACCAAAGCTACATTGCTTTCAATCTCAATAGCCCACCATGACTCTATCAATTGGCTTACTTTAATTTATCCCTTCATACAATAAGGTCACAAACTTAATGAAATAGGTATTATAAAAATAACTCTCCGTTTTAATTATTTATTCTTTTAAAATAATCAACTACTGATCATCTGTATCAAAACCGTCCAAAGTAACGCCTGCGAAGCCTCCTGTCCCCCCTTGCTCATTACTGCGTAATTTAATCATTAAACGTAAATCATTTGGTGAGTCTGCATGATGTAATGCATCGGCATAAGTTATTAAGCCTTGTTGGTAATGCTTAAATAACGATTGATCAAACGTTTGCATACCTAATTCATTTGATTTTTCCATGACATCTTTAATACTACCTACATCACCTTTTTTAATGAGTTCACTAATATAAGGCGAATTAAGCAAGACTTCGATCGCAGCAATACGATTTTCACCGTCGAGTGTAGGCACTAATTGCTGCGCAATAATACCGCGGAGGTTTAACGCTAAATCAAATAACAACTTACCATGTTGATCTGCCGGCACCAAATGCATAATACGGTCAATGGCTTGGTTAGCATTGTTTGCATGTAACGTAGCTATACATAAATGCCCTGTTTCAGCAAAACTTAAAGCATGTTCCATTATTTCTTGATTACGGATCTCACCAATAAGTATAACGTCAGGCGCTTGACGCAGTGAACTTTGTAATGCCGCATCAAAAGAAACGGTATCTAAACCCACTTCACGTTGAGTAACCATACTTTTTCCATGCTCATGCACAAACTCTACGGGGTCTTCTATCGTTAAAATATGTCCATAAGAGTTACGGTTACGATAACCAATCAAAGAGGCCATTGAGGTTGACTTACCCGTACCCGTACCACCAACAAAAAGTACTAAACCACGTTTAGACATCACAACGTCTTTGAGAATAGGCGGTAAGCCTAAATCATCAACATCAGGTATTTCGGTAACAATTCTCCGCACAACCATACCAGCCATGTCTCGTTGCCAAAAGGCAGAAATACGAAAACGACCAATACCGTCAAGTTGAATCGCAAAGTTGCATTCTTTTTCTGTATCAAATTGCTTCTTTTGCTTTTCATTCATCGTATCATAAACTAGTGATAATGATTGTTCTGCCGTCAATACCACGTCACCTATAGGCAGTAACTCACCATTTATTTTGGCACTAACTTTTAACTTAGCAGTAACGAACATATCAGAGGCGTCTTGCTTTACCATTTTTTCTAATAATTCATGAAGATTCATTTAATATCCTTTATGACACTCATTTATTACATTCAATTATGTATATATTTAGTTAAAATTACCGATGATATTCTTAATTAGTACCCTGAAAATTGGTTTTTATCTACCGCTTTTTCCATCGCATCTTTTTTAGTGATCATGCCTCGATTAACAAGGCCTTGTAAGCATTGATCCATGGTTTGCATACCATGTTGCATACCTGTTTGAATGGCAGAGTACATTTGAGCAATTTTATCCTCACGAATAAGGTTTCGAATAGCGGGAACACCAATCATAATTTCATGAGCAGCAACTCGCCCACCGCCAACTCTTTTAATAAGCGTTTGTGAAATTACAGCACGCAGTGACTCTGACAACATTGAGCGAACCATCGACTTTTCTTCACCAGGGAATACATCAATAATACGGTCAATCGTTTTAGGTGCTGAGGTTGTATGCAACGTACCAAACACTAAATGTCCCGTTTCAGCCGCTGTCATCGCTAATCTAATCGTTTCTAAATCTCGCATTTCACCAACGAGAATTACATCAGGATCTTCACGTAACGCTGAACGTAAAGCGGCTGAAAAACTTAAGGTGTCACGATGAACTTCTCTTTGGTTAATAAGGCACTTTTTATTTTCATGTACAAATTCTATCGGATCTTCAATCGTAAGAATATGATCAGGTTTATTATCGTTAATATAATCAACCATTGCAGCCAATGTTGTCGATTTACCTGAACCTGTTGGCCCTGTAACTAAAACTAAACCACGTGGCGTATTAGATATTTCACGAAAAATATCAGGACAGCCTAAATCATCTAGTGATAATATTTTACTTGGAATGGTACGAAATACCGCCGCTGGACCACGATTTTGATTAAAAGCATTAACACGAAAACGGGCTAAATTAGGGACTTCAAAAGAGAAATCGACCTCTAAATTTTCTTCATACTCTTTACGCTGACGATCATTCATAATGTCGTACACTAATGCATTAACATCTTTAGCATCAAAAGCTGGAATATTCAATTTTCGTACGTCACCATCAACACGAATAGCAGGAGGGGTACCTGTTGATAAATGTAAATCTGACGCAGCATGTTGCACACTAAAGGCAAGTAATTCGGTAATATCCATAAAAATCTCTTTGTCTGTAATAAATATAAAATGATGGTATAGGTCGATAAAAAATAAACGATTACCTTTTATCGATGATTATTAATAGGCGCTTGTTGAACACAGGTTGATAATCGTTAATTTTTGATAGCTAATTCTTAATCGCTAATTGGCAAAAGTTATGATTAAGCAAGCCACGAGTAAAAATTTATTATTCCGTATAATTAGCTAATGTTAAGTGTTTTTTAGGTCTTGTTAGATATTGTTAGGTACTATTTACTGGTAATAATTAATCAGGAATGCCCTAATAGGTTATACTAACCAGAAAATAATACCGATTAAAACAGTTAACTATAATTTAACATGATAAATATTAAAAATAATATTGATAAAATTAAAGCCCAAATTCAGCAAGCGTGCCAAAAAAGTAACCGGCTAACATCTCTAGCTAAATCACCGACACATACATTGCCCGTATCATTACTCGCGGTCAGCAAAACCAAGCCCTCAACACTCATTGAGCAAGCCTATATAACTGGACAGCATGATTTTGGTGAAAATTACCTGCAAGAAGCAATAGAGAAAATAGCAGAGCTGGCACATTTACCTCAATTAAACTGGCACTTTATTGGTCCTATTCAATCCAATAAAACGAAACAAATAGCCAGTAACTTCTCTTGGGTGCACAGTGTCGACAGAGAAAAAATTGCACTACGTTTAAATCAACATATTCAAGATGATAATCGCCACAGTACTCCGCTAAACGTTTGTTTACAAGTGAATATTAGTAATGAAGACTCAAAGTCAGGCGTAGCTATTGAAGAGGTTTTATCACTCGCTAATACCGTCAATAATTGTGATAAACTCATCTTACGTGGATTAATGGCCGTGCCTGAAAAAAATGCAGATAAAAATGATTACGAAAAGATGCAACGTTTATTTGTACAATTAAAAAAAATATACCCCAGTGTCGATACACTTTCTCTCGGTATGTCTAATGATTTAGATCAAGCTGTAGCTCATGGCTCTACTATGGTAAGAATTGGTACCGCTATCTTTGGTGCTAGAACAAACAAAAATTAACTTTTAGGAATATTTATGAACAACATTGCTTTTATTGGTGCCGGAAACATGGCTCGTGCGATTATTATTGGCTTAGTAAATTCAGGCGTTTCACCAGAAAGTATTATGGTGGCTAATCCTTCAGAAGGAAAAAGGCTCGCATTAGCCGAAGAGTTTGGTGTTTTACACACGCATGATAATATCAAAGCCAGTGAATTTGCGGACGTTATAGCACTTTGTGTTAAGCCACACTTTATTACTGATGTTTGTGCTCAAATAAGCCAAGCTATCGATATTGCAGGTAAGCTATTTATTTCTGTTGCTGCTGGTACGACAGTTGCACAAATTCAATCCGCTTTATCTAATGATTTATCGAAAGGTAACGCTGACAACCTAGCACCTGTTGTGCGTGTTATGCCAAACACTCCTTCTCAACTAGGTTTAGGGATGAGTGGTTTATATGCCTCAAATGAAGTCAGTGCTGAGCAAAAGGCAAGTGCTGATACATTAATGACCGCAGTAGGTAAAATTATTTGGTTATCGACTGAAGATAAAATTAATAATATTATTGCCGTTGCAGGCTCTGCGCCCGCTTATTACTTTTTATTCATGGAAGCCATGGAAAAACAAGCCATTGCCTTAGGTTTTACAGCCGAAGAAAGTCGTATGTTAGTACAGCAAACGGCATTAGGCTCTACCCAAATGGTTGCCCAGAATGCAGAGCTAGAAATCAGTACATTACGTGGTAATGTTACCTCTAAAGGCGGTACCACACATGCCGCTATTGAACAGTTTAAACAAGAAGGTTTAGACGAAATAGTTAAAAACTCGATGAATGCCGCCATTAATCGTGCTGAAGAAATGGCTAAATAGCGTTTAATCAGACAGTTTTATTCATCATATTTACAATGACACAGAGGAAAAAAAATGGAAGCAATTATTTATTTGCTTAGGTTCGCCTTCGACGCCTTATTAATGATTTTAATCGTGAGAGTATGGCTGCAGTGGGTAAAAGCTGATTTTTATAATCCCTTAAGCCAATTTATTGTTAAAGTCAGTAATCCCTTAGTTGTACCTGTTCGTCGTCTAATTCCTGGCTTGGGTGGTATCGACTTAGCAACCTTATTAATTGCTTACGTGGTAGCTACATTAAAATTTGTTACTTTAGCCGCATTATCAGGTGAAAACTTAGGTGTATTAGCTTTTTATATTGGTTTATTAGTCTTACTAAAACAAGCCGGATTTTTACTCTTCGTTATTATGATAATTATGGCAGTCATGAGTTGGGTTGTTCAAGGTTACAACGCTACACTAGCAGTACTTAGCCAATTAACAGAACCTTTTTTGAACCCAATTCGTAAAATATTACCTAACATGGGTGGCTTAGATTTATCAATGTTAGTTGCTTTTTTAGCCATGAACGTTATCAATATACTGTTATCTAACTCGTTACCTTCTTGGGGTGCATTGTAAGATAAAATGATCTGAGGTCTTATAGTTTAACCATTAAATTTTAAGCCCTCATAGTTTGTTCTTTATTTTTTATCCGTTAATCAAACATGAATAAAGAACAACACCCACTTTTTATAGGGGAAAAAAACATGAAAAAATCATTATTAATATTACTTATTGCGCTGAGCTTCAGTGTCTTTATTATAGGTAATACTCATGCTGAAAACATGAAAAAACTAGGAACCATGAATGTACATTATATGGCTATTGGTTCCACTTTTTTTACACCTGAAATTGCTAAAGCTTATGGTATTACACGTAGTCGTTATAACGGGTTAATTAATATATCTGTATTAGATAATAGCCTGCAAGGTAACCCTGCTAAAACAGTTAGCATAATGGGTAAAGCTAAAAATAATTTAGGCCAATTTAAAGATCTAGACTTCACAAAAGTACAAGAAGGCACGTCCATTTATTATCTTGCTCAAGTTAACTATGCCAATGAAGAGACACTTCATTTTGATATAATGATCAACGACGGCAAAGAAACTCAACAGTTAAAATTTTCTCAAATATTCTATATTGATTAATAACTAACGAAACCTGATTATATTAAAAGCGCTTTAAGGCGCTTTTTTTATACGTAAAATCAAGCTTAATTTTAGCGAAATATGCCTATTTAGGGTAGAATATCGCGATTATATCCTTCCTTTATAAAACAGCACTAGCTACAGGTAATCATCATGTCAAAAATTGTATTAGCCACTGGAAATCAGGGTAAAGTTAAAGAGTTAGCGCATTTACTGGCTGAGCAATCTATTGAAATAGTACCGCAAAGTGACTTTAATGTACCTGACGTTGCCGAAACAGGTACCACCTTTGTAGAAAATGCCATTATCAAAGCACGTCATGCTGCAAAAATTACCGGTCTACCCGCTATCGCCGATGATTCAGGACTTGAAGTCGATGCCTTAAATGGAGCTCCAGGCGTTTATTCGGCAAGGTACGCAGAAGATATTATTAAGAGTAAAGGAACTGGCGAAAAAGTTACCGACAATGATAATACAAATAAGTTACTTGCTGCATTAGAAAATACACCTGACGCATTACGAACAGCACGATTCCACTGTGTTTTGGTGTATATGAAACACGAAAACGATCCAACGCCACTTATTTGCCATGGGGTTTGGGAAGGCTCTATTGCTAGAAAAAAACAAGGTGAACAAGGATTTGGTTACGACCCTGTATTTTGGCAAAATGATTTACAACAGTCGTCAGCACAATTAACGCGCGAGTTAAAAAATAAATTAAGTCATCGTGGCCAAGCATTAACCAAATTAGTTGAACAATTACCTTCAACGGCATCATAAAAAGTATAACGGGGTTTAGAATTATCGTTCCGTAATCTTTCAATAACCTTTCAATAATCAATACACCTCGACTCAACGTAACTAAACTAAACTAAACTAAAATTATTTATGCTAAAAGAAACAATGTTAAAAATACAACCTCTGTCACTGTACATTCATATTCCGTGGTGTGTAGAGAAATGCCCTTATTGTGACTTTAATTCTCATGCCGTAAGGGACGTTATTCCTGAACAAGCATACGTAACCGCTTTAATTGCAGATTTAGAGGCCGACATTGAGCGCTTTCAATTAACTAATCGTCCACTACATTCTATTTTTATTGGCGGTGGTACACCAAGCTTGTTTTCTGCTGAGGCTATTGAACGTTTACTTACACAAGTACTCAATCGATTTATTCATGAGAAAGATATAGAAATTACACTAGAAGCAAACCCAGGTACTGTTGAAGCCGATAAATTTATTGGGTTTTTTAATGCTGGGGTAAGTAGATTGTCAATCGGTGTACAAAGTTTTGCGTCTGATAAATTAATAAAACTTGGCCGAATTCATGATAGTAATCAAGCTAAAACAGCCGCTAAGTTAGCCACAGAAAGTGGGGTAACAAGCTTTAATTTAGATTTAATGCACGGCTTACCGAACCAGTCTATTGATAATGCGCTCGATGATTTAAAAATAGCAATCAGTCTAAATCCTAGCCATATATCTTGGTATCAATTAACCATTGAACCAAATACTATCTTTCATTCTAAACCCCCTAAATTACCTGTTGATGATATTTTATGGGAAATTCAAGATCAGGGCATAAAATTACTTAATGAAGCGGGTTATCAGCAGTACGAAATATCAGCCTACGCTAAACCCGGTTATCAATGTCAGCATAATTTGAACTACTGGCAATATGGTGACTACCTCGGTATTGGTTGCGGAGCACACGGTAAAATTACTGATGTTAATAGCAATAAAATTATGCGCACCGTAAAAGTTAAACACCCAAAAGGTTACTTAGATAACGAGAGAAACTTTTTAGATCAATTAACTGAAGTAAGTGACTCTGATCGCCCTTTTGAATATATGATGAATCAGTTAAGACTCCACCGTGTATTTAAGGTAAGTCAATTTGAAGAAAGTACAGGGCTGAGTATAAACGTGGTATTACCAAAGCTTGAAGAAGCGCAAAGTAAAAACCTTATGACTGTTAAGATAAAAGACAATGAAGAATATTGGCAAGTAACCACAACAGGTCAAAGGTACTTAAATGATCTGCTAGAGCTTTTTCTATGAGTCAATCGAGCTTAGGTAAATCATCGCCTTCCTCCAAGTTAACGCTAATGGTCGCTTTTTCAGAGCATAAAAGTGAACAAAAAAGTCAACCTGAGGTTATTGAAAAAGAGACTACCGAAGCGCAATTACAACTTGACCATATTTTCATGCAAAGAGCTTTTGAGCTAGCACAACAGGCAGAGCAACATGATGAGATTCCTGTTGGTGCCGTCGTTGTATACCAAGGTAAAATTATTGGTGAGGGCTTTAATCAATCAATCATGCTTAATGACCCATCAAGCCATGCAGAAATGAATGCGGTTAGGCAAGCAGGACAACACCTTAACAATTATCGACTAATAGATTGTACTTTATACGTGACCCTTGAACCTTGTCCTATGTGCGCTGGTTTATTAGTGCACAGTAGAATAGGACGCTTAGTTTATGCCGCTAACGATTTTAAAACAGGTGCTGCCGGTAGTGCTTTTAACCTTGTTAATAACGCACAATTAAATCATCAAATAAGCGTCAGCTCTACGGTAATGCAAGCCGAATGTAGCCAATTACTCTCTGCATTTTTTAAACGACGTAGAAAAGAAAAAAAACAAGCAAAAAACTTAGTCAAATAAAAATAAACTGAATAACCCTATATAACGTTTAAAAAAATATATTCATAAGTAAAGAATGTGAAATAAATGTAAATTATATGGCGAATATGAAGCACTGTGCTAACGTATAAGTACTCCCTTACGCTATGTTAGGTCTGGTTAGTGGTGATACCTTGATGCCTCATAATTTTTACAATTATGAACAATATCCTAATAATGCCCACAAAAATTAACCTAGACAACATCCGTACTTAATGGTCTCACTATGCAAAATAAATCGCTTGATGGAAAATTATTAAACGTTGGTCATGTTAAGTATTCTATTAGTATGCAAATACCTATTGCTGCTTTCATTTTGGTACTGAGTGTTACAACCTTAATCAGTATTTTATTTTATTATGAAACAGAGCGTTTATTAGCACAGCAAATTCGTAATGAAGTCGCTATTGAAAGTGATCTCGTTGAGCCGATGATTGAGCAACTTTATAGACAAGCGCATGCTGATATATTGTTTTTAAGTCGTATCCCCTCTATTCAAAACCTACTCAAATCGTCAACCGCAGATGATAACAATAACTACCAGTTATCTAAAAGCCGTATTGAGCATATTTTTAACCAGTTCCTGATTAATAAAGCCTTTTATTACCAGATTCGTTATATTGGGGTAGCCGATAACGGCAAAGAACTCATTAATGTTCGTAATGATACCCGTAGTATTGTCATTCCTAGTTCACGCTTGCAGCAAAAATCAAAAAGACCTTACTTTAATGCCACAATCAATAAAGACCCAGGCCAAGTTTATTTTTCAAAAATAGAATTAGCTAAAAATTATGGCAAAATTGAATTACCACACAAACCGACATTACGGGCAGCAACACCCATATATGATCCTAAAACAGGAAAGGTTTTTGGTCTTGTGATTATTAATTTAAATTTTGGTGACTATATAGCTCAATTGAAAAATAATAAGCTAAATCAGTTATCATTTTATTTAACAAATAATGATGGTGACTACATTTCACATCCAGATAACAGTAAAACGTTTGGTTTTGACCTTGATAAACGTTATTTAATTCAAGAAGAGTTTCCTCCCCTTACACCCGTTGTTAATAATAAAATTACAGAGTTCGATTTAAGAAATATTAATATCGAAGGTAGTAAGTATCTAGGCCATTATCAGCAAGTAATGTTAAAGCACTTTGATAATGTTCACCCACTTAATTTATTAGTTTTAAAAAACCGGACCAAAATAGAACGTACCCTTACTGACTATAAAACGCGTAGTTTACTACTGGGTAGTATCTTAGCGTTACTTGCTTTGATCATATCAATCATCGCAGCAAAACGTATTGCAACACCGTTACAACAAATAACAAAGAGTTTAAAGAATTATGAAAAATCAACTTTATTAAACGAACTTCCTATTAGCAGTAAAACTGAAATTGGTGTACTAGCACGTAGCTTTAATAATTTATTTATACAAATGCAACTTGCATTAAAAGAACAAGAAAATTATGCATTAGCGGCTAAAAAAAGTTCCGAACAGATTAAATCTATAGTTTCTAGTGCTGCAGAAGGCTTCATTACGGTGGATGAACGCGGCATTATTACGGCTTTCAATCAAGCCGCACAAGAAATATTTGGCTACAGCGAAAAAGAAGCATTAAATAAAAATATCAATCTACTGATGCCCTTTAAAGACATTTCGATGCATGATGAATATCTACAAGACTATAAAAAAAGGGGTGTTGCTAGTATTACTGGCACAGGAAGGAAATTACAAGGGCAGAAAAAAACAGGTAAATATTTCCCTATACATGTATCCATATCAAAAGTATCCAGTGAACAAGGTATGTTTTTTACCAGTATTATTCGAGATATATCAAAAGAAGAGTTACTCGAATTAGCACAAGATAAACATCAACAAGCGTTAATAGAAATCAATCAACGAATAACCCTCGCCACTGATGCTGCAAGCCTTGGTATTTGGCAATATGACATGGCTAATGACGTATTGACCTGGGATGACTGGATGCATAAAATTTATGAAACATTACCAATTAATTTTGGTAAAAATTTAAAGGCATGGCAAGAAATGGTGCACGCTGACGATATTGAGCAAGCCAATATAGCTATAATAGAGTCTATTAAAAATAAAACTAATCTTGATTACGAATTCAGGATTATAACGCCTTCAGGGGATATAAAGCATATCAAAGCTATGGCGCTGATAAAGCTAGATCGTCTGGGTAATGCAGTACAAATCACCGGCGTTAATTTTGATATAACTGAACGTAAATCAATAGAACAAAAGCATATAGACGCTAAAGAATTAGCAGAAAGTATTGTTCGTCATAAAACTGAATTTTTTGCAAGTATGAGCCATGAAATTCGTACACCGATGAATGGTATTATCGGTATGTTAGGCCTTTTATTACGAAACCCTCTCAGTGAAGAGCAATTACATAGAGTAGAATTAGCTAACGCAAGTGCTGAAGCTTTATTAAGTTTAATTAATAATATTCTTGATTTTTCTAAGGTCGATATTGGTAAACTTGATTTAGAAGTCATTGATTTTGATTTAAGAAAATTATTTGGCGAATTTAGTGAGTCGCTTTCCTTAACAGGACAAGAGAAAAATATTGAAATAATTCTAGATACTCGTGGTATTGAGCATAGCCATGTAAAAGGTGATCCTGGTCGTATTCGACAAATCCTTAATAACTTAATAGGCAACGCGATTAAATTTACCGAAACAGGTGAAATAGTCATTACGGCAAACTTAATAGAAAAAAATGAACAGTTATTATTAGCATGTAATGTACGAGATACTGGTATAGGAGTACCACAAGATAAAATATCGACTCTATTCCAATCATTTACACAAGTAGATGCGTCGACAACTAGGAAATACGGGGGGACAGGGTTAGGTCTCACTATTTGTAAACAGTTATGTGAATTAATGCAAGGTAGCATGCAAGTTTCAAGCGTATTAGGCCAAGGTTCAACTTTTTATTTTACGATTAACTTAGCTAAAAGTGAGCACTCAACGACGGTATTACCTCCCGTTGATATTAAAAATACGCCTATATTAATTATTGATGACAATACGACAAATCGATTAGTATTAAGAGAGCAATTGGAGCATTGGGGTGCAATTATCTACGAAGCAGAGAGTGGCCTATCGGCTTTAGCTTTACTTGAAAATAATGCGTTAAATACACAACAAGCTAATATAAAAATAGCTTTTATTGATATGCATATGCCTCATATGGATGGTACTGAAGTAGGAATAAACATTAAGAAGAATCACTTATTAAAAGAAACAAAGTTAGTGATGATGGCTTCTATGTCTGTTCGAGATAATGCTAATAACTTTAAAAACTTAGGTTTTTCAACCTATTTTCATAAACCCGCTATTACCCATGATTTATTTAAAGCGTTAAGTTTATGTTTATCTAAAAATGACGCTATTACAAAAGAAACACGATTAAAATCGGGTCAAATTTTACAAGATGGCCTACCTGTAATAAAATCTGAGCACCAGCCTGATTTCAGTCAATGTAAAGTGTTGCTCGTTGAAGATAATCGTATTAATCAAGAGGTCGCGTGTCATATGCTAGCTGAGTTCAGTATTACACCTGACGTGGCTATTAATGGATTATCTGCTTTAGTACAATTACAAAAAACAAAAAATGATAAGCCATACGATATTATCTTCATGGACTGTCAAATGCCTGAAATGGATGGTTATCAAGCGACAAGCGCTATTCGTAATGGTGAAGCGGGTGAGAATTATAAAGCGATTACTATTATTGCGATGACTGCAAATGCAATGGTAGGTGATAGAGAGAAGTGTTTAACTGCAGGCATGACTGATTACTTGAGTAAACCTATTGACCCCGTAAAAATACAAGAGAAATTAGTTCAATATTTTAAACCGTTAAATATAACGAATAGAGAGAGCAAGTGTAATTCCAATGCTCAGCAGGATATTAACGCTTCAAAATCAATGAGTGTAGATGAGAAGTTAAATGTTTGGCAAAGAGATAAGTTTAGTAAACGTTTAAATAATAATGAAATTATTCAACAAAAGATCATCACGTTATTCTTAGAAGAAATACCTAAACTATTAAACCAATTATCAAGCAGCATTGCCTTACAAGATAATAAGTCTCAACATGACATTAGCCATAAAATACAAGGAATGTCAGCGAACTTAAATGCTGAAGAGCTATTACAATGCACTAAAGAATTTAATGTCTATGTAAAAAAAGAAAAATCGGATCAAAAAATAATAGAAGCGTTATTCAAAGCCATGAAATTAAGTTTTATTTCACTTGAAATAGCTCTTAACAAAACATAAAAAATTACGCCACTAACCCTCATGTTAAGTGATCATAAACATTTAAAAAAATACAAACTTATCCGAGTGAAAGGAATCAATCGATAAAGCTTATGAAATACCAGATAAAATCGTTATGCCATAAAGGTTCAATTAGAAAAAATAATGAAGATGCTATCTGTCATGCTACCCATGAAGTTTTAGGGATAACCTGGATGATAATTGCAGATGGTATGGGTGGTCATAACGCTGGTGAAGTAGCGAGTAAAATGCTGATTGAGCATATAAAAATAGCTTTAGAGGAAATATCATATAGAGCTCTCCCCCTTTGGGATAACTGGATTATAGCGCAATTAAATAGTGCTAATTTAGCGATTATTCAATCAGCAAAAAACAATCATAAGCTCAAAGGAATGGGGACCACTTGCGTATTGATGATTATAGATAATGCTGAATGCCATCTAGGCTGGGTTGGTGATTCTCGCGGTTACTCTTTAAAAAATAATAACTTAAAACAAGAGACGACTGATCATACTATGCTGCAAGCATTAATTAATAAAGGCGCTATTACCGCTGAAGTTGCAAAAGAGTCAAAGGCTAAAAGCTTACTTTCTCAAGCGATAGGTGTAAAAGAGAATATATTGGTTGAAACAACAAGGTTTTCGATAGATGAAGGTGATACCGTGATGTTATCAACGGATGGATTACATGACTATTTAACAACAAAGGAAATTAGTCTCTACCTATCACAGTTATCCGCTGAGAATAATGTTTGTGATGATATGGTACATCAAGCTATTTCAAATAATAGCAGAGATAACCTAACAATAGGTTTAATCAATGTTACTAAATAAGCAGGAATTTTCGCCTATAGAAAGTTTTGGTTAGCTTTTTTATTCCCAAAAAATATACAAAAAAACCACATAAAAAACTATATAAAAAACTATATAAAAAGACTGTGATAAACAATCTATGTAATAAGCTTACAATAATTATTCGCGTTACTTTAGCTAAGCGTAATGCCTTATTTAGAAGGGACAAAGAAAATACTAACACTCTTAATTTAAATGGGTATAAGTCTATCTGAGGTAATTAGATCACTCGGGCATTATTACTATCAGCTTTGAAGTATTTATCTTCATTGATAATGCGTTTACGCATATTAATGAAGTAGTCTTACCGTTAGGTAGCATTAGTACAGGGTGATTCTGTTATGACTGTCATTACTTGGTTAAAATGAGAAAGTCTACGTGATGTCATTTTATTATGTTGACGGTTTAATAGTTTTCTACGTTGGTTAGTTTTTAATGATCTTTTCATTATCTATAGTTTCCAAGGTTAAGTTAAGCGTAAGTTATAAACACTTACTCACTATAGCCTGCTAAAATTACAGTTTTATGACATAAAAATTAACGTCTTCAATTGTTCCGAACATAAGAATTACGGTGCTACTTTTCTGACTCATTTACGCGTTCGTTTTTATCAACATCTTCATTAACTGCTGTTGTAACTTCTGTTGTAACGAGTGATCTTTGCTTCTCTAATTTTTTTTCTTCCAATGCTAGCGCTAAGGCAATCGCTTGCTCTTGCGATTTATTGTCTAACCAACTTAATGTATCGTAATAACGGCGAATATTATCAACATATTTAACCGGCTCTTCACCACGCGCATAACCATACTTTGTTTTTTTATAATATTTTTTTTGCTGCAGTAAGGGTAAACGTGTTTTAACATCTACCCAGCGATCAGGATCACCCCCTTGGCGTTGGGTAATGATGCGCGCATCGTTTAAGTGTCCAAAGCCTATATTATAAGACGCTAAAGCAAACCAAATACGGTCAGGACTAGAGATCCTATCAGGCATTTTTGCTATCATTCGCTTAAAGTACTTTGCGCCCCCTTGAATACTTTGCTCTGTATCTAAACGGCTTTTTACACCCATTTGTTTTGCTGTTGCTAACGTTAGCATCATCATCCCGCGAACGCCGGTATATGAACGAGCCTTAGGATTCCAATGAGACTCTTGATAGCTAATAGCGGCTAATAATCGCCAATCAATTTCTTGCGAGTACTTTTCAAAAAGTGTTTGATATAAAGGTAACTTATTAGTGACTGCCTTAATAAAAGTACGTGTTTCAACATAATTAAATTGCTCAACATGGGCATAATATTTATCATCTAAACCAAGTAATGTACCGTCTTGGTGTACACTACCAAAAAACTCGACTAAACTTGCTAAAATATCATCATGACTATTTTTACTGACTATCCAAGCTAAAGGCTCCGGTTTATCAATACTAAAACCAATACTTATTTCAGGGTAATAGCTACGATTAATGGCTAAGCTATTACTGTCTATAATGGTATAATCTATTTCGTCGCTTAAGACTTTAGCCAATAATTCTTCAATATCGAACTCGGTCGTTTCTTGCCATGTTAAACCGCTGTTTTTTTTCTTTAATTTTTCAAGATTCTCTACATAATTAGACCCTGAGGTCACCATTAACCTACCAGTTAAGTCTTCAATTTTTCTAGGTCTTACCTTACCTTGCTTAAAAACTAATTTTTGAGTAATCGTTTCATAAATAGGAGCAAAGCGAAAACGTTGTTGCCTTTTTTTAGTAATCGATAAACCAGACGCCAGCACGTCCACTTCACCTGTATTTAACTTAATAAAGAGTTCATCGATGCTATAGCTAGGGATAATACGTAGCTCTACATTCAATGACTGCGCATACTTTTTGGCAAGCTCATATTCAAAGCCAGCAAAGCCGGTTGCCGTACTATAATAATTGGTTGGTCCAAAAACAGTACCTACATTGACATAACCCCTCTCTAAAATACGAGATAAGCTTGAAAATTCGTCTTTTTTATCACATCCACTTAATAAGGTGGTGATAAAAAAGACGAATAATAACGAAGTTAATCTAATCATTAACGCATGAATGAACTTAGATTTTATTGAAAAGTAAGAGAATTTAATCATATTCCCAATTGTCTCGTGAATTGTTCTATTAGCCAAGTACTTTTATTTTACTCTTAGGTTCAAATTTATAGGGAGAGTAACTCATTTTAAAAGAGTAATGGCCTATTAAATTAAATAAATAACTTCTTCTATTCTACTGTACACAGGACGTGGGGACATATTTCACCCGATATTATCTCTCCTATTTTCACTTCGAATTTAACACAGCATTTAACAAAGTGATAAATCAAAATAATCGCTATAGCGCTATTTATTAATCAGAGCTGAGGTTACTTAATTTTTCCATTAACAAAAGTGTTATTTTCAATTATAATACGCGCGAAATTTTCGGTTAGCTTTTATTGCTTAATTTTACGCATGATTACGTAAATAAAAGATAATCAAAACCTTACATAAACTTGGTGATTTACCCTATGACGATGCCTAAGACGACATTAATTAAAAACCTTCGTGGCGCTCCAGCACTTTCTGACTTTAGAGTTAAAAAATTATTAGCTCAATGTGAAGAGTTACAACTGCCTGTAAATGATATTTATGCTGAATTTGCCCATTTCGCTAACCTTAATGAAGAGTTAAGCACAAGCGAAGAGAATGTTTTACAGCAATTACTTACTTATGGCCCAACAATTGAAGAACATCAACCTGAAGGTTTGTTTTTATTAGTAACGCCTCGTCCGGGCACTATTTCTCCTTGGTCATCAAAGTCTACCGATATAGCGCATAACTGTGGCTTAAGTAAAGTTGTTCGTTTAGAGCGCGGTATTGCTTACTACGTATCATTCAATGAAGGCGTAACATTAACAACTGAGCAAGAAATACGAGTAAACACTTTATTACACGACCGTATGATGGAAAGTGTTTTTAATGATTTTGACCAAGCAAGTAAACTATTTGCTAGCAGCGAACCTAGTGAATTAACCGCAATTGATATTGAAAACGGCGGTAAAACGGCTTTAGTCAACGCTAACATTGAACTAGGTTTAGCCTTAGCTGACGACGAAGTGAACTACTTATTTGAAAACTTCACTAAGCTTGGCCGTAATCCTCACGATATTGAACTTTATATGTTTGCCCAAGCAAACTCTGAGCATTGTCGTCATAAAATATTTAACGCTGCATGGACAATCGACGGTGTTAAACAAGAAAAATCGTTGTTTAAAATGATCCGTAATACTCACGAATTAAACGGTGATTACGTACTAAGCGCTTATAAAGATAACGCTGCTGTTATGGTGGGTAATAAAGGCGGTCGTTTCTTTCCAAATCCTGAAACAAATGTTTATGGCTACCATCATGAAGACATTCAAATATTGATGAAAGTTGAAACGCATAATCACCCTACGGCTATTTCTCCTTATCCTGGTGCTGCAACAGGCTCAGGTGGTGAAATTCGTGATGAAGGCGCAACCGGTATTGGTTCAAAACCTAAAGCGGGTTTAATTGGTTTCTCTGTGTCTAACTTACGTATTCCTGAACTTGTTCAACCTTGGGAAACTGATTTTGGCAAACCAAGCCGTATAGTTACTGCACTTGACATAATGCTGGAAGCTCCATTAGGTGGCGCTGCATTTAACAATGAATTTGGTCGTCCTGCTATTCTAGGTTACTTTCGTACCTACGAAGAAGAAGTTAACTCGTTTAACGGTGTTGAAGTGCGTGGTTACCACAAACCTATTATGCTTGCGGGTGGTTTAGGTAACATTCGTGATGAGCATGTACAAAAACGTGAAATTATTGTTGGTGCTAATTTAATCGCGCTTGGTGGCCCTGCCATGAACATTGGTTTAGGTGGCGGTGCTGCTTCATCAATGGCATCTGGTCAATCAGCTGAAAGCTTAGATTTTGCCTCTGTTCAACGTGAAAACCCAGAAATGGAACGTCGTTGCCAAGAAGTTATTGATAAATGTTGGCAGTTAGGTGAAGAAAATCCAATTGCTTTCATCCATGATGTTGGTGCGGGTGGTTTATCGAATGCTTTCCCTGAGTTAGTAGCTGATGGTGGCCGTGGCGGTGTTTTTGAACTACGTAAAGTACCTAATGATGAACGTAGTATGGCGCCTCATGAAATTTGGTGTAACGAATCTCAAGAACGTTATGTTATTGCTGTTTCAGATAAAAACTTAGCTGTATTTGAAAAAATATGTGAGCGTGAGCGTGCTCCGTACGCTGTTGTTGGGCGTGCTACTGAAGAACTACATTTAACCGTTACTGACGAACATTTCAGTGATAATGAAAAACTTAACACACCGATTGATTTACCACTAGACGTCTTATTAGGTAAAACCCCTAAAATATTTAAAGACGTTAAAACAGCAACAACTCAAGGTGATTCATTAGATTTAAGTAATGTATCATTAACTGATGCTGCAGACAGAATTTTAAGCTTACCAACCGTTGCTGAGAAGACTTTCTTAATTACTATTGGCGATCG
>Ga0308012_10000781_pt1 | contig 18093 bp, 38 predicted proteins | sample Neamet179_FD_203133 | JGI IMG/M metagenome (GOLD analysis project Ga0308012, IMG submission 203133) | Marine microbial communities from water near the shore, Antarctic Ocean - #179 | ecosystem: Environmental > Aquatic > Marine > Unclassified | place: Southern Ocean | collected 2014-07-25 | reverse complement strand
GTTTATGTGTCTCCCCTCACTTCGTACTTATATTATAACATACTTTTTCCGGTGATGTCAAATTTTATAAAAATTTAGATCCAGCCCTGGCCGAGCCCTCGGGTTTCCTGGGTGATATGGCCTGGGCCATCTAATTTTTTCTAAAAAAATATCCCTGGAGCTGATCCAGGGATAAAGTTTTGTATGTGAGCTGTTGCCTCTACTTGTGCAAGAGGGTAAATAGTGCGTAGTGGTCTAGAATAACTCTTGCACTATTGGTCTTGAATGTGCAATGTGTGCAATTGAATTTCATGCCAACCCCGTTGAACTTCTAATTTTGAATCCTGTAGATGTCCATACAGGCATGTCCGCCAGAGAGAGCGTAACGGCTAGGCTGCCGAACATGCACTCAATCCAATCGTTCCCTGCTTTGATAACGACTCCAAACGTCCAATTATCAATAAGAGGGGAGTAGATGTCTACTTGGTCGCCTATCTGCATGAGTTTCATGTTTCTGGCATCTGCTAAATCTACATCGCAACCCACTGTATCTATCTGGGATTCTTTTAGGTAGTCGTATGTTTTACTAAAATAAGTCATTTTATTATCTCCTTACCTAAATTATACTCGACTCACTATGCCGTGTCAACTGGGTTCATGGATAGCATGAGCTTCGTTCTCTCGGCTGGGGTTTTTATAAAAAAATAAAAATAATGTCCTGAACACAGAAACAAGGTAAAGTTATTTTCTGCAACGACGGACGCTTTAGGACAATAGTGACATGTTTTTGAATAAGCTGTAGTAGTCATAATCTTTTCTAAAAAATATCCCCCGCCCTGCGCTAACAAGACGGGGGATACCTTAGTACCAAGTGAGTTACTCGGAAACCTTCTCTCGCCCATCGGAGAAGCCGTAGAGAGAAACTAGGTCACTACCAACTCGCTCAAAGATTCTCTTAGCTACTTTTTCAAGTTTCTCAGAATCCTTTTCCACGATGGCTGACTCGATAGCGTCAGTGTAATCATTCTGAACGCTCATGCGTACATAAGTTTTCGCTACTAGTACCTTCTCGATAACACCGTTGGTGTTGAAGATTCTCCGAACCACTGGAAACATCGTGCCAGAGATTTCAATCTCATCGCCCGACATAAAATCCGTTGCAATACCAGTAATTTCTCTCTTTAGAGTAGGGTACTGCTGTGGTGTGATAATCATAGTGCTTGACATTGTTAGACTCCCGTCTGTTGTTTTGTTGTCCTACTATATTATAGTACCTTTCTCGACCTGTCAAGCGATATAGGTACTAATTTTTTATAAAAAAATCCCGCTAGGAAATGAGAGAAACCTAGCGGGATGTCCCCACGAATGGGGATGGAGGGTAGTAGAGGAGGGGTTACATAGGTACGGTACGCTTTCTAGCGTTCCACAGTCCTGAGGATACTAGCTTCTTGATAGCTTTGCTTACCTCTTGGCTTCGGGGCATTCGACCCCACTTCATTTTGAATTCTTCAGAGCATCCCTTGCAGATGCGGAAGCGTTTGACCTTCAAATCATCGTGACATCCACACATATCACCTAGACAGATAGGGCAGGTGACTAGCACTCCGCTCTGACCTCTTAGGTATCCCTCTTTGTTTATGTTTAGTTTAGTAGTCATTGTTTTCTCCTTACCTAAAGTTTACTACAGGATAAAAGCAATGTCAACTATTTATTTTTCTAAGCTTTCCAGGACCCGACCGGAGCTCGGAGCGGCCTGGTCACAGCTCAACATTTTTTCTAAAAAAATACGGCCCCGGGAGCTGATCTCGAAGAGCCATACCAGGGACAGTTTTCTAAAAAATAGGCCACACGGGGCTATTCGTCATCACTTCAGTCGTCTTCTATCATGGAGTGAGCCAGGAACGAGAGATATTTCATTATTGCGAGCTGATGGTCTGTCTCTTCAGCTCTTTCTGCTGCCGCCAGAATTTTCAATAAATTTTTATCCATTAGATTCTCCAAAAAACACTTGACAACCGATTTCATAGCTGCTAAAATATATAATAACTTCTCAAGTAGATGAGGAGGGAGGCTGCCTTGAAATAGTTTATCAGAACATTTGTTCTATGGGTAAGGTTTTCGAGCGATGGCCGAGCCTGGAAAGTTTACAAAAATTTTTACCTGGATCCCCAGGGTAGAGCCGTCCCAATCTAATTTTTTCTAAAAAAATACCCTGACCAGAAACGGTCAGGGTATTTCCAACAAGTAGGAGGGAGACTAGGAACTCGTTTGAGAATATGCATCCTCTAGAGTTCCGCTCCAATATAAGTCTCGCTCTATCGGCAAACCAAACGGCGGGCATTTGATGCTGGATAACTCGCTTAGTGTGAAGTAACCGAGTTCTGCCTCGTGTAGGTCAGCAAGTCCAAAGAATAGCCAGTCGTCGCCTTGTTGTTCGCCTTCTGTGACGTACCACGTACCCGCACCGGAGGGGTTGAAGAACTTGGCAACTACTTGCCTCTCATGGTTCTTCTCGCCTTCTCCGCTGTACAGGGGGTTAGCCAGCAACTTCTTTTCTATTTCTTTAGTCAGAAGTTTCATCGTACATCTCTCTTCCTGTTGATGCTTGAGTTAGCAGGTCAGAGGCAAACTGCCGAATCTCCGCTGGTGATGTGAAGAACAGAGTTACCTCGCAACCGTTCTGTGACATTGCGGTTGCGATGTGTTCATCTTTGCCGCTTCCCATTTTTACCTCTACAGTTGCAAATTTGTTGCTTTCTGTGAAGTTCGTTACTTTTGTGCTGTGCATAATTTTCTTTCCTGTTTGCTTGTGTACATACAGTTTACCTGAATGTAAATAAGATGTCAACTATTTTTTTTCTAAAAAATAGGGTAGCTTCACGACACGGAACTCATCAGCGTCGTAGCCTTCATCGGCTTCTCGTTCGCCTGATTTTATCTGGTCGTCGATTTCGCCCATGTACTCATCTATATCTGCCTGTGCTTCGGCGTGGGTGTCGAATACCAGCGGTATTTCGTTCCCGTCGTCGTCTGTTGTGGTGGAAGTGTTCACCCACCCGTCAACCCATGTGTTGTGTTGTACTGCAAACATTTTAGATTTTCTCCGTTGTGTAAACTTGGTAGAATGTACCGCCAAGTGTGAGGTTCATAAGTCCCTCAAGGTTTATCATTCGGAATGACTTCTTGGCTGCTGCCTCATCATCTAAACCCTGCGCCTTCATAGCTTTAGCCTGTTCCACATCGTAGCAGGCAATGAGGTTCTTCTCGCTAGGCTTGTATGCCATGCCCACACCAGTGACACCACGCTTGACACCTAGTCGGGCGTTCATCTTGCGAACGTCGCCTGTGGTGCGCTTCTGAAAGGTAACGGTAAAAATCGTACCTTGTGCCCGAGTTGCCTCGATGAGTTCAAAAGCTGTTTTGTCGTTGATTAGTTCCATTTATTTGCTCCTTCGTACTTGTGTATATACATCTTACAGGAATGTTAGGGAAGTGTCAAATCCAATTTTTTATAAAATTTATATGGCCCTGGTTTTGGCCGAGCTACACCTGGAAGTAATAAAATTTTTTCTAAAAAAAAGCCTACCCCGAAAGGTAGGCTTTTCCTGTGATTGGTATTTCTTACAACCAACCGGACATCTGCATTCCGTCTTCTCGATAGAACCAGTTGATAGACATATCCTCGAACTTAGTTACAAGTGCCTCATGAATTCCCTGCGGAGGTGACCATGCCGTATCAAAACACATGCTCGCACCGTCCCCATTGATGTATTCATCATAGGTCATTTCGTTGAGACTCCACTTAGTGCCCCAATTTTCATTGCGCCACTCGTACCAACCGTCTGCTGGATTGTCTCCAGCGAATTTTTCCGGCGGCGGGATTATTTTAGAAAAATCTAAAATCGTATCCCCGTCAATTTCTGTCAAGGCAAATTCCTTGAAAGCGTTGAAATTCTCTTTTGTGTCAAAATCAACTTCTATTTCGTTAGTACACCAGTTAGGCATATTAGTACCCCTCTCCTATTCTTAGTTCAAAACCTTCGCCGCTCATCGGTTCGATAAACTTGCGTTGCGTTAGGTCGTATTCTATAGATACTTCCTTGATGTTGTCAAGTGACACGTTAGCAGCGTCCATGAATCCCCGAGCGTCACAGTCTTCCTCTAGGTAGACTAGCTGCGTTCCTAGCTTGTAGGAGAAGCGGGAAGCCTTGTAGCCGCTTGCGTTGTAGTCTGCCGTCGGAACACATAGGTATCCGTGTGACGGTGTGCTGAAGAACTTATACATTTAGAATCCTCTTTCTACGGTGATGGCTGCGCCCGATGGAAAATAATTATTCTCATCCATATCATTTAGTTGGTCAACGATAGCTTCCGCCTCGTCCTCGGATAAATCTCTAACAGTCATTAGAACTGTAAATTTTTCGCTCATGTTACCACCCCTGCGTTTCGTTTTCAATAATACCGTCGATATCCATTTGAATATCCTCTCCGTCTTGGTCGGTGACTGTGACCGATACCGAGTTGGCGAAGACGCACAACCCGTTGACCGTACCGTACCATACGCTGCCGTCTGCTGTCTCTACTTGAACGCTGTCGTTCTCTCGGAGCATCTGACCCTCATAGAACTCTATTGCGTGTACATCTACGAATGACATTTTCTTGTCCCTTTCTTACTTGTGTACCTACAGTGTATAGGACTAGGAAAGAGCTGTCAACCCCTAATATTTTCTAAAATTTCTGCGCCCCAGGGTCGTCATCCAGGGAAGTATTTTTTCTAAAAAAATTGGCCAGGGGAGCTCTGGTCGTCGTAGCTCAAAATTGGATTTGACACCGTTTCAATTTGATGTTATAATATAAGTAGGCAGCAAGTAAGTACCAAAAAGGAAGACGGACACCCTGCCCAAAAATAGTTTGTTAGAACAGATGTTCTACAAAGCCAGGAGTAGGGCAGGGGATTTGACAAGTGATTTACATTCAGGTAGAATATAGGTACAAACAAAATTAGTAAGGGGAAACGAAATGATTGTTGACACATGCCCAACATGCGACCAGATAGTTGATGAGGAAGATATTCTCAAGAGTACTCAAAACCTCTTCGGTTCGGCTTGCGTGGATTGCGGAGATAACTTCAACTCAATTCACAATGGGGAATACGAAATCGTTACTCTCGTGATTCAGCGGGAAGAGGATTTATCTGTTTCCGTCCGTTGCAACGATTGCCATCTTCGGAATATGATGAAATAGGGGATTAGGAAAATGCAAGATTTTATTGTATGGGTAGGTGGCATTGATGACCACTTCAAAACAAAAGAAGAAGCTAACCAATCTGCCGCAGAATGGAAAGCTAAAGGATACACAGATGTAATCATCGAAATAGTCTAGCATATGCCGGAGGGAATTTTTTAGAATTTCTGTCCGGCATATTTTTTTGCCCGGCGAATTCCCGAGCTCCCGGGATTCGGCCCTGCCGGGAGGGAATTGCCCGGGGGGAATTTTTTAGAAAAAGTGGAGCGGCCTGGATTGCCGGGTAGGGGATTACGGATTCCCGTGTGTTTCCCTAGGGGGAATTCCTTATGATTCGTAGGATTCCCTGATTGCCGTTACGGATTCCGTCATTCCCTATTCCCTAATTGCCGTATTCCCTACATACAGGGGGATTCCCGGATTGCCGGGGGATGGCCTATTCCCTGTGCATTCCCCGGATTGCCTACATTCCCTGTATTCCCATACACACGCATTCCCCTGCATTCCCTGTATTCCCGATTGCCTGTGCATTGCCCATTCCCCTGGGCATTCCCATATATTCCCGATTGCCTATGATTCCCGATTGCCGGGGATTCCCAGCTTGTGTTTCCCTAGGGGCAAAACCTTATGATTTGAACTCATCATATTATGATAAGAGGTAGTTTCAGGATATCCGTTCAGGCGAAGGGTTGGCCACGGAAATACATGAATGAACTCATTTGGAATATATTTCAGACTTCTTTATCACGAAGAGGCTGGTTTTGATCGTAAACATAGGTTCTCAATATACGGTGACTGTACTTTCTATTATAGTAAACGAAGTTATTTCTTATTATTTTATAAATATACTAAGTTTGTGTATATTCGCCTATGGGAGCAGGGGTAAGATTTATATCATTTGGTACTTCGTTACCCCATGTATCCCAACCTTTTACCTGTTGTCTAGCGAAGAGTTCTATGCGTGGTAAGTCTCCAGAACTTGAAACGATTAGGTCCCTTGTCGATGCTGGCTTCTGGCTATGTTTACGGGGGTTCTTTTCTATGAACATATTCTTAGTTGTTTTATTCAGAACCTTCTTCTTGCCCTTCACGCCGAATATTATATGCTCAGTACAACCCCTGAAGTAATAGCCCATACCCATTTCTGGGACTCCATTGGAATAAGTCTTAATCCAAGTAATCAGGGTCTTATACTCAAAACCCCATGCTTTACACACAGCCAATCCTTGCTCTATAAATGGATTAGTTACCCAGAGGTACAGATGTGCTTGGTCTGCTGTTATGTCTGATACTGGTAACGCTTCTATGTCGGAGTTAGTCATGGTGGGGTAGGTGTGTTCATTACTGCCATTTCCCCAACTTTCTTTATATTTCCACGGCGGGTCAGCATAAATGATATTGTATTTATGCGTCACTCTAATTCTTCCCCGCATTCTTCACAGAGGATGTCTGGGCATAGGTAGTAATCTCCGTTGGCATCGGGACCAATTTCAATATTGGCGTAACCGAATGTTTTACCACCACAGTGTTGACATGTTGTTGTTTCTTTGTTGAGTATTATTACTTCAGGCATTACGTAACTCCTACTTTCCTATTTTCTTTTCCGCTTCTTCTATAATAGCATATATTTGCATGAGTGTCAGGGTAGGCTCACCTACAGTCTCTCTGTAAGAAGCTTGACTTATGATCTTTTTTATGTCTTCTATCACCTGGGTTAGGGTTAGAAGTAACTCGCTTTTTACCATGGGTTCCTTTAAAGAGTTTGCAGCTTACTTACGGCTTTAGCTTTTAGGCATAGCTGATAATGCTGGAGTAGTTTATTGGATGTCGTTAGTGTTAGGTGGCAGTATCTACATTTATTCATTCTGCCTCCCGCTGGGGTGAGTTGCGACAACAAGAACAGTTGGGGTCATATTGAGTGTTAGTTCCATCCCAGCAGAAGTCATGCTCGTCTGTTTCTTCAATCATAGGTTCTAACGTTGCGTATCGGGGTTTTCTTTCTCCCGTTGGGCAGTTACATGTCATAAGGTTAATCTCCTATGAACTTCTTTATCTTGCGGTTTCTAGACAACAAAGCTAACAGTAAGCTGAAGCTAACTACGCCAATCAGTACAATTGGAAAAGTTACTTCTGTGTGTCTGCCGATGGCGAATAACGCAGCATCTTCGAAAAAATGCAAGATGGATATCAATGTTGTAATACTTAAAACTTTCTTCAATTTACTCTTCTTTCATTGGCCCATTATTATGCTCTAGTACAGCCAGAACTGCGTCACGCTGGCAACCATGGGGAGGAACGGTATCTATGTTCTTCTTTAGCATAGCTATTGCTTTATCTATCTTTACTTGTAACTGTTCACTCAGATTACCGCCTATTCGGAGTAAGGGAGCATTCGGATTTACAGTGGTCGGATAGGTTTTTGTAGATTCTTTCCTCGTCCATAGTAGGAAGGGCTCTACAAATGCTCCGTGTTCTAGATAGTATTTATATTCTTCCTTATTGCGGCATAGCTTCCACGTAGGGGAGTTATCAAAGGTATTACGATACTCTATGATGTATCGTATAGTATCTCCCCCTTCTTTCGTCCTGCCGTTTCCATCTACATACTCTTGTATAATTTCTCGGTTACTTATAGAACTCATAATAACTTTCTAACCCCAGATGAGGAGCGCACCTAGTAGAATCACTACTAGTCCGGTTACACCCATAAGAGTTTTTATTGATGCTACTATTTCTAGCATACTACTCTTGAACACCACCAATTCAGTGTGGAGCTCACGTACCTCTTTTCGTACTTCATCAACAGAGTACCGAATGTTTCTTTCATCGTTCATAACTTATCCTCTTATGACTCTGTAAGAATACCTTACAATATCACAGATATACTCCCTAAGAGTTTCAAACTGTTGCGTGACCATGCTTTTCATCTTCTTGTTGTCTGCGTGTACAGAACTGCTTTAGGTCTTTCATATCGTTTGTGTATTGTAACAGAACAGAATTGACATGTCCATATAACAGGTAGATACCCCCCACTAGCCTCTAATTTCATAGCAAAGGTTTGTGGTCGAATATCCCAGTCGTGCTTTATGCCGTCAAGCATACAGGAACGTGCGCTCTTACGAACTCTATTAGGATTCTGTCGTGCCAAGGTTAGGGGTTTTTCTTTCTAGTAGGAATTTAGACATAAAAATGGAGTGGTTCTTAGACCTGGACTAAGAACCACTCCATTAGATTGACAGTTCAAAGATCGCTTCGAAGATCGCTTGGTGATAAGGGATTGGTCTAGAGATCAACTGTCTAAGGAAAGTATAGCATACTTTCTAACCTATTAAGACATACTCCACTCCGAAAAGCGTTTGTATCATCACGTAGATGCCAAGAGCAAAGATTGCTCCGAGCATCACTAGATAAATATGGAATAATGTTTCAGTTGAAGCTTTCATTACTTCCCTCTCTTTCCTAGCGTTGAGCCAGTCAATAACGCCCCGAAGGCCAGATGGAACAACCCGCCACCCTTGAGTGTAAACGGGTCATGCTGACTTACTAATTTCTTTAGATATTCCATCTGTACCATCGGGTCTTCCATCAGTTGTAGGTTTGCCATATAACCATCTACATCTAAGGTCGCCCTAGATAATCCATACCAAACAGGCACAACTACGAAATCGTAGACGCAAATGATGAGGTAGGTAACTAAGGCAGTCCATCGCCAATAATCAACCATACTTACTTCACGCTAATTGGCACTTCAGTGTTGTTAGTTAAGCTACTAGTGCTTATCTTCACAGTGGACTCCAGCACGAAGTCAGCAGAATCAATTCCATCTCCGTCACCAATGGTCGAGTTCTTTATAATCAAAGAACCTGCTTTGATCTGGTCTAGTACGACTGGCGCACCGTAAGCCGATACGTTCTTGATGTGCAACTGGGCGCATTGTGCGCTGGTTCCTATAACGTCAATCCAAATACGGTCATAATCTGACTTGGTGATTGATGGCATATCGACAGCACCACGAGTGCTTGCAACCGTGATGTCTTTGATACCATTAGCTAACGTCGGACTAAATGAGTTACCATCAGCTTTGTTATCATTGACAGTTAGGCTGTAAATCTCAGAGTTCTTTATTGTCAGTGAAGGAGCAACTAGGTTGTCGATGATTACTTCATCACACTCTAGCCAGATGCTTGTACTTCCGGTCGTGATCTTCAGAGATTCACTTACTGCGCTCGAACCAACTTCAAGGTCGTCTATGATAATGCCTTTGATTCTAGCCCCACCGATGTTCAGTTTGAGTGTCTGAGTCTCTGGACTGTTCCCTAAGTCCTGTCCGATGCCCACAACCTTGTCCTGTGAGCCTACCGTGTACTCCGCAGCTGTTGGGAATGTTATTGCTTGCTCTACTCCGACAGCAGCAAAGGCAATTGCGACCACAACGACAAGACCTGCGATGCTTATGGAAACCCCAGCCATCTTCTTGAAGTGGCCGCCAACGCTTATCTTAGACACCACCCTAGGGATTGCGATGTCGATTGTCGGAAAGCCGAAATCAGTACGTACCTTGGGTAGTCGAAATCTAGGTAGCCTAAATTTCTTGTTCTTTATTACGAGTTTCATTATTTATTTTCCTCCCGAGCTATAAGCCTTCAGGATTTCTGATAAGCCACCACTAACAGGAATACTTAACACAGCCAGAGCAAGTAGCAAAGGTTCGATGTTGTCGAGAGTTTCCGGGTTGCTAGTAGCACTCCAGATAATCCTGCCAGCCAAAGTTAGCCATACAACAACTATAGGAAAGAAAACAAGCAGCGTTATAAGCTGCTGCCCCGTGAGGGTTACATCTTTACCAGAAGATTCTTCTTCTTCTTCACCCTCAACGGGGGAAGTATTTATTTCATCTTTAGTTTTTTCGACCAAGCCTTTCCCTCAATGCACGTAAAACATTCCCTTTAGTATTATACTACGGGATCCTAGAATCCTGCATCCCCTCGTAGTCGTCGGTAAGAGCTATTGCATAGTCTAACTGGAGGCGTAAGTCATCTTCGGTCATAACCCCCGACACCTGTGCTACAGGTTCTTCCTTATGGAAAATAAGGAGGGTTGGAATGCTTCTAATATTAAATGCTTCTGCCAATTCAGGACAGTCATCAATATTAATTTTTACAAAGTCCATATCGTAGTCGGTTGAAACTTTTTCTATTAGTGGGGTTAGTACTTTACAAGGACCACACCACTCAGCCCAAAAATCTACCACAACTAGCCGTTTAGACTCAAGTACCACTTCATCGAAGGTTTCATAAGTTACAGAAAGCATGTGTACTCCTTGACGAACTCATCGGGGGAAAATACCCTATCGAAACGTTGTAAATAATAGCGTTCATCTTGAACTCGGTCATCAACGGCCACGGAAAGTTCAGGTATTTTATCCCAAGTGTCGTACTTATCGAACGCCTCTAGGTCGTAGTCCTGAAATAGCTTCAAACCCATCTCTTTTGCCCAAGCTTTTCCACCACCTGACCATATCCTAACTTCGGTGGAGCCTAGTTCAAGAACTTTACGTACAGCTGAGACTAGATCTTCATTAACTGTATATTGTCCATGGTAGGGTCTTAGAGGGTCATCCCAAAATACCAAGGTTTCATCTACATCTATATATATTCTACTAACCATTTGACTTTTCCCTTATATAGGGACTTCTTGTATTCTCGGAGTTGGCTGTTGTTGTTTGACCACTCGTTTCACCAACATAGTCAGCTCGGCCAGGTGCGTATCTAAATGAGACTCCGAAATAGGTAAACCCATTTTTACATCATCGCTGCAAAGCTCTAACCTTTTAAGAATCTCTCGACACTCTAAACTGGATATGGTTACAGAATTCCTTACCGTGATCGGTTTATCATCCATTATTATCACCAGCTGCTCTCGCTAGACCCTTTAGATATTTCTGAAGTTCGTATGCTGGAATTTCCATTGGGTGGGTTTTAGCGTTAGGAGTTTTCATAAGTTTCAAAACGTATGTAGTAAACCAACGAACCTTTCCTGAAAGGAGTTTAACATCAAGAATACGTAAAGGTTTAGTAACTTCTTGATCTATGGCATGGAATGTTTCGTGGGCATACATACCAAATTCATAGATTAGAGATTCTTCGTCGCCATATTTTTCTCGGAACTTCTCCGTAACTACAGGATATCTCGGAGTGTAGTAGATAGTTCCACCTATGGTGATGCCCTGAGGCTTGGAGGGGAGGTTCCCTGCTATTGTTCCAATAACAGAGTGTTCTTTTACAGGGGGAAGGTACCCAAACATTTCTGAGTACCCCATAAATTCTTTAGATAGTTCATCCCGTAAAGTTTGAACCCAGTACAATGGAAACTTTTCATAATATTGGTAGTTTTTAGCCATTCAACCCCCCTAAAGAGATTTTAATTGTCTAAATATATGTTTCAGTATAGGCGTTACATTTCATACATCTTCGCTCTACTACCACCCCGTTCAGATGGGTAATAGTAAAATTACTACTACAGAATGGACAGACTTGACATCTGTCACACTTGACTCCTGAGGAGTCCACATTGCCTGGGTATATTAATTCCTCTTCACACACATTACATTTTTCAATCAGTTCAGTCTTATCCATATTCAACTCCTCTTATACTATGACTAGGTACAGCACTATTATTTGGGTAAAAAGGTGGTAGGCTCTCCGCAAAAATCACAAATGACTTCCGCTTTGGGAATTTTTCCCTTAAATTTAGATAGCTTTAAAATAGGCTTATGTTTGTGGAATAATTTATTTAACAGCCACATGGGGATAACCAGGAGCTACAGGGTGCTACGTCCAAACAACGTTCCAAACACCGTAGGAGTTTCGGAACCGGCACCATTAGTGAACGAAATATTCTGTCGAATGTCTAGGGGCCAACTAGGTTCCCATATTGCCGACACAGAGACATCAACTAGGTGACTTCGTTCCCTACTAGCGTGACCTACTGCCTTTACATCGGCTGTGGTGTCAAAGGCTATCAAAGTATCGTGAGAGAAGTTAAGTCTAAACCCTTTAATAACTGAAAGAGGGGATATTCTTTGCGTCATGGAAGCGTCGGCAGTTCCCCGCCATGAACAGTTTGCTTGAGCAATCGGGTTTATAAATTCTGTAGCCATGCTGTCTTGACGATGCTCTATCTGTAAACTGTCAAAGAACAGATTTGTGTTATGTTGGGCAGATGTTCCAAACCAAACCCTATAAGTTGCCGAAGTAGCGGGTAGGACGAACCTACATTCTAGTCTCTGATAAGAATCAGTCACATTAACTACGGCGGAAGTTGCTACGTCAGTTCCGTCACTATCTTTAATTTTTAGGATTACCGTGGCATCCGCATCGGAAGCGTCACGAACATATATAGAGGCGACGAGATAAGTATCTAGCCCGCCTATATTAGTTACAGTAGCGTAAGCCCCTTCAAGAGCAGCAGAGTTAGCTGGGTTCAACTGTAGGGAGTGTGTTCCCAAGCGGGGAGTTGTAGTAACTCTAGTTGCAGGAGCTCCATCATTGGTTACACCAGTGGCGGAGTTTTGAAAGAGGGAATTGGTAAACAGGTTTACAGCAGCGGGGCGATTTGCGTTTTCTGTTTGAATATTATATAAATCTAGCGGAGTTTCAGCAGTAGCTAGAACTTGGCTAACAGGAACTATGCGGTTAAAGGCATGAACACTTTCTTTTACCGAGAAATCTACTAAGTTATCCGACTGTGACCGGACTAAAGTATCCAATTGTTGCACACTGTTTGTAAAATTGCCCATTGCCTACCTAATCCTCACTGTTTGAGAGGGCTTCGTTATATGCCCGTCTTCTATTATATCACCATTTCGGTATCTAGGACTGTAAATCCATCAGCGGACAGTACTATACGTTCCATATCTAGATCACCATTCTTAAGTGCCTGAATCACCTTGATAAGAATGTCGTATTTCTCTTCCAGTTCTTCGATTTCACTCATAATTTACCTTTTCTCGCTAATCTAAATAGTGGTCACCCTCCGAAGAAGGTGACCACTACTAGTTTATTCTTTACGCACCGTAGAGTTTGATGATGAATTTACCTGCATCATAAACTGCATCTGTAGTTCCACCACCACCTACCAAGTATAGATACTTGTCAGCGGCTGGCATACCAGTAATAGGTCGTGTAACTGTTCCGTCGATAGCAATTGTCCAGTCGGCAGCAGCAGTCAAGACAACAGTTTGGTTTGTCAAAGCTGTTATCGCCGTATCTTCTGCACCAGTAGCTTCGTCAGCATACCACACATCAATATCTGGCTCACCTGTGCCCGGAGCCTCTAGACATTGAACGTAACCAGCAAAGATGGTTCCGTTTACAGCATCCGTAACCTGCCCAATGTGGCAGTTTGCGGTAGCTGCTTTACCAATAATATCGGTAACTACATTAGAGCTTAGTCCGGTAAGATCAATGAAAATAGTCGTTTCAAAGATAGCACCAATTTTTACTACTGATGAGTGGTACACAGTACCAGTACCGCCAGTAATACCTGTTCCCGCAGTCATAGGAGCAGTAGTTCCCAAGCTAGTTGCACCTGCAACAGCAAGAGTACCAGAGACTTCGGTTGCTGCGGATGCAACGTTTAGGGAGTCGCCATCCCAAGAAATTGTAGCGTCGCTACCTGTACCAAAGATGAGGGTCTCATCGTCAGCAAAGTAGTTGAAATCGTAACCTAGAGCGGAACGAGCCAGAAGACGAGCATCGCCCGTTACGTCTGACATCTTAAAAGTATGTTTAGCCATTATATTTTGTCCTCATTAGTGAAAGACATGCCGTTCACATCATCTTGAATAGTGCGATTTGTTCGCCACATGGTTTGTTTTATTGATTTTTTCAAAGCTATAGTTGGAAGACTGTCGGGTAGGGAAGCTTCTATGAGATTCATAATTTCTCCCACCATCCTATTAGTCTGTATATCCAAACTTTGTATCACGCCATCGACGTACACACTTCGCATTATTCACCATTACATTACATTACATTCAATAGAAGGCGACCCCCCCATTTCTGAAGGGGTCGCCACCACAAGTCAATTAGACTATGCGCTCAAGTCTGCAATCTTGGCGGTGTGCCAAATGTTGCGGGCTCGAAGTTCAGCCATAGTGTAGAGAAGACCACGAACTACCAGCGAGTTAGCTGCAAAGTAGTCACGGTTCTCAACATACTGCGTAGGCTGTGCCACAGCAATTTCAACAGCATCTGTGTCAAGAACGTAAACGTTCTGACCAAGAACTGCGTCAGCCGAAGAAACTGAAACAGGAACGTCGTTGTCCGTGAGGATCGGAATTCCCATGTAAGTCGAAAGGATAAGACCCGTTCGAGTACCTGGGAATGTTCGCTCGTCACCAACACCAACTTCAAACTCTTCCTGACCCATGTATCGCTGTTGCGAGTTCAGGAGTCGTTCGAGTTTGAAGTACTGGTCGTGTCCCATGAGGATGAGGTTTGGCTCACCACCATTCTTACGAATGTTCAGGATTGCGTTGTCCAAAAGGTTCAACGACAAGTCACGGCCTGTACCAGCGTTGTACTGTACCGAAGCACCTGCGTTCCAGGTACCAGCAGTACGGTCAGCATACGTTAGGTTGTATGCTCGTACACCACCGTTAGCGGTGTAGTTAGAGTGGGATGCGCCACCAACTGCTGCACCGTCTTCCCAGACGATATCATCAATTGAAGTCATACCTGCACGACTGTAAATCGCAGCAACGTCACCGTCAGCGTAAGTAGTGCCTGAAGCAACCGTTACAACACCAGTTGAGGTGTTGACAGCCGAAACTACAGAACCACTCGTGCGGTCCCAGTCAGTAGCACTTAGGTCGTACTGCGAAACTGCGTCACCAACTTTGAAGTTCTTAGCTACGGAAGCTGGAACCGTGAAAGTGGTAGTCGCACCTGCGCTCGCCAAGTAAGCAGAACCAGCAAGGAGTTCCTCGTTGATTTCTTTTACGTGGTCAATTTCTGCATTCTCATGCTCCATAGCAAGAATGTCACCAGCACCACCCTCAAGGTTGGCGGTGAAGATTGCCTTCACAGCTGCACCAAAGGTAGTACCAACGATTCTTGGGAGGGAGTTGACATTCTCAATATTTGAGATGTCCACGGTTGGGAGAGATCCCGTTTCCGTGATCGGACGAGATCGCCCGGAACCACGGTCGGTTCGTACACGCCAACCGACGCTGTTGCCCCATACCACACGGGGTAGGGCATTCCAGAATCGAGTCTGGTTGTTTAGAGCGTGCCACACTTTGCGTCCATATGTAGCATTAAAAATTCCAGTAGCGGAGTCAACCGTAAAGTATGACTGCTTCTGCATGAAATCTGGTCCGAAGACGTTTTCAAGCAAACCACGGCCACGCTGTGCCTGACTGAAGTACTGAAATAGTGATGGATTACTTTGAGCCATTATCTATCTTAATCTCCTAGTTACTTCTGATTCAGGATACCTGTAAGGGCATCCCCCTGACCAGCCATACTAACTTGCATTTCTGCCATATCAGCATAACTCATCTTGGTAAGTTGATCGACTACAGTTTCTGGGTTAAACTCGCCGGACTGAGCCTGTGCGCCAATTTCTGCCGCTTTTTCGAGTTTGTCACCAGCATCTGGTAGAATCCGGCTGTGTGGTCGCCCACCAGTCTCAGCTTCTTTCCAGCCAATCTTTCGCATCTGGTTCTCAACTGCTTCAGCAACCGCAGAGTCACTAGAACTCTGGGACTTAGCAAGGTCAGTTATGGCTTTAGCCATAGATGACAGTTGAGCCTTCATGTATGCCATTTCGACTTTCTCTTCTTCCTGGGGCATACCAGCATCCTCTATCTGAGGGTACTCTTCTGCGCCTTCGAGTTCGCCACCCATACCTGGAAGCTCTTTCTGGATACCAGCTCCGTAGCTAGTCTTTTCACCAGCTTCAAGAGGCTGTTGGGTAGTTTCGGTTGAGTTGTCGATGTTGGCTTCTTCTTCAGTGTCTGCATCTGGTGCAGCACCGCTAGATACGTTCTTGTAGTTGTAGCCGTCTACGGGAACACCCTGAGCGGAAGCACCTGTAGGTGCTTTGTCACTCTTGGTGAGCGATGAACGAACTGCTTTTACAATTTCTCGGGTAAATGCAGCCTTTGCCACAGCTTCAGCTTCGTCGTTCTCTTCCTCTGCTTTAGCTTCATCTTCTTTCGTAAATCTAGCAGCAATCGCAGCTGAGAGGTCGTTAGACTTCTGTAGTTGCTGTGCGATAGCTTCTAGAGCAAGGGTATTACCCTTTAGTACATCCATGTCTGCCATTAATTCCTCCAAAGGATTAAATGATCTAGATGATATCTAGTTCCAATTCCAAACCTTTCTTAATCGCTCTAGAGGGTGGTCTCGCCGCATGTCCTCATTTATGCGAAAACAAATAAAAAGAGCAGATGCCAAAGCAACTGCTCCTCTTCGTCTATTGTTATTATACGTGGACTTAGTACGAAATCACTCGTCTATGGAGAAAATGTCGTCTGAATCCCAATCTGTAAGCTTACGGTTTTCCGTAACTCGTGGTTTCTCAGTCTTTTTTTCGGTCCCAGGACTATAATTCTTATTCAAATTCTTAATATTCCTGCGTTTATTAACTTTTCTGTCTCGGGATTCCCATAAGTCATACTCACCCATCTCTTCGTACACGGTAAATTCTCCTAGGAATTACTCAACCATCTAACTTTATTCCAAACAATCCTAGCTAATCCAATTCCACCTATAATAACTGAGGTCCATGCAATAATTTGGATAGTTATTATTTCCGGGTCTAGATAGTTAGCTAGGTCAACCATCAGACCACCGAATACGATAAGTGGTATCGGAAAGAACTCTCTAAGTAGTTTCACTTAGCCCTCTTTTTTAGAATGCCTAGCTTCCCGCCAATGCGTCCCCATTCTGGAACGGTTACCTGACCATCAGCTAGAGCTTCCTTTATGTAATTCAAAGCATCTGCTCGTTCTTCTTTGGTGTCCAAGTTAGCAAAAATTTGCTGACCTAAAGCCAATAAAGCACGATACTCGGCTGGTAGTAGTTTACTTATAAATGCGATCATATCTATCTCCGTTACTTACGTTGCCTACCGCCCTTGTTGGACAGTATTACTGGATCACTTCGTCTGTTATCTATGTTGTATTTCTGCATCATCTTAGCCATGAGAGAATATTGCTCCCCGTAGAATTCTGCGGCATCTTGAGCTCGTTCCCTAGAATACGAATCCGCATAGTCAAATAATAGGCCACCCAACGTAGAGTTGGGATCTATTTCATTCTCCTCCATCCAAGTCTGCGCCCCTGAAGATGCCATCTCAGGTTCGTGAACGCTACCTTGAGACTCGATAACGGCTTCATGGAAATCCTCTTGATCGAACCCACTACTTGAAAACCAACTGGAATAGTCTTGTCCAGGCGTAGGACCAGAGGGTTGTCCAGCCGTAGTCTTAGGTTTTTGTGCTTCATTTTCGTATCCAGTGGGTTGATATTTGTTATCCGTTCCCACACCGAAACCTTGTCCTGTATCCGAATCGGTTCCTGCTTTGCTTCCTAGCCAATCAAAGAAGCCTATAGCATCCTCGTAATCGTTATCTGTTATGTAAAAGTCTTCAGATTGATTATTAGAAATAGAGTCCTCAAAACTATCTCTGTTTAGTGGGCCTGAGTAACCCTCAGATAGGATGCCCGGAACACTCTGTTTGCCCCCAGACTCGTTTTGATATGCGTCAATTAAATGAGATAAAGATTCACTATCTGTACCGTCACTAATCATCTCACTGACAGGATAGGGGTCGTTACCTGGTGTTTGTATATTACCT
>Ga0308012_10000780_pt1 | contig 18107 bp, 16 predicted proteins | sample Neamet179_FD_203133 | JGI IMG/M metagenome (GOLD analysis project Ga0308012, IMG submission 203133) | Marine microbial communities from water near the shore, Antarctic Ocean - #179 | ecosystem: Environmental > Aquatic > Marine > Unclassified | place: Southern Ocean | collected 2014-07-25 | reverse complement strand
TAAGTCAATAAGCACATAAGCGGTGATTTGTCCGGGACCATGATAAGTTACATGGCCACCACGGTCGCTTTTTACGACAGGTATGTCGCCGGGGACCAAGATATACTCTTCTTTGCCAGCCTGGCCTTGAGTGAAAACAGGATAATGTTCGACAAACCATATTTCATCTGCGGTTGCCACGTTGCGCTGTTCGTTGAATTTTTTCATCGTATTAAAGGTGTGCTTGTATTGCTGAATACCTAAATGGCGAATAATCAAAGGCGTTTCAGGTACCATTTTTATAACACCATCTTAACTCGCGGGCTTTTTTTCAATGCCGCAAATATACTTTCTAACTGAGGTTTCCCAGTGGCCGTTATAACAACGGTCATCGCTTGCCAGCTACCTTTACTACTATCTCTAATAGTAATCTTCTGACGGTCAAACCCCGGAGCATGACTGTCCATTACAGTAAGCACGTGTTCGTTAAAGCTAGTATGCGCTTGCCCTAAAACTTTAATTGGGTAGTCACAAGGGAACTCGATCTTTGGCGGTTCTTGTTTAGTCATGGACATGCTCTCACGACAGCAATTGAGTGAATAAAAGAATTATCCAGTCAAACAGTTGCGAAAAGATACCTGACTTTGGAATGCTTTTTTCTGCGACCAATGGGATGTCAACTAGGGCTTCTCCATCCAAGCTAACTTGCAGTTGCCCGAGTTCTTGGCCTGCTGATATTGGAGCTTTGATCAAGCCGCTGACTAAAATATTGGCTTTTAGATTTTTTTCAGAACCCCGAGGAACGGTTAGAGTCACATCTTCAGCAATGGTCAGATTTAAAAATTCTTCTTCTCCGTACCAGACCTTGGCGCCCGTTTTTAGTATGTCACCGGCTGAGTAGACTACTTTTGTATCATAGTAGCGGAATCCATATGACAGCAATTTTTGTGATTCTCGCGCTCTAGATTCGTCGTTGTTGGCGCCCATAACCACTGCAATAAGGCGCATTCCTCGACGTTTGGCGGACGAAACCAAGCAATAACCAGCTTCACGAGTGTGGCCAGTCTTTAAACCGTCAACGCTATTATCACGCCACAATAGGCGGTTACGGTTTGGTTGATTGATATTGTTATGTTCGAAGTATTTTTTAGCATAAATCTTATAGTACTCTGGATGATCGCGAATAATAGCGCTTGCAATTATCCCTAAATCACGTGCTGAAGTAACCATTCCCTCTGCCGGGAGTCCAGTCGCGTTTAAATACTCGGTATTACGCATTCCTAATATCTCTGCTTGCTGATTCATCATATCGGCAAAGGCATATTCGCTGCCGGCAACATGTTCGGCTAAGGCGATAGCAGCATCGTTGCCAGACTGGATGATAACGCCGTGCATGAGATCAAGCACCGATACTTTGGTGCGTGGACTGAGGAACATAGTTGAGCCATCAGTTTTAGCGCCACCTAGAATCCAAGCATTGTCGCTAATGAGGACCTCAGTTTCTTCGTTAAGCCGTTGTGCAGCGATCTCGTTAGATACAATATAGGTGGTCATCATTTTGGCGAGACTGGCTGGGGGTAATTGTTCGTCTGCATTTCTTTCTAGCAATACCTTGCCGGTAGTCGCGTCAATTAATATCCATGCTTTAGCGGCAATTTCTGGTTCAGCTGGCCTCAGTATTTGGCTGTAAGCGGGAGAAACCAGAGAGATCACGATTGCGATTAATAGAGCAGATAAGAGCCATTTCTTAGCCATAGCTAGAACACCATGTTGTCAATAAAAGTAAGCGGTAAGTTTAGCACTCCACGGTCAGTGATGGGCACCTGAAAAGGTTATTTGTAGCGGTTAATGCAAAAATTTTCTAAGATAACCGCTGAGGACAAAAAAGTTATGAACAGTCGTTTTTTGATTCACAGCGGCTGGTTCTAATTTGCTGGCTCAATTGATGAACGGCCATGGCATACTTTGCCCTAGGATTGTAGCGGCCAATAACATAAAAATTGTGCAGGCCCAGCCAATATTCTTGACCATATTTTGCTTCAAAACGTAACGGAAATGCAGTGAGATCATTAGCCAGCCGGTCAGTGGGTGTATAGCCCTGTGCAATAAATTCGGCAATCGTCGTTTTGGGACGCTTCATTTTGTTAAACTTAGCTGAATCGGGGGCGTCTTCAATATGCGCCCGCGTGGCAACGGGTAATCCTGATTTCCAACCATGCTTGTTAAAGTAATTAGCCACACTCCCTATAGCATCGGTGGGGTTAGTCCAGATGTCAGCGAACTCATCCCCGTCGTAATCCACCGCATAGTTGCGATAGCTATTAGGCATGAACTGTCCCCAGCCCATTGCTCCAGCGTAAGACCCTTTGAGTGCTAAGGGATCTTTTCCTTGCTCGCGAGCGAGCAGTAATAAATGTTCAAGCTGAGTGGTAAAGAAAATCTTCCTAGATTCTCGTTTCTCAGTATATGTGTAGTAGTCAAAAGCCAAGGTTGTTAGTGCGTCAATGACTCTATAGCTTCCTACATTACGCCCGTAGTTGGTCTCAACTCCGATAATACTAACGATAATAGCTGGATCAACGCCAAATTCTTTTTCGGCCCGCTCTAGAGTTTTGTTATTTTCTTGCCAAAATTGAACACCTCTAGAAACTCTTTTGTCGGTAACAAAAATCTTACGGTATTCATGCCATGGTTTTGCTTTTTCGGCGGGTCTACTCATCGCTTTTACAATACTTTTTTGGTGCACAGCGCTTCCCAGCCATTCCTCAACTTGGGATTGTTCGAATTGGTGTTCATCAACCATGGTCGTTATAAATTCAGAGGCTTCAGGGTGATTTGAATAGTCGGCTAAGACCGTTGCAGGTGCAGACAAAAGCATACCTAGAATCAACAATTTAAGACTTTTTTTCAAAAATTTTTCCTCATGCGGTTAGGCTCGGTACTGATAGCCATGAGCAAGCCAAAACCAATAAACAGCGTTAAAAGAGCGGTGCCACCGTAGCTGATCATTGGCAGTGGGGCGCCTACTACAGGCAATATACCCGATACCATGCCCATATTCACGAAAACATAGATAAAAAATAGTAGGCCTAAGCTGCCGGCGAGTAATCGACCAAATTGCGACTGAGCATTAAGTGCTATAAATGAACATCTAGCAATGAGTAACGCATATAGCGCAAGGAGAGTAAGGATACCAATTAAGCCAAATTCCTCCGCTAGGACCGCTATGATAAAGTCAGTGTGGCTCTCTGGGAGAAAGTTTAATTGTGATTGAGTACCTTCTGTCCAGCCCTTACCATTTAGACCACCCGAGCCTATAGCCGTTTTAGATTGAACGATATTCCACCCGCTACCCAGTTTGTCTTGTTCAGGAGTTAGCAGTGTCAGTATTCTTTGCTTTTGATAATCGCGAAGGACGAAATTCCACATAATGGGAATAGCAGCAATGCTGGTTAAAAAGGTAAATACTAAATAGCGCACTCCTAAGCCTGCTAAAAATAGAGTAAGAAATCCGGACACGAAGACTAACAGCGCGGTTCCTAAGTCAGGTTGCCTCATAATTAGTGCGGCTGGAAGTAATATCATAACCATCCCCCAGCTAATATGTTTTAAGGTTGGGGGAATGAAGCGTTTACTAAGATAGGCCGCTAACATTAAAGGCACTCCTACCTTCATGAATTCTGCGGGCTGTAATCGGGTAAAACCAATATCTAGCCATCGCTGCGCGCCCTTTGCGCCAACGCCAAAGAGCAATACGGCAACGAGCAAGAATAGACCTAGGCCATAAAATACAAACGCCCACTTTTCCCAATAGCGAACCTCAAATTGGGCCACCGCAAACATAACGAAAAAACCAACAACCATAAAAGTTGCCTGACGCTTTATGTAGAACAGGTCTTGACCGCCGGCACTGTATAGCACCATTAATCCAAATACACACAACGCACACAGTAATACTAATAATGGGAAATCGATGTGCATCGACCCACTCTTTTTTCGATCACCACCGGGGCTTTGCATTCTTCTGACAAAATCACTGTTCTGCATAAGTGTTAGCACCTCGCGAAGATTTTAAGTAAGAGGCGTTGGTTGCTGCTAGGTCCTGACTGTCATTTTCCATGGTTGTAGATTTGATATAGGCGTCCATCACGGTTCTTGCGATAGGAGCAGCTGCAGAACTACCATGCTCGCCATTTTCAACAATTAAGGCGATGGCTATCTTTGGATCTTTAGCCGGAGCGAAAGCGACGAACAACGCATGATCCCACTGTCGCTCACTAATTTTTGATCGATCATACTCGTCAGTAGCTTTAATGCTGATGACTTGGGCTGTGCCAGTTTTAGCGGCCATGGTGTAGGTTAAATTCTTACTAATGCGTCTTGCAGTCCCTCTAGTCGAGTGCACAACATCACGCATTGAATCGTGGATGTAGTCCCAATATTCCGCACTAATATTAGGGTTTTCGGCAATTTGAATCCTAGGGTTTGCAACACCATCGATGGATTTAACTATTTGCGGTTGAATCAGGTCGCCACGTGAGGCGATACGAGCCGTCATAACAGCAAGTTGCAATGGTGTGGTAAGCATAAACCCTTGGCCAATACTCACGTTAATAGTGTCGCCATCAAACCATGATGCGCCACGAGCCCGTTTCTTCCATATTCTGGAGGGCATTATACCGGCACGTTCTCCTGGTAAATCGATATTAGTTTTTTGGCCCAAGCCAAATGATTGGCTGTTGGCGGCCAACGTGTCGATGCCGATCTTTACGCCCATTGTATAAAAGAACACGTCACAGGATTCGATGATTGCCTTTGCTAAATCGACACCCTTACCATGGCCGCCACGTTCTGAATTATGGTCACGCCAAGGACGCTCAATGCCCTCCATAAGAAAATAGCCAGGATCTTCTATCTTAGTCGTAGTAGTAATACTGCGACTTTGAAGGCCGATCAATCCAAATAAAGGTTTAATAGTTGAACCTGGGGGGTATTGACCCCTAATGGAACGGTTAAACATCGGTTTATCTGGAGAGTTGATAAGAGCATCATAATCTTTTTGGCTGATCCCCGAGACGAACGGATTAGCATCATAGCTTGGTGCACTAACCATCGCGAGAACACCACCTGTGTCGATTTCTATTGCCACAAGCGATCCACGTTTTCCCGAAAATGCCTCATAGGCTACCTGTTGTAATTGGCTATCAAGATGTAGCTGGAGATCACTACCTGCGGCAGGACTGACTTGATCAAGAATCCGCATCACTCGACCCCTGGCATTGGTTTCTACTTGGTCGCTGCCCACATCACCAAGTAGAGAGTTCTCGTAAAATTTTTCTATACCAGTTTTCCCAATAGAGTCGGTGCCGCTGTAATTAATAGTATTAATTGTGTCGCTTTCACGCTCATTAATCCGGCCAACATAGCCGACCACATGAGTGAAAAGGTCATGCTTGGGGTAAAATCGAGTCAATCTGGCGCTTATTTTAGTACCGCCCAAGATATGTTGATTTACCGCTAAAATGGCCTGTTCTTTTTCAGTTAGATTAAACTTTAGTGGGGTAGGCTCAAAGGGCTTTTGTCTTTTTAAACGAGTGTAAAAGCGCTTAATATCGTTATCGGAAAGGGTGATTAATAAGCCGATTTTTTGAATCAACTGATCTAGATCTCCTGCGCGCTCTCGAATAATGGCGAGATTGGAGGTGGGTCTATTGTCAGCAATAATCTCCCCATTACGATCATAGATAATACCTCGAGTGGGCGGTGCAGGGCGCACGTGAACGCGGTTATTGTCAGAGTCTGTTGCATAATCTTGAAACTGATTGACCTGCAAATCAAAGTATCTACTAATGATGACCAGTCCCATTAGTATCATAGAAAACGTGGAAAATATAAGCCGCCTAGCAAATATTCTTCTTTCGCGAGCAGGGTCTGAGAAAGCTTCCTTATGCATCATGATTGTTTATCCAAACACCTAATTACGATGGTATGGGTGATTAGCATTAATCGTCCATGCCCTATAAAGCTGTTCCATTAGTACAATGCGCACTAGAGGGTGGGGAAGGGTTAAATCCGATAGAGACCAGCGCATATTAGCCCTGGCTAAGCAATCAGGCGAGAGACCATCCGGGCCACCAATCAGTAAGTTAACATCTCGACCATTCATTTGCCAGTTGGCTAAGTTACTAGCTAATGTTTCGGTGCTCATAGTTTTACCCAACACATCAAGAGCGACGACAAAATCCTTATCTACTAGGGCTTTTAAAATTGATTGGCCTTCAATTTCAGTTGCCTTGCCCGATGACTGGCTTTTGCCTCTAGGCCCAAGCGCTATTTCAACGGTTTGGACACGCAGCTCAGGAGGCATACGCTTACTATATTGAATACATCCCGACTCTACCCACGCAGGCATTCGCGTGCCGACAGCAAGGATGCGGAGTTTCAAATTAACCTTGACCTAAGGGCGGCGAGCCAAGCATTATCGCCTCGGCATCTGCATTTAGAGGACGATCATCTGGCCGTAAAGACCATAATTTCTCTAAATCATAAAACGCCCGAGTGGTGGGCAACATGACATGCACAATGACATCGCCGAAATCGACCAATATCCATTCTGAAACGTCGTCACCCTCCATCCCAATTACAGTGAAGCCAGCCTTTTTGGCATCGACCACAACATTGTTTGCTAGAGATTTTACTTGGCGACTAGAGTTGCCGCTCGCGACTACCATGGTGTCCATGATGCCAGTTAACTCTTTGACGTCAATGCTTACAATATCTTGAGCTTTAATGTCTTCAAGAGCAGTAATAATTATTTCGTGGAGATCTTTTTTCATAGTACAGGGCTACTCATATAAACAGTTTTTTTGGATATAGCTAATTACAGAGTCAGGCATCATAAGGGCTGTATTATCCCCCTTGCCTATCTTTTCTCTAATGTTAGTCGATGAAATATCTAACATGGACAGGTCGCACAAATAGACATGTCCACTTGGTTTCTTTTTTATTTCACTCAAATCGTCGCTGCGATGACGAGTAATCCATTCACATAGAGAACCCACTTCTGGCAGTTTATAACCGGGTCGTGACGAAACGGCAATGTGGCAAAAATCTAAAATCTGATCCCATTGATGCCAGCTATCTATTTTACTTAGTGCATCCATGCCAATACACATAAATAAAGGAATATCGGCGCCAATTTCCTTACGCAGTAGTTTAACAGTATCGATACTATAACTGGGTGCTGATCGGCGTAATTCAATATCGTCAATGATCAGTGGCGAGTTATTATCATTTACGGCTGCTGACAACATTGCGAGTCGATGTTCAGTTAACACATTTGGCTCACCACGATGAGGTGGATAGGCGCATGGTATCATTCTTACTTCACCAACATCGAGTAACTGTGCCAGTTCGCTAGCAATAGTTAAGTGACCATTATGAATAGGGTCAAAGGTCCCGCCAAATATAGCTACTGCCATACTATTGCCGGATTTGTCCATCGCCAAACACCACCCATTTCTGACAGGTAAGACCTTCTAGACCAACAGGCCCTCGAGTATGAATTTTATCTGTAGATATACCGATTTCAGCGCCTAAACCATATTCGAAGCCGTCAGCAAATCGTGTCGAGGCGTTAATCATCACGGAGCTTGAATCAATTTCAGTCAAAAACCTGCGACTATTCTCATCGTCTTCAGTAACTATAGATTCGGTATGCTTAGAGCTGTAGTGATTAATATGATCTATGGCCTCATTGATTCCATCTACGATTTTAATCGCCAAAATTGGTGCCAAAAATTCTTCGCCCCAGTCCTCTTCGCTAGCCTCATTTATAGTGGTTACAATAGCTCGTGCTTTTTCACAGCCTCGTAATTCTACTTGTTTTTCGGTATATAGCGCTGCGAGCTCAGGTAATATTTTCTCAGCGACAGACTTTGCAATAACCAGCGATTCCATAGCATTGCATACGCCATAGCGATGTGTTTTGGCATTAATGGCAATATCCATAGCCTTTTTTAAGTCGGCGTGATCGTCAATGAACACATGACAGTTGCCATCTAAATGTTTAATCATAGGTACTTGGGCGTCAGTGATTAATCTCTTAATAAGCCCTTTACCACCCCGAGGAATAATCACATCAACATAATCGGTCATGGTAATTAACTCTGCTACTGCTTCGCGATCAGGGGTATTGATAACCTGGACTACCGATTGTGGTAACCCAGCATCATCTAGGCCTTTTTTAATGCAGCTGGCAATAGCTTGATTAGATTGAATAGCCTCACTTCCGCCGCGCAAGATGGTGGCATTCCCAGATTTTAGGCATAGGCTCGAAGCATCGATAGTGACATTGGGTCGTGATTCATAAATGATGCCAATCACACCGATAGGCGTGCGCATTTTTCCCAGCCTAATCCCGCTAGGCCGCATTCCTAGGTCAGTCATTTCGCCAACAGGATCGGGAAGCGCCGCAACTTGATGTAAACCTTCGATCATAGCGTCAATACGCTCGTCGTTAAGTTCAAGGCGGTCTAATAAAGAGGAATCTAGGCCGCTGGCAAGACCATTTTCCATGTCGGTATGATTAGCCGACAACAGGTTTTGTCGCTCATCACTAAGGCGCGCTGCTATAGACGCTAGAGCTTTATTTTTGGTCTCCGTACTGGCGCGGGCTATGGCTCTTGACGACTCCAGAGCGGCTAATCCGACGGTTTCCATATAGGTTTTGATATTAATATTTTTCAATTTTCTACACAGTGCTTCATTAGGAAAATTAGGTGTCTTTGTTTTTAACATTATACGTCTAGCGTAAATATAATTCCTGATTTTCCGTGGCAGCCAGCTTTCAGTGTATTAATGACAATAGAAAAAGGATTTTCGACCCCTACGTACGGGGTCGCAATCTAAATGCTGAGATATTTATCAACGATCTGGGCCAGGGCTTCCACATGTTCTAAATCATCATTAAGGCAGGGAATATAATGAAACTCCTTTCCTCCTGCATTCGAGAAAATTTCACGCGCTTCAATATTGATCTCCTCAATAGTTTCTAGGCAATCAGAAGAAAAGCCGGGGCATATGACAGCCACGTGGTTGACACCTTGATCTGGCAGTGACTTTAATGTTTTATCAGTGTAGGGCTGCAACCAAGGTTCGCGGCCGAAGCGCGATTGGAACGTGGTCATAATGTAATCATCGACCAAGTTCATTTTCTCAGCAACCATACGGGTAGTTTGGTGGCATAGGCAATGGTATGGATCACCTTTTTTGAGATACCTTTCAGGGGTCCCATGATATGAAAATATCAGTTTATCCGGTTGACCGTGGGTGTCGATATGCCGGCTAATACTCGAGCATAGGGCAGTAATAAATGCATCTGACTGGTGATAACCGCCTATAAAATGTAGCTCGGGTACCCAGCGCGTGCGTTTGAAAACGTCAGCAATGGCATCAAAGGTGGAGCCTGTCGTGGCCCCAGAATATTGGGGGTAAAGCGGCAGGACCGTAATGTTGCGCACATTTTGTACACTGAGCTCGTTTATCGCAGACTCAATTGATGGGTTGCCATAACGCATACCCAAAACAACAGGTATTTCCTTGCCGTGCTTTTCGGCCAAAATTTTCCGGACCCCATCAACTTGGGCTTGGGTGTTAACCAGTAATGGAGACCCTTTATCAGTCCAGACACTGCGGTAGAGCTTGGCCGAACGCCGCGGACGAATGCGCAAAATAACTAAGTTGAGGATTAGCCACCAAAGTAATCGTGGGACTTCTACCACGCGTGGGTCGCTCAAGAATTGCTTTAAATAACGGCGTAAATCCGATGTTTGAGGTGCATCTGGTGTACCTAAATTACAAAGTATAACGCCTTGCTTTGGTGCAGGACCTTTGTGGTCGTATTTTGTTTGACCCTTATACTGCATCTAATTTTCTGCCTTTGGTATCTATAACTTAATAATATGAGATTGAGTGACTAGCATGCTGTCTTACGTTAACTGCTTGCTAGGTTATTCCTTGCGCATTATACGCGACATCAAATAGATGAGATTGATTTTAATCCCACGCTATTAGTAGCTGACCCAAGACGCTGACAAAGCTATAATGCCGCACTTTTATAGATGCGCAAAGAAGACCATGAGTCACCAAGTTTCAGATAGACGCACATTTGCAATTATTTCGCACCCTGATGCAGGTAAAACTACTATTACCGAGAAGCTATTGTTGCTTGGCAATCTCATTCAGGTGGCGGGGACGGTCAAAGGGCGTAAAAGCGATCGTCACGCAACATCCGATTGGATGGCAATGGAAAAAGAGCGTGGCATTTCTGTGACATCATCTGTCATGCAATTTCCGTATCAAGACTGCACTGTAAATTTGCTGGATACCCCAGGTCACGAGGACTTTTCCGAAGATACCTATCGTACCCTCACGGCAGTGGACTCATCTCTCATGGTTATTGATGGCGCCAAAGGGGTAGAGGCCCGCACCATTAAGCTAATGGACGTTTGCCGTTTACGGGATACGCCGATCTTAACCTTTGTTAACAAGATGGATCGTGATATTCGAGACCCTATTGATTTATTAGACGAAATTGAAGCGGTGCTTAAAATTAAAGCTGCGCCGATTAACTGGCCGATTGGTATGGGCCGAGAATTTCGGGGTGTATACAATTTTTACACTGACACGATTCATGTTTATGTGCAGGGTAAAGGTCATACATTGAGCGACGACATACAGGTACATGGATTAGATTCCCCTGAAGCACGCGAGGCACTGGGCGACTATGCTGATGATGTTTTGGAAGAGCTAGAGCTAGTAAAGGGCGCGACCAACCTTTTCGACATGGATGAATTTTTATCTGGACAGCTTGCACCGGTGTTCTTTGGCACTGCCTTAGGTAATTTCGGTATTCGTGAAATGCTTGATTACTTTGTGCGGTGGGCTCCATCCCCGCAGCCGAGACAGGCAGCAGAGCGTGAAGTTGTGGCAGATGAACCTAAATTTAGTGGCTTTGTGTTTAAAATTCAGGCCAACATGGACCCAAAACACCGAGACCGCATCGCTTTTTTGCGAATCTGCTCAGGTAAATATACCAAAGGTATGAAGATGAAGCATGTTCGTACCGGCAAAGATGTGCGTGTCGCAGATGCCTTTAGCTTTAAAGCGGGTGAGCGAATTTCTGTTAACGAAGCAGAAGCCGGTGATATTATTGGGCTGCATAATCATGGATCGATACAGATTGGCGATACGTTTACTGACGGCGAAACACTTAAGTTCAGCGGTATTCCGCACTTCGCACCCGAATTGTTTAAGCGAATTCGTCTTAGAGACCCATTAAGAGCAAAGCAGTTGCAAAACGGCATTCGGCAACTATCGGAAGAGGGTAGTACTCAGGTTTTCTTTCCTTTCCGTAATAATGATGTCATCGTTGGGGCTGTTGGACAGCTGCAATTTGACGTGGTGGCTTACCGACTTCGTGAAGAATATGGTGTAGAAGCTATTTATGAAACAGTTAATGTTCATACCGCTCGGTGGACTGAGTGCGATGATCACAAGATCCTAGAAGCTTTCCGTAATAAAGCAGAAGATAACCTAGCCCTTGATGGCGGCGGTCATTTGACTTATTTGGCGCCCACTAGGGTAAATCTAGCTCTGGCGCAAGAGCGTCATCCAGATATTGCATTTCGCGCCACCCGAGAGCACTAGTATTTGTAGTTACCCCTTTGTTTTAGCTAGCGGAGACTGATTTATGGCTACCAAGCGACCCACTGTCCATCAAGACCAAACGCCCGAGCATTTGCGCGCTAATCGGGGCATATTTTCACGTTGGCTGGGTCGTACCGTTCTTAGAATCCTGGGTTGGCGTGTTGAGGGTCAGATTCCAGATTTGAAGCGTTTGTTAGTGATAGGTGCGCCTCATACTTCAAATTGGGATTTTGTGTTAGCGATGGCAACTATATTGGGTCTCAATTTGCGGATGCGTTGGTTAGCTAAGCATACAATCTTCAAAAGAGGCGTTGTTTGGTTTATGGAATGGCTTGGTGGCATTCCAACCAATCGAACCCAACCTCAACAGATAGTTGAAAGAGTTGCTCGGTTGGCGCAAAAAGGTAAAGGTGTGGTTATAGGCATAACACCTGAGGGAACTCGCAAAAAAGCAGCGAAATGGAAAACTGGATTTCTGCGAATTGCCAAGTCATTAGATTGCCCAATCCTGATGGTAGCTATTAACTTCCCTACTAAGACTATTATTATCGGCGATCTTTACCACCCTAGTGGAGACAATCATTACGACTTGGCGGCGATTAAGCAATACTACAATCAATTCCAGGGTATACATAAAGATCAATTTTGATTATCGTTATAGCTAACTATAAATGTAAGTGAATATTCACTTCTATAAGTTGATCGATTGGATTTTTAGTGTTCTAGCGGTGATAAATACTAGGTTAGCAAGGGTTAGACACCTCTTGGACCGAAATTGCGACTGCTAACTGACCACTGTCCTAATTATATACATCGTGACAAAACCTCAAAAGATACACTAAGCTAATAAAAACAATAAAAACTAAGAGGTTAGCCTAATGCAACAGCGTCAATATCCAGCCTGCCCAGACCAGGTGCCTCTTCATCTTCGTGGCAACCGAGGGGTCTTTGCCCGCTGGTTCGGGCGATCAGTACTCAGTCTTTTTGGATGGCGTGTTGACGGCAGCATCCCCGATGTTAAGCGTATATTGATAATTGCCGCGCCCCATACCTCGAATTGGGATTTTGTATTTGCTATGGCTGCAGTGTTGGCTATAAACCTACGTATACGCTGGCTTGGCAAGCATACTATCTTCAAACCTGGTGTGATTTGGTTTATGGAGTGGTTGGGCGGAATACCGATAAATCGGGCCGACCCCAAAGGTATTGTTGAGGGTGTTGTAGAGTTATCAAAAAAAGAAGGTGGGATTGTCATCGGGTTAGCACCAGAGGGAACCAGAAAAAAGGTGGTGAAATGGAAGACGGGTTTCTTGCGTTTAGCTGATACCCTGGATTGTCAGATACTACTGTTTGCTTTTGACTTTGCCGGCAAGCGGATGGTTATTGGAGATTTATATCAACCGACGGGAGATAACGAAGCGGACTTAGCATTCATCATGGCCTACTACAAGCAATTTATCGGCAAGGACCCAAGCAAAGCATAGATTAATTATAATATGTTAGTAAGTATTCACTTACAAAAAGTTTTTGGTAGATTTAAGTTTATTAATCCAGTCGATACTGGTCGCTGTTGCGTTCTTTGCTGGGTTGATTCCATCAATTGCAGGGTCTGGTGGAATACTAACACTACCGGCTTTGTTGTGGGTCGGCCTGTCTCCCTTAACTGCGTTGGCAACAAACAAGGCTCAAAGTACAGTTGGCACCCTGTCATCAACATGGAATTTCTTTCGCAGAGGACACCTCGAGGTAAAACCTCTCATGGTGTCGATCATAGGATCAATTGCGGGTACCTTAACGGTTCAATCCGTGGACGGAGCCACACTGAGCAGATTAATTCCCTTCTTGTTACTGGGTATTGCAGTTTACTTTCTAATGTCGCCGAAGGTTAAACAGACAGACAGCGCACCCATACTAGGACTTAATGCCTTCGCGTGCACGGCGGCCCTTGCTATGGGTTTCTACGGAGGTTTTTTTGGGCCAGGCATGGGCTCAATAATGCCATTTTTATTTCTGTAGTTGCTTGGCCATAATTTAATCAAGGCAACCGCCGAGACTAAGTTAATGATCTTAGCCATGAATGGCACGTCTTCGGTCATCTTTATTATCAACGGTTTTGTGTTGTGGGAGCTCATTTTGCCATGGCGCTAGCGCAGATTATGGGCGCTAGACTTGGGTCTAATCTAGTTATGACGCGGGGATCTGGACTAGTTCAGCCCATCATAACGGCAGTGACCGTTGCGGTGGCGCTAAAGCTACTGTTTTTCCCATGATGCTCTATTGCCACCGTACCTAAGGCGCCATATGTAATCTGCTTGATTAGCCAATCTTGCTAAGGGCAGCTAAGGTCTTCGCGCAAGCTTGGGCTACCTCTTGCCCTTTCATAATAAAATGTTCTTTAAAAAAGACGGTATGGTCTTCACCGGCATCAAAATTTTGAGGTGTTAACACTGCCGAAAAAACGGGCATCGCCGTATCCATCTGCACTCGCATAAGGTTATCAATTACAGCGGATGCAACAAATTCATGCCGATAAATTCCGCCGTCGACTACCAGGCCGGCGGCTACAACAGCGGCGTATTTTTCAGTTTCAGCGAGGGCTTTTGCAAAAATAGGAATTTCGTAGGCGCCAGGTACTTCGAAAAACGACATTTGCTTATCGCTTAGTGCAGAAAACTCCAGTTTAAAGGAATCCCGGAGTTGATCGACGATGTCTTTGTGCCAGGTTGCTTGAACGAAGGCAATGTGCCCACGAGATACTATTTCTTGACTAGTTTTATTCATAAAAGGCTCAAATCAATTTTAATTTAGGGGCTTAGGCCACCAATAAATTGGGTTGAGGGCAAACAAGGGAAGACACGCATTATCTAGCCAAAGCTAAGACTAAGTGCTTTATAGGCCCGAGTAGATACTCGACTAAAGTCTATACCTCATTCTCATAACCAGACTGTAACTGTCGGCTTTGGAATCGCACCAAATCTGCTTGTCCTTCAAGTATAAAGAGTACCTGAAGCGCCCACGGGCTACCTAAAGTACTAGGATTACCGCCGGTGGGGACTTTCACCCCGCCCTGAGAACATCCGTTCGCGACGGAAGCCGGCAGTATAGTCAAAACCTAGATTACTGTATACCAACCACCATTAGAAAAATTGCCACTTGATGTACTGCCTAACTCGATGTTGATGCTGGATATCAATTACATTCATTTATCACTAAAATGCGATGTAACAGCGCACGCTAAAGGACGTTGTGACTGTTCAACGCGACTGGGTGGTAATGTTATAGTCGCAAGTGAATATTGGTTGTAACCCTTAAAAAATAATTTTTATTAGCTGGAGTTGCCTGATGAATGAAAAGACGCCCCCATTCTCCCGATTTTTGGTGGTTGCCGCCGCTTTTGTCATAGTAGTGTCGGGGCTGAAGATGGCAGGTCCCCTTTTGGTGCCGTTCTTGTTGGCGGTGTTCATTGCCATGATTGTGTCACCCGTTTTAGGTTGGCTGAAAAGTTTTCGTATCCCCTCAGGCATCGCGATTTTCTTGGTTATTAGTTTAGTCTTAGCGGTGGGCCTTATTTTAGCCGCAGTGATTGGCTCATCTGTTGATAACTTTCGCCAAGATAGCCCTGTATATGCCGATAAACTGTCGATTATGAGTGAGAATGTTCAGCAATGGCTGAGTGCCCGTGGCATCACCATTGGCGCTGAACAGTGGGGCAGCAGCTTCGATCCTGGTGCGGTAATGGGTCTAGTCGGTAGCACACTGGCATCTTTTGGTAATGTCATGACGAACACCCTTATGATCCTGCTAACAGTGATCTTTATCCTTGCTGAAAATGTGAGTTTTGGCGAGAAACTTCGCAGTGCCAGAGGCAGCATTGACTCGCATGAATGGCTGAGAACATTTTCTGACAGCGTTCACAGCTACTTAGCGATCAAAGCTGCTATTAGCTTTTTAACAGGTTTAATTATCTTTGTGTGGTTAAGCATGCTGGGTGTCGACTACGCCGTGTTATGGGGCCTTATTGCCTTTTTACTTAACTTTATACCCACAGTTGGATCTTTTATCGCGGCAGTTCCAGCTGTGTTACTCGCCCTAGTTCAGCTGGGTCTATTTGAGGCAGGACTAACATTACTAGGCTTTGTAGCGGTGAACCTTATTATGGGTAATGTGGTTGAACCGCGCTGGATGGGTCGAGGCCTTAATCTCTCGCCTTTGGTGGTGTTTGTTTCATTGGTACTTTGGGGTTGGGTGCTGGGCCCTGTCGGTATGTTGCTGTCGATTCCGCTCACGATCATGTTAAAAATCGCCTTAGAAAATCAAACCGAGACTCGTTGGATAGGCGTCATGCTGGGCGCAGGTAAACGCATAGACGCAGACCCAAGTGTAGAGGTCCAATCAACATCAGAGCCTGATGTCTGATTAAAAAACATAAGAAACACTAAGAGAGTGAGTTTATGAAGAGTGTGGGTCTAAGGTGTAAGTCACTATTTTTGTTTGTATTCTGCGTTGTCTTAGGGTTGGTCGGTTGCGATAGTCAGGAACAATTAACGACCACCAGCGCTGAAAATACAGTAGGCGTTATTTATCACGGCGGTGATGTGGTCACCATGGCCGGCGAATCCCTCAGCCAAGCACAAGCCGTGGCTGAGCTAGATGGCAAAATTGTTTTTATTGGCACCCTTGCTGACGCTATGCAACGCTTTGCTAAAGCCAGTAAATTCGACCTAAAAGGTAAAACCCTAATGCCTGGTTTTATCGAACCTCACGTACATCCATCTATTGCAGCGCTAGTCCTGCCTAATGAGATTATAGCTCCCTACGACTGGGTGTTTCCCAACGTCACCAAAAAAGGGGTCAGAGATCCCGCGGGCTACAAGAAGCGTCTAGAAGAGAGTATTAATCGCAACGGAGCCAGCGAAAATGCAGATAGCAACAGTCTATTTATGATTTGGGGTTATCATCAACTGTGGCACGGTGACCTCAGTCGCGAGCTTCTAAATCGCTTAGCCCCCGACCAGCCAGTGGCGATTATCCATCGGTCGTTTCATGAGATTTTCTTTAATGACAGAGCCATAGAGCTCATAGGTCTTAACGCACAAGAGTTTAAAGACAATCCTCAGGTTAATTGGGACAAAGGCCACTTCTTTGAAAGTGGTTGGATGAATATCGCGCCGAAAGTCGTCCCCTTTTTAGCTGGCGCGCAAAAATATATGCTGGGGCTTGATCTAATGTCGCAACTCATCCAAAAGAATGGCATCACTACCATTGCTGAACCGGGCTCTGGGACGGACTTTAATGCAGAATTGGGACTTTTAAACCATTATATGGCCCAACAGCCACCGTTTAATGTTTACCTTATTGCCAGCGGCACCAAACTCTATCGCAGCTTTGGCGACAATAGAAAAGCTATGGACTTGCTAGATACGCTGCCGTCAAAATACAACACTAACAATCTTCAATTTCTTCCTAAGCAAGTTAAGCTATTTGCTGACGGCGCCATTTACTCACAATTAATGCAAATGAAAGACGGTTACCTAGATGGCCATCATGGTGAGTGGATGACCCCACTTAAGGATCTAACCCAACAGATTACAGATTACTGGCGTAGTGACTATAAGTTGCATATTCATGCTAACGGTGACAAAGGTATTCAGCAGGTGATAGATACAGTGGCCGCCTTGCAGCAAAGCGATCCCCGTCAAGACCACCGCCTCACCTTGCATCACATGGGTTATTTTGACGACCAGCAGGCAGCACAAATTGCCAATCTAGGTATTGAAGCATCGGTTAACCCTTTTTATCTATGGGCGCTGGCCGATAAATACGCCGAATTTGGTTTGGGTGAGGAGCGAGCGCATAATCTGGTGCGCATAAAATCACTGACAGACCGAAACGTACCGGTCTCTTTTCATTCAGACTTTTCTATGGCGCCCATTGAGCCTCTTACCTTGGTCTGGACTGCTGTTAATCGTATCGGTTCAGAAGGTATAGCCTATTCGGCTGATCAAAAAATAGACGTGTACACCGCCCTAAAAGCAGTCACCATTAACGCTGCAAGGACAATAAATCTAGAACACGAAATTGGCTCTATTGAGGTCGGTAAACAAGCTAATTTTGTTATTTTGGATAAAAACCCGATGCGGGTCGAACCGAAAGAGATTAAAGACATCAAGGTTTATGGAACCGTTTTTATGGGCGAACTCAATCTACCGATTAGCCATTAAGTCTATTTCTCGATTCAATCCTTTTGTGCCATCCTCTGGGTCGATCACATGCCCCTAGCCCACTTATTGCTAAGGTATGGCGAACACTTAAATTAGTCCTAAGAATTTTCTTCTTCGCCACCATTGGAAAACGCCACAAAGCAAAAAGCCCCAGCATTAGCTGAGGCTTTTTTATATATGGTGCCCAGACCTGGAATC
>Ga0308012_10000779_pt1 | contig 18113 bp, 11 predicted proteins | sample Neamet179_FD_203133 | JGI IMG/M metagenome (GOLD analysis project Ga0308012, IMG submission 203133) | Marine microbial communities from water near the shore, Antarctic Ocean - #179 | ecosystem: Environmental > Aquatic > Marine > Unclassified | place: Southern Ocean | collected 2014-07-25 | reverse complement strand
TTGCTTAAGTAAACTAAAATCACGTTTAACACCAGTGATAAGGGTTGATTTTTTTGGTACAGCTAAACGTAATTGAAGTAAAGCAATAATACCGTCGGCATCGCCATTAAATACATCATAATGCATGCTATAGAATCCTAGACTTGTTTTTTATATTATTTGAACTGTTTGAACTCAATATTTCAGTTCATTTTTCAATTTTTTTTAAATTCAGTTCAGTTTAGTTTAGTTTAGTTTAGTTTAATTAAATGCTTAACTTAAAGCTGATTCAGTAATAAAGCCTTGCGCCATTAAATAACCGACAATTTGTATAGCACATTCTTCAACTGATTTTTCAGCGGTTTTAACATGTATTTGTGGCGTTTCTGGTACATCGTACGTTGAATCAATACCGGTAAAGTCTTTAATTTCACCAGCACGTGCTTTTTTATACAAACCTTTAGGGTCGCGCTGTTCACAAACACTGATAGGCGTATCAATATACACTTCGATAAATTCACCGGCTTCCAATTTAGCTTTAGCTAATGCTCTGTCACTGGCAAAAGGAGAGATAAATGCTGTTGAAACCACAAGGCCTGCATCAAGAAATAATTTAGCTACTTCTGAAATACGGCGAATATTTTCTACTCGCGCTTCATCACTAAAGCCTAAATCACCGTTTAAGCCATGACGTACATTGTCGCCATCCAGTAAATAACTATGGCAACCTAGTTTAAACAACAAGGCATCTACCGCATTAGCGACAGTAGACTTACCTGAGCCACTTAAACCGGTATACCAAAGTAACGCTGGTTTTTGTTGTTTAAGGTCTGCACGTTGTGACTTACTGATTTGCTGGTTATGCCACACGGTATTCTCTGTTTTCATGCTGTCGGTTTTTATAGTATCTGTTGTCATGTTAGCTAAGCTCTATATTGGATGTTATTAAGGTCAAAATTTACGATGACGCAAATAAGAAAAAGTTAAACGGGTAACTACTCTACATAATTAAAATAAATGATTAAAATAAAGAAAGTAGATCGTTAAAATGGATAAACAATAGGAATAACCAGTATTACTGTTGCACTATAAACCAGTGATACGGGTAAACCAAAACGAACAAAATCTTTTAATTGATAATTACCAGCGTTATATACCATTACATTAGTTTGATAGCCGTAAGGACTAATAAAGCTACCACTGGCAGCAAAGGCTACAGCCATAACAAACGGTGTAGGGTTTACGCCAAGACCTAAAGCAATATTATAAGCGATAGGAAAAGCTAATGCGGCAGCAGCGCTGTTAGTAATTAATTCGGTCATTATCAGTGTTAAAATAAAAATAATAACAAAAGCAAGGTAAACACTTTGCCCGTGAAGAAAGCCTTCAATACTTTGCGCGAACATAGTCGCAATACCGGTATTCTCTATGGCCGATGCCAACGTTAACGCACCCAGTACTATCATCCATATTTCTAAGGGAAAACGACGCTTTATTTCATTAACCGATAACGCACCACTAAAAATTAAAAAAGCTAAATAGATAAATAGGCAACTAAGTAGTGGTAAAGGCGTAAAAACAGAGACCAAAACACTTGCCACAAACCCCCATACGGTAGAATGATCACGCCAACCACTGAGCATATTATCAGCTTGATGGCCGGATAAAATATAGAAGTTTTTAGATAAATTGGCTCTGGTAGCAAAATCTTGCCCAACAGCTAATACGAGGAAATCTCCTGGTTGTAATTCAATCTCGCCCAACTTGCCTGATAAGGCACTACCTTCTCGTCGAACGGCCACAACAGCAGCGTCAAATCTAGCGCGAAAACCTGCTTCTTTTAAGGTTTTCCCTGCAATAGTTGAATCCGCTTTAACCAGTACTTCTGTTAAGTTATCACGCAGTAAATCATCTTGTTCTGCGTATAAGTTTAAACCATCAAATTGCTGTAATATTAAAACTTTTGAAATATCGCCACTAAAAATTAGTTTATCGTTTGCTTGTAAAGTCTCTTCGGGACATACAGGAGAGATCAATTTTCCCTGACGTACTATTTCAACTAAAAACAAAGAGTCTAAGTTTCTCAGGCCATTTTCTTCAATGCTTTTACCAATTAATGCGGAAGACTCTGAGACTTCAGCTTCAAGTAAATAATCATTAGTCGTTAAGTCATCATGCGCGATATCGGGTAACGTTCGGCTACGTAGTAAAATAACAATAAGACATAAAGAGAACGCGGCTAAGCCGATTAAACTAAAATCAAAAAAGCCAAACCCTTGATGGCCTTGTTTAATCAATAAGCTGTTTACAATAAGGTTAGTTGAGGTACCCACTAAGGTTAGTGTTCCTCCTAGAATAGCCACAAAGGACAACGGTAATAAAAGTTTTCCGGGGTTGATTAATTTATTTTTTTTCACCGTATTAATAAGGGTCGCGACTACGGCGGTATTACTCATAATTGCAGAGGAAAAGGCGGTTCCTAAAAGTAAACGTAAGGTTGACTTAACTTTTGAACCACTAAAGAAACTCGTAGATAAACGCCTTAAAACACTGGTTCGTTCAAAAGCAAAAGAACATAAAACTAACAACACAAGTGTAACAAGCCCGGGGTTAACCGCATTCGTTAAAATATTATCAACACTCACAAACGATAGAGCCAAACACACCAATACCGTCACAGAAAAAACCTTTTCTGGTACGTGACTGTATTTTACTAAGCTAATAAAGGTGGTAATAAATACCCCTATCATCAACCATTGCTCTATTGTCATGCGGATCCTTGTGCTTAAAAAAAGACGCCATAAACACTAAAAGGGTTTATGGCGATATTTAACACGCAAAAAATACGTTGCGCTTATTTGACTATTACTCGTTCTTTATAGTAATAAATTACTTAGTAATATCGCGAGCACCCCAATGTGGGAACTGCTTGCGAACTAAAGCATTTAACTCTAATTCAAACGATGAATACTCCTGCTTTTGCTCATCAATAGCATGGTTTATCATACCTGCACCGACAGTAACATTCGTTAATCTGTCGATGATAATGAATGCACCACTACCTTGGTTATCTTCATACGCATCAAAATGTAACGTTTCGCCAACAACAAAATCAACTAAACCAATGTCATTAACCGCTAATTGAGAAGTCGGTAGCTTTTCCATGGTATTAACGTCGTACTTACTCACGATTTTTTGCGCATGACCCGTAGTCATTTTGCTACCGTGTTTAATAAAGTACTCACGACCCGTTTCTAGTTCGTTTTCATGCATCCAAACAACCGTTGCATTCAACTCTTTAGACGATATAGGTAAACTACCTTTTTTAACAATCATTTCGCCGCGGCTGATATCTATTTCATTTTCTAGGGTAAGCGTTACCGCCATACCTTTATCAGCACGCTCTATATTACCGTCAAATGTTACAATTTCTTTTACGACGCTTTCTTTACCTGACGGCAAAGCAACGATAGTATCGCCGACTAATACATGGCCTGCAGAAAGTGTACCGGCAAAACCACGGAAATCAAGATTAGGACGGTTAACATATTGCACTTGGAAACGAAGTTGGGTGAAGTCTTCTTGCGTCTTAATATCAATCGTATTAAGAAGCTTCATTAAAGTAGCACCCGGATACCAAGGCATGTTAACGCTTTCATCTACAACATTATCGCCATTAAGTGCTGACATAGGGACAAAACGTATATCAGTAAATTCAAGAGACTCTGTAAATTCACGATATTCTTTTTTAATTTCTTGATAACGCTCTTGCGAGTAATCAACCAAATCCATTTTGTTTACCGCAACAACAATGTGCTTGATACCCAATAATGAACAAATAAATGAATGACGACGAGTTTGTGTTTGCACACCGTAACGCGCATCAATCAATATAATAGCGATATCACACGTTGAAGCACCTGTTGCCATGTTACGCGTATATTGCTCATGACCAGGAGTATCTGCAATAATAAACTTACGTTTATCGGTAGAAAAATAACGGTAAGCAACATCAATCGTAATGCCTTGCTCACGTTCAGATTGCAGACCATCAACCAATAAAGCTAAATCTATTGCTTCGCCCGTAGTACCCGATTTTTTAGAATCTTTTTCTATTGCAGCAAGTTGATCTTCAAAAATCATTTTTGAATCATGTAACAAGCGACCAATTAAGGTGCTTTTACCATCATCTACGCTACCACACGTTAAAAAACGTACTAACTCTTTGTTTTCATGTTGCTTTAAATAAGCTTGAATGTCTGCTTCAATTAAGTCTGATTGGTGACTCATAAGTATTTCCTTCCCAAATGTCTAATCAATAAAGTGTTATAAAAATAAAGGTGGCTTAGAAGTAGCCTTCCATTTTTTTCTTTTCCATTGAACCGGCGCTATCGTGATCTATCACACGACCTTGACGTTCAGAGGTTTTAGTTAATAACATTTCTTGAATTATTTCAGGTAAAGTTGTTGCAGTAGATTCAACTGCACCAGTAAGTGGGTAACAGCCTAATGTTCTAAAGCGAACACTTTTCATTTCTACTTTTTCATCGTCACCAATTGGCATACGATCATCATCAACCATAATTAACGTACCATCACGCTCAACAACAGGACGTTTTTCAGCTAAATAAAGAGGAACAATTGGGATACTTTCTAGGTAGATATACTGCCAAATATCAAGTTCGGTCCAGTTTGATAAAGGGAAAACTCGAATACTTTCGCCTTTATTTACTTTGCCGTTGTAGATATTCCATAACTCTGGACGTTGACTTTTTGGATCCCAACGATGATTTTCATCACGAAAAGAATAAACACGTTCTTTTGCACGTGATTTCTCTTCATCACGACGAGCACCACCAAAAGCAGCATCAAAACCGTATTTATTTAAGGCTTGCTTTAAGCCTTGAGTCTTCATTACATCCGTGTGCGTGGCACTACCGTGAGTAAATGGACCCATGCCCATTTCAATCCCTTCAGGATTTTGATGAACTAATAGATCAAAGTCATATTCTTTCGCAAGTTTATCGCGAAAAGCAATCATCTCTTTAAACTTCCAATTGGTATCAACATGCAATAAAGGAAAAGGAATTTTACCTGGTGCGAAGGCTTTTCGGGCAAGATGTAATAATACGGCGGAGTCTTTACCGACAGAATACAACATAACAGGATTATCAAATTCAGCGGCTACCTCACGAAAAATGTGGATAGATTCAGCTTCAAGCGTTTTTAAATGGGTTAAATTCATTGCTAATACAAACCTTATGAAAAATTAATGCCGCTATAATGCCATAACTATATATTTTTTCCATCATAAGAAACATATTCAATATACCAAAAAGGAATAAGAAGCCGATATGCTAGTACTTTTTATCTTACATAGTATTAGGGTCTATTGATCTTTCGAGATTATTTTTACAGCTACTTGTTTGGTATTTATACAAGGCAGAGCATGTGACGTGTAGCTGGCTACACGAACATGCAATAACGCCGTATAAATTTCAAACAAGCGCTGCCTTTAGGTTCATTTAAAACGAATTTACTCCTTGTTGCTCGCTTTTTAAATAGAATAACTATAAGTCAAAGCTCGCGCCGCGATTAAATCCGTTTTAAATTGAATAAATTTTAACCCTGAAAGATCAACAGACCCTAGTGTTTTTCTCCTCTAAAAATAAAAAACACTCTAAAGTAAAAAATCAGCCTAAGCTGATTTTTTAAATACACTTTACGGCATAACTTAAATAGTGAGCCTTGCCTTATTTTCATTAACAACTTTTTTACCAATACCACTTACCTTGGCTAGTTCATTAATAGATTTGAAGTGACCTACCTTTTGTCGATAAACTATAATGGCTTGTGCTTTTATCTTGCCAACCCCCTTTAAAGTAACTAATTGCTCAAGCGTTGATTTATTCAAATTAACCACTTGCTGCGTTACCACTTGATTTTGAGTCGGTTGCACCGTATCAGTTACCTTAGCCTGAACAAATGAAATGCTCATCAGTAGCGTAATACTTAATGTTATAGTAGCTAAAGTTTTACTAAGATATTTTGATTGATTATTCATCTTTAATTCCTTGTAAAGTGATTCATTGCTTAACTTACTCATTAATTTACCCATTAATTCATAAGCGATATAGTAACTGTCTAGCACGACTACAAAAAGATTAAAAACTGAACAGTCATTATAAGGTTTAGGTGGATAATGCACGTTTGTCAAAAAGACGCCGTAAACACGTTGTAAAAAATGTCACAAAAGAGCCAACAAAACAAAAACATTTATCTACTAGCGCTTTGTGCGTAGCTTAATTAGAATAGCGGTCATTATTATTAATATTGCGCCTGCTAAATAAGGCCTGTAATGAGTGTAAGGAAATCATGAGCAAAGCAAGTAGCCTGTTGACCCCTGTATTGGCAAAGAGCCGTGGCAAAAATCCCGATAAAAAAACGTGGCATAATCTTCACGGTAGTAGCAGCAGCTTTGCGTTATACCAAGCAGCAAAAACAGCTCAAACGCCCATTTTATTCATTACGCATAATACGCCTCAAGCGTTAAAGGTTGAACAAGAGCTCATTAGTTTAGCTAAAAGTGATCATCTAGATACCGTGAGCATCTGTTTGTTCCCTGATTGGGAGACACTCCCTTATGACAATTTTTCACCACATCAAGATATTATTTCTCAGCGCCTAGCCACCTTGTATCAGCTGTCTCGTATGACGTCGGGCATTATTATTGTGCCCGTCTCCACGCTAGTACAAAAACTTGCCCCCAAACATTATATTGAAGCTAATAGCCTAATTATAAAAAAAGGCGATAAAAAAGATTTACATCAAATGCGTCAATCTCTGCAAGAAAGTGGTTACCGCAGTGTTGAGCAAGTATTAGAACATGGTGAATTCTCCGCCCGTGGCGCTATTTTAGATATTTTCCCGATGGGAAGTAAGTCCCCTTTTCGCTTAGACTTTTTTGATGATGAAATTGATGAAATAAGACTTTTTGATCCTGAAAGCCAGCGTTCTAAAGAAAAGATTGAAGCAATTAATTTACTCCCCGCACACGAGTTCCCTATTGATGAAGCCGGTATTAACTTATTTCGTAGCCAATTTCGTGAACAATTTGCTGGTAATATACACAAAGAATCGGTTTATCATAAAGTCAGTAATGGCATACTACCCCCGGGTATTGAATACTATTTACCTCTCTTTTTTAATAATAAACAAGCAGACGATACTGCAGTAATACTGAGTAATACCCTGTGTGATTATCTAACCGACAATACTTTGGTGGTGGTTAGTGGTGATATTGAACACTCGTTAACACAGTATTGGCTTGATATAGAATATCGTTATGAAAATAGACGTTATGATCCAACTCGACCTCTTTTACCGCCTGAGCAATTATTTTTAACGACTGAGCTACTTTATACCGCATTAAAACCTTTTGACCGTATTACTATCGTAAAGCAACAAGCGACTGAAATAACAGCTTTAAATGACAATGCACTTTTAGCGATTAAATCTTCTGATAGTCACCTTAATGAAACGACTAGCGAAAATATTGACGATAAAATTGATGTAACAGAAAAGAGTAATAAAAGTAAAAGTAGCGAAATATGCTTTGATGTAAACCCTTTACCCGATTTAACCATTAATCATAAATTAAAGCAGCCTTTCGACTTAATTAATCAATTTATCCGCAGTAAAGATACCCCGAACAAAGTACTCTTTATTGCGCAAAGCCAAGGTCGTCGAGAAAGTGTGCTTGAGCTCCTTGAACGCGATAATATAAAACTGACACAATTCGATTGTATTGATGATTTTATCAATGCTACCGATACTCTTGGTATTACGGTTAATAGCCTAACGCAAGGTTTTGCCTTTCAAGTAAAGGGGAATAGCCAGAAAAATGCCATTGCCCTTGTTACCGAAGCAGAATTATTAGGCGACCATGTTTCACAAGCAAGGCGTCGTACCAAAGCACAAGACTTGCAAGCCGATGCGTTATTTAAAAACTTAGCTGAATTAACTATTGGCCAACCCGTGGTCCATATTGAACATGGTATTGGTCGATATTTAGGACTACAAACCATTGAAAATAGCGGCATAGTGACTGAATTTTTAGTACTGAGCTACGCCAACGAAGCTAAACTGTATGTACCAGTGAGCGCTTTGCACTTAATTGGCCGATATTCAGGCGCAGACAGTGATAATGCCCCGTTACATAAACTAGGTAATGATACATGGAGTAAAGCCAAGCAAAAAGCGGCAGAAAAAGTTCGCGATGTAGCGGCTGAATTACTCGATATTTATGCAAAACGAGCCAGTAATCATGGCTACAGTTTTAAACGTGACAAACAAGACTATCAAGCTTTTAGTGATAGCTTTGGCTTTGAAGAAACGTTCGACCAAAAACAAGCAATCAATGCCGTGGTTAGCGACATGTTATCGCACAAAACCATGGACAGACTGGTTTGTGGTGATGTGGGTTTTGGTAAAACTGAAGTCGCAATGCGCGCCGCCTTTGTCGCCGTAAATGACGGAAAACAAGTGGCAATACTTGTACCTACCACATTACTCGCGCAACAACATTATGAAAACTTTAGAGACAGATTTGCTAACTGGCCCGTTGTCACTGAAGTATTATCACGCTTTAAGACCGCTAAAGAGCAAAAAGAAGTTATTGCTCGTGTTGAATCAGGCCAAGTTGACATTCTAATAGGTACACATAAATTACTGCAAAATAGCATCAAATATAAAGATTTAGGTTTACTTGTTGTTGATGAAGAGCATCGATTTGGTGTTAAGCAAAAAGAAAAAATTAAAAAATTACGCAGTAACGTTGATATTTTAACCTTAACGGCAACCCCTATCCCGCGTACCTTAAATATGGCAATGGGCGGTATGCGTGATTTATCTATTATTGCTACGCCACCCGCTAAACGCTTAGCGGTAAAAACCTTTGTACGTGAACACGACGAAGCGTTAATTCGTGAAGCTATTTTACGTGAAACGTTACGTGGGGGTCAGGTGTATTACCTACATAACCATGTGGACACTATTGACAAAACAGCCGCAGACATTCAAAAATTAGTGCCTGAAGCTAGGGTTGTTACTGCTCATGGGCAAATGCGTGAGCGTGAGCTTGAACGCATCATGAGTGACTTTTATCACCAACGATTCAACGTTATTGTATGTACCACCATAATAGAAACGGGTATTGATGTTCCTAGTGCCAATACGATAATAATGGACCGCGCTGATCATCTTGGTTTAGCGCAATTACATCAATTGCGTGGCCGTGTTGGTCGCTCGCATCATCAAGCTTATGCTTACCTGTTAACGCCTAATGAAAAGCGTATAACTAAAGATGCTAAAAAACGTCTCGACGCTATTGCCTCGCTTGAAGATTTAGGTGCCGGTTTTACACTAGCGACACATGATTTAGAAATTCGTGGTGCCGGTGAGTTATTAGGTGAAGACCAAAGTGGCTCAATGTGCCAAGTCGGTTTTAGCTTATACATGGAAATGCTCGACCAAGCTGTTGCCGCACTTAAAGAAGGCAAGCAACTCTCTTTAGATCAAGTGATGTCAAATCAAACAGAAATTGAACTGCGACTACCTGCTTTACTACCTGATGATTATATTTTTGATGTGAGCTTACGCTTAAGCTTGTACAAGCGCATTGCCAGTTGTAAAACTAAACGAGAACTTGATGATATACAGGTAGAATTAATCGACCGATTTGGCTTACTGCCTCAGCCAAGTAAAAATTTAGTACAAATAGCTAAATTGCGGCTTAAAGCACAAACTATAGGCATATCACGTATTGAAGCCAGTGCAACAGGTGGCTCTATTGAATTTAGTAATGACACCACCGTTGACCCCATGTTAATTATTGGTTTAATTCAAAAGAATCCATCCATTTATAGTATGGCTGGTGCGAGTAAATTAAAATTTGTAAAAGCCAATGATGATACGCAAAAGCGTTTTACCTTAATTGCCAATATACTAAATGACTTAGTAAAATAATAACGGGTATAATGGTACGCTGTTTCAGTTTTAACGCTTTGGTTTACGTAAACCAAAGCTAAGTAAGCCTTAGCTCAAAATTTGTTACCGTAGTAATACTATTGTAACAAGCGTCGTTCTATATACTCAGCCGACTGTTATCATTTTATCGGCTGATATACTTTGTTTTAAAATACGGATTTTTAATGAAATACAACTCAATGATGACCTGTAAACAAGCCCTTAAACTCATCTTTAAATCGGCCTTTAAATTAAGCATTACATTCACCTCGTTATGCTTATTAACCAATCATCATGCTTTTGCCGCTGACAGCTCTAATCAATCCAAGGCTAATGACGATCGTTGGTTTGAAATTGAAGTTATCCTATTTAAACAAAAAGCGAACAATTTAGACAATAATGAACAATTTTCGTCTAGTGACATCAATATAAAAAAACGACCTGTTTTTGACTTATTAGCCCCTTACCTACAACCTAGTATTGCCTCATTAAAACAATTATTACCTGATTGTGAAAAACCAGAAGTAAAGTCACCCTATAACATAACACTCACGCCCTATGATTTATGGAATGAAAAGGCAAGCGCTGTAAATATAAATGCAAGTGCTAACGAAATAAAAGTGACCAATACACAACCGGCCATAATTGGGCTTCCTGTTTATACTCAATATCCAATCAGTAGCCAAACTCCCTTATGTATTATTCCCACGGCTTCACTACAACAACACTTAACAATGGAGCAACTTGAAAACTTTAATATTGACGGTTTTCCTGTAGAAAAATTAACAACAACCGTCGATGGGATTGAGCAATGGCAAGATAATGAGAGTGGCGAAATTACTTGGGCAAGTAATACGCCCTATTTAATCAGTAACAGTTCATTACGTTTAAACGCTATTATGAATAGCATTAAGCGATCTCGTCACTATACCCCGTTATTGCATTTAGGCTGGCGTCAAATTGGTGAAAGTAGAAAAAAAGCTAAAGCTATAAAACTATATGCTGGCGAAAATTTAGCGCTAAACTACCAACAATCCATAACTCAAAAAAACAAAAAACTAAAAACGCTGGAATTACAAGCTATTTTAGAACAAAGAAATACTGGCAACCATTTAACGATTGATAGACTCGAAGAATCGAATGCGTTGTCGATAATAGAGCAACTTAAAGAGCAAGCAAAACAGCAAAAATTGAATGATATTTTGCAACAGTTCTCACGATTAAATAAAATCGATGAGATAAGAAATTCAGATGACTTTGAGCAATCAACCTACAATGAAGACGAAATTAATCGTATCATCACCGGATTATCCTATGATATTACTGCACCAAAATCACTCCTAAGTAGCAATAATATAGCAGAAGTAGAAACTAAAATAATCGAACCACTTCAACCTTGGTCTGTTGATGGTCTATTTAAAGTACACCTTGATCATTACCTCTATATCAACAGTGAATTCAATATACTAACCCCCTCTCCTACCAAGGCTAGTCTACGATTTAAAGGAAAAGAAAATAATGAGTCTAACTCTACTAAAAGTGATATAACGTCTTTTAAACAAGATCGCCGCGTGATCACTGGTGAAATTCATTACTTTGATCATCCAAATATTGGCATGTTCGTACAAATAAGACGTTTTGACGCAACAAAACCCGCAGCAGAAGCCGTTACGCAATCGAAAAAATAACGTATTAAGACTTAAGTATTAAATTTGAGAGTTTGAGGTTAAAGATTTGAATTTAAAGGTTTGAAATATTATGTTCAAACGATTCAAACCTTAATTTAGGAAAGACTCGTCATATCAAACGACACATATCAAACGACAATAGGCGAATAAAATGGACAAAGAAATAGAAATTCAAGCAGCAGTATTTAGACGTTTACTTGCGCACTTAGATTCACGTAAAGACGTACAAAATATTGAATTAATGAACTTAGCCGGCTTTTGTCGTAATTGTTTCAGTAAATGGACAGTGAATGAAGCAGAAAAATTAGGGGTTGACGTAGATATCGATACGGCACGTGAAAAAATTTATGGGATGCCTTATAGCGAATGGAAAGAAAAGCATCAATTACCGGCAACCGATGAACAAATGGCTCAATTTAATGCCTTAAATAAGAAGTAGACCTTTTATTCAATGCTATGATGAGTGACCGCTACTTACGACAAGAGAATGTAGTCGCGGTCTATTTTAATAACCCCACCCCTTTACTTTACCTGAGTAAAAATTAAAGAAACTGAGCTATTTCATCTTCCGTTAATGAACGCCACTCACCTGGGGCTAAATGACCTAATGTTATTTTTCCTATCTGCTCTCGATGTAAGCCCACGACCCTATTACCTACTGCTGCAAACATACGTTTAACTTGGTGGTATTTACCTTCAGTAATAGTCAGTAATACTTCACTTTTGTAAGACTGTTCATCAATTAAATTATCTTCGGCGACACGCGTTAAAATGGCAGGTCGAGTAAGCGAGTCTTCACCTTGAAGTTGTAAGCCTTTATCAAATCGCTCAACTAATTCAGGTAATTTTTCGTCGTCAATTTCACTGCGTAGCCATACACGGTAGGTTTTTTGACATTGTTTCTTCGGCGAGATGACATTATGTGACCAACGACCATCGTCAGTAATTAAAACTAATCCTGTTGTATCGGCATCTAATCGGCCAGCGATATGTAAATCAAACGCTTTATCAACCTCAATAAAGTTTAAAACGGATGGGTAAACTTCATCAACATTTGAACAAATACTATCGACAACTTTATGTAACATGTAATAACGAGAACCTCGTGCAGTCAGTATTTGACCATCAATGCTGATATCATTATTTTCATGAACTTGCATAGCCGCATTTTTAGCAACATCACCATTAACACGTACTTCACCACTCTTCAGTATTTTTTTAGCTTCGGTTCGGGTGAGTTCAGTACTTTTACAAATGAATTTATCAAGACGCATATTCGTTACTAAATTTTAATATAAATGACAATAATGAGCTATTATCCTTATTGTTAATCAACAAGCAATAGCAATGAATACTTTTTTAAGTATAAATTGAAGCTACTATTAGATTGTTATTTGTTATTTTTTAAAGGGAACTTAAGATGTTTAGATTTATTCCTAAGCTATCACAATATACTATTCGTTTTACGGTAGTCAGCATATTCATTTTAGCGACGATTGTTACCGCAACTATTGCCATTAGTTTGCAATATCATTTCAGCAAAAAAATGGCTACTGAGTCAGCTAGCGAACTCTTTTCATTATCCAGTCAAAATACACAAAAATATTTACACGATTTAGATCAAAAAGCTGAAGATTTCACCCGTATATTTGCCAAATTTGCACATTTTGTTGATGGTAACAAGATGACTGACTCTACTTATTCACTGTTTTCTGAAATGTTAACGGGGAGTTCCGAATTTTATTCCGCATACATTGGCTTTGATAATGGTGACTTCTATGAATTAATCAATTTAGAAGCGAGCCCCAAAATTCGTCAACAAATGAAGGCCTCATTTACCGACCGATGGATTACTCTCGCTATTACTGGCGAAAAGACTCAGAGAAAACGTATTTATAGTTACCTTAATGAAGATTTTAGTGTGCGTACTGTACGTGAAGAATACAGTAACTATTATGCCAATATTCGTCCATGGTATATAAACGCCCAACTTAATGATGTTTATAAAACCAAGCCATATATGTTTCAAAACTTACAAGCGCCAGGGCAAACTTATTCAATTAAAATACCCAATTCTAATGCGGTACTTGCTATCGACATAGCGTTATCGTCAATTGATGAGTATCTAAAAAAACAAAGTGTTACACGTTACGGAGATAAAAATAAAGATATTTACTTGTTTCAAAAGTCGGGTGAAATTATATCAAGTAATCAAAGGGCTTCTAACAGTACTCAGGCTATTAAAGTAGACAAAATTTACCTTACCGATACTCAAAAAGAATTAATAACAAACACACCTGTATTGAATGTTTCTAATGAAAGTGACTGGGCACCAATAGATTTTTCGATTTCTGGAGAGCCTAAAGGATATAGTATTGAAGTCCTGTCTCTAATTTCAAAAATGACAGGTCTACAGTTTGAATTCATTAATGGTTTTACTTGGTTAGAGCTAATGAAGGGCTTTGAGAGCCAAAATATCGACATCCTGCAACCTATATTTAAAACCGATGATAATAATCAACAAGGTATATATTCTGATCCTTTTGTTAACTTACCTTTTGCAATTATTACTAAACCTAATACACCTTTAATCACCCATATTAATCAACTACAAGATAAAACTTTAGCCATTCCTCAAGGTTGGTCAATAATTAAAACGATTAAACACTATTTTCCTCGTATTAATATTATTGAATATCCTTCAACAAAAGCTGTTTTAGAGGCGGTTTTAAAAGGAGACGTTTTCGCGGGTATTGAAAATGAAGTTATTTTTCGTTATACCCAAGAACAATTCTTTATTAAAGGTATTCAATATCACTTAGCATTTGACTTTTCGCCCGCTAACTTAAATAGCACATTACATTTTATGTTGCACGAATCACAAGGCGACTTAATAGATATTATCAATTTAGCAATCAATAGCATTACAGATAAACAGAAACATATGCTTAAAGAAAGCTGGCTTACGACTAACAACAAAAAAGATACACCGCCGATACAGAGTAAACAAGGTGTAGTGCCTTACGCAAAATTAATTGAATTAGCAAAAAATGATACGCTTTATGGGGAACTTGTGCCTATAGACATAGATAATATAGCGCATTTTATTTATCTAACGCCTGTTAATCAAGATGAAACAGAGTTTCTTGCAATGATAGTAACCAGCGAGGTTATATTTGCCTCTAGCAATGCTAAGGTAAAATTATCTATCATCATCACAGCTACTTGTTTGTTTTTCGTACTCCCCATGAGCTGGCTTTTCTCTAGCCCAATAGTAACCCCAATAAAATTACTTGCTGTTGAAAATGAAAAAATAAAAAATCGTAAATACGATACCGTTAGACATATCCCGAGTCATATAAAGGAGATTAATGAATTAGCTAATTCACTCGTCGACATGTCTGTTTCAATTAAAAATCATGAACTTAAACAACAAGAGTTGATGGATTCTTTTATTAAACTTATAGCCCAAACCATTGATGATAAATCGGCTTATACCGGGGGGCACTGCAATCGAGTTCCTGAATTAGGCTTGCTGTTAGTCGATGTTGTTATTAAAGATGACAATCACTTTAAAGACTTTACGTTTAAATCTGAAGATGAATACCGAGAGTTTAAGATTTCTGCATGGCTACATGATTGCGGTAAAATAATTACTCCTGAACATATTGTTGATAAAGGCAGTAAACTAGAGACTATATATAACCGAATACATGAAGTGAGAATGCGCTTTGAAGTATTATGGCGCGATGCTGAGATACAGTATTATCAAGCATTAATAACGCAACCTGACAAAAAGCATAGATTACAGCAATCACTTATAAATCAACAAACTCAATTAACAGAAGACTTTGCTTTTGTGGCTAATGCAAATATTGGTGGTGAGTTTATGTCGAAAGAAAACATTGAAAAATTACATGATATTGCTACAAAAGTATGGCAACGCAACTTTGACGACAGCTTAGGTTTATCGCCGAGAGAAGAACTACATTTAGCAAGTTATCGTAAAAAACAAGCTAATACTTCTTCAGTAGTACTCCCTGTAACAGAGCAATTATTAATAGATAAAGCTGAGCATATATTTCCTAGAACACAGCAAATTGAATTTGATGACAAGCTCGCTATCAAGATCTCTGTTCCAGAGCATCATGCCAATTTAGGCGAATTATATAACTTATCTATTTCACGCGGTACGTTAACGAAAGAAGACAGGTACATAATCAATGAACACATTATTGGTACCATAAAGATGTTGGATCAACTGCCTTTTCCGCCAGAATTGGCTAATGTACCTAAATATGCTTCAACACACCATGAAACACTTATTGGTACCGGTTACCCTAGACAGCTAACCGCAGTAGATTTAACTATCCCGGAGCGAATATTAGTGATTGCCGATATTTTTGAAGCATTAACGGCTGCAGATAGACCTTATAAAAAAGGTAAATCATTGAGTGCATCGGTTAATATTTTACATAAATTAGCTATTGAACAGCACATTGATATTGATCTATTCGAATTATTTTTAACCTCAGATACTTACTTAGTTTATGCAAATAAATATATGAAAAAAGAACAAATTGATGATGTAGATATCACTAAGCATCTACGTACATAAAAAACATCGATAATAGATATAAAAACCCAAATAAATACCGTTTCGATAAGTATCTCTCTGGGTTTAATTCATTATTGATGTCTATTAACTACATTTTTAACTAGTCGGCTTCAGCTAAGTACCAATAACCTTGGTTAAGTACCTCTGTCGCTAATTCAACAAAAGCGGCGTTATGACTCCAGTCACTCAGATCATCGGGTAATAGCATCACCTTATTGCAAAGTAACTTAACACCATCAGCTATTTCAGGTGAAAAAGATAACTCTGTGCCATTGATATAACACAAACCTTGCTCAACGGTATCTTCAAAGTAAAAAGCACGTAAGCCACCTAGACGCTTAATGGCATGGCTATTAAGTAAATTACTCACTTCAGTTAATTCAAAAGGTTCATCGGGTAATAAAATATCAAGATCATGTTTGGCCGCAGTTAAAAACTGCCCCGTAAAACGTTTAAAGCTATTGTCATCATCTAATAAACTTTGTACTTGTGACTTTATACTGAGGTAATCATTATTACTTACTTCGCCACTATCACTTACCACTTGTCTATTAGGGTCCGTTAATAACTGGCTACCTTCTTCGTTATCAATTAAATGATCCGCAAAAGCACTAAGTACACTTACCGCTGAATTACCACGAAAACCAACAGAAAAGCTCATTGATGTATCAAGAGATATGCCTTCATGAGGAAAACCGGGTGGAATATATAGAATATCGCCCGCTTCAAGTTCTACGTCGATAATTGATTCAAACGCTTTAACATGCAGTAATGCTTCATGCGCAGCAAATTCTACATGCTTACCATTATCGCCCACGCGCCAATGGCGCTTACCTGAACCTTGGCAAATAAACGTATCATAGTTATCTTTATGAGGGCCAACACTACCGCCAGGCATAGCAAAGCTTGCCATTAAATCATCTAAACGCCAATGAGGAATAAATCGAAAAGCCTCAATTATCTCAGCGGCTTCTTCAGAAAAATTATCAAGCGCTTGAATCACTAAAGACCAATTTTCATTACCCAAGTGCTCATAACTTTCAAAGGGGCCAAAAGCCGCTTGCCATTTACCTTCTTTTTTATGAACCAAACGAGATTCTATTTGCTCTTCCATTGCAAGACCGGCTAATTCGTCCGCCGCAATAGGATCAATAAAGTCTTTAAAACCCTGTCGAATAACTACCGGTTTTTTCTGCCAATATTCGTCAAGGAATTCTTGTTGGGTCATTTGATTTAAATTTAAGGTATACATAGTTTTCTCATTTAATTAATTTCAATTAGTACGTCTTTGGGTAGCATTACCCAAAATAGCTAGAGTACAAGTATTTCATTGGTGCAATTATACGGGTAACCCGTTAACGTTTGAAACCATTTAGCATAAAAAGTCACTATACTTTTATGCTATGTATTTAAGTCTACGCATACTAAATAATTCAATGCTAACTTAACAATAAGTAATGGTTAAATATGAATTAAAATAATAAATTTTACCTTTAACCTTTAACCTTTAACCTTTACCGACTAAAATTCATCAACTAAAATTTACTTATGTTAAATAATACCTCTTACTGAGGATGTATTAAGTAGCAACTAAAATACAACATTCCATTAACAAAATTTGATTTTTATTTTATCCATTTATTTAAACAGATGTTTGATTGAATTGAAGCAATAGTTTACAGTGATGTCAGTGGATAAATTGTCAGGATTATCAACCACTACGTGATATAAACCATAATACTAGCCTTAATTCTTAAGGGAAATATCGAATTAAATAAATAGGCTATCTAAGCGGTATAATT
>Ga0308012_10000778_pt1 | contig 18116 bp, 16 predicted proteins | sample Neamet179_FD_203133 | JGI IMG/M metagenome (GOLD analysis project Ga0308012, IMG submission 203133) | Marine microbial communities from water near the shore, Antarctic Ocean - #179 | ecosystem: Environmental > Aquatic > Marine > Unclassified | place: Southern Ocean | collected 2014-07-25 | reverse complement strand
TCATTATCTTCGTTATCTCGAATCAGTGACTTTGACTCTGTTAATGAGTGAGTCGTTGGTAGTGGTAAGTCTTCTGATAAATCAACGTCTTCTGACAAACATAAATGTAAGGTTTTAAATAAATCTTTAGTAATAGCAGGTTTCGGAAAACAGGCTGAAAAACCTAACGATTTAAAATAACTGGCATCACCTCGAGCAGACATTGAAGTCATCATGACTAACTTTATATCTTTTAACTGGGTATTATTTTTAATATTTTTACCTATGCCGATACCATCTATGTGAGGCATATACATATCAATAAAAGCCATTTTTATATTGTCTTGTTTTTTATCTTGAACATTAGTTTCGAGTAAAGTTAATGCGGACAATCCACTCTCAGCTTCGTAAACAACTGCACCCCAGTGCTCTAATTGTGCCTTTAATACCAAACGATTAGTTTTATTATCATCGACAATTAATATTGGTATATTCTTAATGTCTACACTCGGTACTACAAGACTTGATTGTTCACTTTTAATGAGTTTAATGGTAAAAGAAAATGTTGAGCCTTGCCCAAAGACACTGGAAACGTGAATATCACCTTGCATCAACTTGCATAACTGCTCACAAATAGCTAGGCCGAGTCCTGTACCGCCATATTTTCGGGTGGTGGATGAGTCAACTTGTGTAAATGATTGGAATAAGTGGGATATCTTCTCTTGCGGTATACCTATCCCTGTATCACGAACACTACACTGTAATAATAAGTTGTCATTTTCTTCTGTTAAACTTGCCGTAATAACAATCTCACCAGTGTCGGTAAACTTTATGGCATTACCTGTTAAGTTGTTAAGCAGTTGCCTAATACGTCCTGGATCGCCTTTCACATGACTGTGTTCAATACCGCGGTTATCAAGGATAATTTCAATGTTTTTTTCTTGCCCTCTCAACGCCAGTGATTCAGTAAACTCACCAAACAGTTCTCTTAAGTCAAAATCAATCACTTCTAGTTCAAGTTTTCCGGCTTCAACTTTAGAAAAATCAAGAATATCATCAATTAAGCTAAGTAATGCTTCCGCACTTGAGTTAGCCAAATTAACTCGGTGTTTTTGTTCTTCACTTAATTCATTTCTTAATAGCAACCCTAACATGCCAAGAATACCATTCATTGGGGTTCGGATTTCATGGCTCATACTCGCAAGAAATTCAGCTTTATGGCGGACTGTAATTTCGGCTAATTCTTTTGCATCGACATGTTCTTTTTCTATTGTTTTTCGCTCAGTAATATCAAAGTTAACCCCCGTCAATTGTATCGCATCACCTAAATCGTTTGTTTTTATCAATGCCAATGTTTTGATATGCTTAATACTTCCTGAAGGGGTAATAATTCTAAACTCATAATCAAGGTCAGTTTTATTCACCATAGCGTTAGTAAACGTTTGATCAACCCTTCCAATATCATCAGGGTGAACTATTTTCTTCCAAGCATTAAGGCGACCGCTGAAGTTTTGTGGTGATATCTCATAAATTTTATGCATCCACTTATCCCAACTGAGCGTGTCGGTGGCTATTTCATATTGCCAAATACCAAGACTCGCTGCCTCAGCGGCGAGGCTTATTCTATTATTTACCTCAATTAAGTCACGCTGGTTTTTTTCTTGCGCTACTTCCAGTTGTTCTTCTTTAGAAATGTCACGAACAATACCTGTAAAAACTACTCTTTGCTCATTGGTGACTTTTGAAGTTGCTAAATGGATAGGAAATGATTCACCTGATTTTTTTTGTCCTTTTAGCTTTCTTCCTTTACCCATGATACTAGCAACGCCAGTTTTCTTATAGTCACCCAAGTAATCATCATGTTTTTCGCTTATTTCAAAGGGCATTAACATACTAACATTTTGGTTGATGACATCATTTTCACTATAACCAAACATTTTTTGAGCCGCTTGATTAAAGGAAAGAATTACCCCTTGTTCATTAATGGTAATAAAACCCTCTGCGGCACTAGAAAATATGGCTTTTATTTGCTCTGTGCTTTGTTCTGCAAGTAGTGCAGAGTGTTGTTGCTGTTGCAGTGCAAATTGCATTTGATTGAATAAATTACTAAAACTTCTAGCGAGTACACCAATTTCAGTATTACTGTTAACAGGGAGTTCGGTTAATTGGTTAGAACCCTCGTAACTTTCTAAACTCTGTGTTATTTGTTGTAACGGTGTAGCAATTTTCCTTGCCGCGATGATTGCAATCGCTAAAGAAATTAGTGCTAAAGCACTCCCTAGTACCAAACTGCGCAATCTATAATCAGTTAGGGAATTTTCCATTTCTATTCTATCTTTTAATACCAACAAGTTAAGTTGATGGGTATTATCAAAAGAATCTAACTTCATTCGCTGATAATGACCGACATATTTATTATTCTCAATATCGACCTTTCCAAGGTTAAACTCTTTTATGTCTTCTTGAATAATAGAGGAAAGGAGTGGGAATTGGTCTTGAATTAAATAGCGTCGACCTAAGTCAAAGCCAAAAGTTTTACTGTTGTCTGGGTGTGCAACAAAATCGCCGTCGTTATTTGATATATAAAATGATAACTGGCTCAAAATTTTTGTTTTTAAGTGTTCTATATAATCACCAAAATTTAGATTAATGATAATCAACCCAAAAACATGGCCTGTTTTAGCATCATAAATAGGGGTGGCAACACGTAATACAGCTTTGTGTGGCAATTCAATTTCACCAAAATTTCTATCTAACTCTATTTTTGAAAAATATACTTGCCCAGGATCTTTATTGATAGTGTCGATAAAGTAAGATCTTTTTGATTTTTTCTGTAAGCGAGAGCTAGGCATGACAATGTTATGACTATCATTACGAACATTGACAAGCTCTTGCCCATCATTAGTGACACCAATATAACGGATTTGGTAATAAAAGGGTTTATTAGCCAAATATTGACTAAAACTGACCTCGAGACGACTTTTCCACATCTGATACTTAGAATCATCTCCCTCAGTTGCTGACGTTAGCATTCCTTCAATTGGCGGGGTTTGGCTTAAAAATAATATATCAGCATAGGCTTGGCTATAAAGTTGCTCGAACATTGGCTCAACGAGATCGCTTTCAATGGCAATTTCATTACTGATTTGTTGTGCTAATAAACGCTCAGTTTCATAATAAAATAAAACACTAACTAATGACGTAACACAAAAAACTAAAATGAAAGCGGCAATAGGTATTTGAATGCTAACAGAGTATTTCGCACGACCAACAGTTAATAATCTTTTATTAGGCGTTTTATCTGGTTTATCGAGGTCGTTAATTATCGCTGATTTTGAGCTAGAGTTTTGTGTGATATTAGCGGGAGATTGTTCTGAGTCATTAGCAAAATTAGCCGACATAATGTCTTTCCACGAACCAAATATAAAATAAAAGGAGTACTTATAAGTTAGCACAGCGTTTGATATTCGCCATGAAACTAACGTTTATTTTACATAGATTTACTTGGGCTATTCTTATTGGTAAGCGAGTATGTTTAATGTGGTTGTTGAGGCTTCAACACAATTTGTATTCGTTGTTGAAAGAAAACTTTAAACTGGTGTACCCAAATCGCGTTTTTAAGCACTGTTTTAAGGGATGTTAAAGCACCTTTTTTGCTTGTTTTTTTTCTTTTCTACGCCGTTTGAAAAACGCAGATAGCAATTCACTGCATTCTACTTGCATTACCTTTGAACTAACTTGTACTTGATGATTTAATTGTTCGTTATTAACTAGATTAAAAGCACTGCCCGCTGCACCGGTTTTAAGATCGCTTGCGGCATAAACCAAACGACCTATTCTGCTATGCACTAATAAACCGGCACACATAGGGCAGGGTTCAAGTGTTACATACAAGGTACAATCAAGTAATCGGTAATTATTAAGGTGTTGTCCTGCTTGCCTAATGGCGTTCATTTCAGCATGGCTTGACGGGTCATTAAGCATTATGGACTGATTAAAACCTTCGCCAATAATTTCATCTTGGTGAACGACCACTGCACCAACAGGAATTTCATTATGTTGCTCAGCTTGTTGTGCAAGTTCAAAAGCGCGCTGCATAAAAGTCAGATCAAGTTGTGATTGTGCTTCACTAATTTCATCTTGAGTAGATTCTTGTTTGGCCTTAGGGTTTTCGGCTGAAGGGAGGATCATAAGAATAACTCTAGTAAGTCATTTAAGTATCTTTGACCTTTTGTCGTGACTTTCCAGCACTCTTCATTATTAATGACTTCTAGAACCATAAGGTTTCTACGTTGAGCTTCTTTAAGTTTTGGTAATACAATGTCGATATTAAGTCCTGTACTTTCTTGAAATTGACTCACTTTAAAGGCGCGATGAAGTCGTAGTTGATTCATCATAAATTCAAAAGGACGATCATCATCATTGACTTCATTAAGTTGATCTAAAAAATTACGTTCAATATCTAAATAACCTTTCGGATGTTTCACTTTTACCGTACGCATAATTTTATTGTTGTCGCTGTCGGTAATTTTCCCGTGTGCGCCACAGCCAATACCGAGGTAATCACCATATTGCCAATAATTTAAATTATGCTGACATTGATAACCTGGCTTTGAATAAGCAGAAATTTCGTATTGCTGATAACCTGCTTCATTGAGGAGTTTTATGCCTTGATCTTGAATTTCCCATAAAATATCATCAACGGGTAATTTAGGCGGTTTAGAGTGAAAAATAGTATTAGGTTCAATGGTTAACTGATACCAAGAGATATGGTTAGGATTTAAGCTAATCGCAGTTTTTAAGTCATCAAGCGCATTATCAATAGATTGGTTGGGTAAACCATGCATTAGGTCTAAATTAAAGCTGGTTACACCACATTCAGTAGCTAACTTTGCCGCCGTTTTAGCTTGGTTGCTGTCATGAATACGACCAAGTTTTATCAACTTATCAGAAGAGAAACTTTGTACACCAATTGAAAGTCTACTAACGCCTGCATTGAAAAACCCAATGAATTTATCGGCTTCAACAGTGCCTGGGTTTGCTTCCAATGTAATTTCTATATCTTCTTCATGGTCAAAACGGCTAAGCACTTGTGTTAATAAACTTTCAATAGCGCTAGCAGAGAACAAACTAGGTGTTCCGCCACCAATAAAAATAGAATGCAGAGGACGGTTTATTAACTTAAAGCGTTCAATATCCGCATCTAAATCAGCTATTAATGCTGATACATATTCTTGCTCAGGAATAGTTTCTCTGACCGCATGGGAATTAAAGTCGCAATAAGGGCATTTCTCTACACACCAAGGGATATGGATATAAAGTGATAGAGGTTGTATTTTTAACATGGATTATTGAACTCTTATTTGTTCTGAATTATGAATTGATTATAGTTAACTTGAATTCTGGATAAGCAATGTTACACAATAAAGCTATTTTAATCGTTTTCAGCGTTCCTTTTACTATCAATAGCCCACTATTGAGTACGTAAAAGCGCCTTGATAACGAATAAACTACCATCATTGTGAATTTACTTAATTTATTGGATAAGTTTCAATGACTTATGGGATTCATTATCCATAACTCAGGTTAGTTAACTTTTTAACTAATTTTTCTAATGCTTGACCGCGGTGACTTAATTTGTTTTTTAAGTCCCTAGGTAATTGTGCAGAGGATAATTTTAACTCGCTTTGCCAAAATACAGGGTCGTAACCAAAACCTTGCTCACCTTGTTTTTTTCTAGAAATAGAACCTTCCCAAACTCCGTGGCAAATAAGCGGGGTCGGATCGTTTTCGTGTTTCATATAAACCAAAACACAGTGGAAACGGGCTGTTCGTTGTTCATCAGGAACATTTAACATTGCTGCTAACAACTTATTGGTATTATCATCATCGGTAACTTTACCTTCAGGGTCTTTACCTTTGACAATATCTTCCGCGTATCTGGCAGAATAAACACCGGGGGCACCATTTAAAGCGTCTACTTCAAGACCTGAATCATCAGCAATAGCAGGTAAGCCAGTAATTTTTGCCGCATGACGCGCTTTGATAATAGCGTTCTCAACAAAGGTAGTGCCTGTTTCTGCAACTTCAGGTACATCAAACTCACTTTGCGGTACTATTTCTATTGATTGCTCAGCCAATAAATGAGCTAATTCTTTAACTTTGCCTAGATTTCCAGTGGCTAATACAATTTTTGACATGATAATTACCTGTGGCTTATACGACTTGTATTGGGGAGCTATAATTTGGTTATTCTATCCTAAAGGGACATTTTTCGCTAAAATTAACTTAAAAAAAAGCGCTTTAAAGCGCTATTTTATAACTATCAAATGGAAGTTAGTTATTAATCAACATAGAAGGTTTGTGAAAACTTTAATTGTTGCTTTTCTTTACCATCATTAATCATTATATCGAAATGAATAGTCTCTTCATTCGCGTAATTAACTTGAGCAAGGTAGTAAATTGCATCACCTTCTTTAACCTCTTCAAACTCTAACGATTTAAATTGACCCAAGTTATTTTTGGCTTGACCCATAATGCTCACCGATTTAGCAGGATTACCTTTTTGGCTATTATCTAATACTGAAATATTAATTAAACCATTGTAACGACTACGGGTAATTCCATAAGCTTTGGCTATTTCGGGAGTGAAAAAAGTTGAGCCAATGGCCATGTAATGAACATTCATAGAGCCAAGTTTTTTCATGTTTTCAGCACTAGCAACGTTTATAAAAAGTAAGCTAACACTTAAAACGGCAATCATTGTGAATACTAATTTTTTCATGTGCATCTCCAATGTAAGGGCAATGTACCCCTACAAAGCTCCCCAATAAGGTAGTGAGTTAGATAGTAATATGTTTATAACATTCATCGCTAAAAATGCGACCAACATGGATAAATCTAAACCGCCCAAGTTAGGCATTATTTTACGAAGAGGTCCTAAAAAAGGTTCTGTTAATTGACTAAGTACCATTAATGTTGCGTTATAACCTTGAACAACCCAACTCATAATAGCCATGACTATCATGATCACAAACAGTAAGAATCCTGCTTGTTTTAGTAACACCAATAAACCAATGTAAAAAGCTAAAACGCCCAAACTTTCCCCGGATAAAGCCGCTAAAGTAACAAATTTCAACGTTGCTACCACGTAAGCTATTAATAAAGTTGCTAAATCTATACCGCCGAAACCAGGAATGATACGACGAATAGGCACAACTAATGGATTACTTACTTTTACAATAAATTGGCTTAAAGGGTTATAAAAATCAGCTTTTACCCATTGTAGCCATACTCTAACGATTAAAATCATTAATAAGGCGTCGAAGGCGAATCTAAGCAAATAAACAATAGCTTCCATTTTTTTTCCTCTACTTAATTTAAAATATTACGAATAAAACTTTCTAATGAAGGCTATTTTGCCATTTCTTCTGCACGGGCAATAGCAGCATTCATGGAGTTTTTAACTATTTCATCCATACCTTGCTCTTTAAATTTCTCTATTGCCGCATGCGTGGTTCCGCCTTTAGAGGTAACGTTACCACGTAATGTGCTGATTTCTAAATCACTATTTTGAGCAACCATTTGTGCAGAGCCAAGTGCTGTTTGCTGAACTAGCATACGACTTTCTTCTGCGGTAAAACCTAACGCAACAGCGTGTTTTTCCATAGCTTCCATAAATAAGAAATAATAGGCTGGTGCAGAGCCTGCAACGGCAATCACATCATTAATTTTAGCTTCGCTTTCTAACCAAATTATTTTACCTACCGCAGTCATTAATTTGTCAGCACTTGCTTTGTGTGCGGCAGTTACTTCCTTAGATGGATATAAACCACTCATACCTAAACCAAGTTGAGAAGGGGTATTAGGCATAACACGTACAACAGGAGATTTAGCTACAGTACTGTTTTGTGATAGAGCTGTTTGAATTTGTTCAACGGTTGTACCTGCAGCAACAGAAATAAATAGTTTTCCTGCAATATCGATAGCTTGGCTTATTTGAGAGCAAACATCTGTAATAAAGTGTGGTTTAACACAAAGCGCTATAACATCAGCAAACTCACTTGCTTTGATATTATCATCGGTTTGTAAAACGCCAAATTCTTTTGCTAATTGTAATCTTTTTCCTTCAGATGGATTAGCCACCATGATGCTTTGTGGAGAAACACCAGAGTTAACCAAACCAATAATAATCGCGCGAGCCATGTTTCCGGCACCAATAAAGGCAATCTTGTTCATAAATATTCCTAAAAGTTAAATTTTGTTAGTTCGTTCGCCAAAGATGGCAGTGCCAATTCTTACCATGGTTGAGCCATGAGCAACGGCTTGTTCTAAATCATTAGACATACCTAAAGAAAGTGTATCGACAGTGGGATATTCTTTCTTTAGTTTTTCAAATAAACTTTGCATTTTTTCGTAACAAGTTTTATCTGCATTTTTTTCCGGTACAGCCATCAAGCCACGTAAAGTGAGTTTATCACAATTATTGACTATATTAGCGAGGGAAAAAATATCTTCAATAGACACACCTGATTTTGAGTCTTCGTTGCTAATATTCACTTGTAAACAAACGTTTAGCGGGGTATCGTGCTCATTATCATCTAGAATATGTTGATTTAAACGCAGCGCTACTTTTTCTCTATCAACACTATGAACCCAAGAAAAATTACTCGCTATTTGTTTGGTTTTATTTGACTGAATAGGTCCGATAAAGTGCCAGGTTAGCTGGGGGAATTTGACTAGAGCTGTTATTTTAGCAAGCGCTTCCTGTAAGTAATTTTCACCAAAATCGTTTTGACCTGCTAAATGAGCCTGTTCGACAAGTTCTACAGGTTTAGTTTTGCTGACAGCGAGCAATGAAACTGGCAATGTTTGTGTTGATGAATCAGAAAAATGAATTAATCGACCATTTTCTTGGCAAGCTTGCTGAATTTGAGCTTTAATTTTATCAAGATTATTTTTAATATTTATCATGTTAAATTATAGTGAACTGTTTTAACCTATTTTATTTTCTGGTTAGTATAACCTATTAGGTCACTACTCATTAATAATTACCTATTAAATAAGTGCTTATTAAATTATTACCTATGAAATAAGTACCTATGAAATAAGTACGGATAAAAAATGAGATAATTGTTTTTTATCACTTATATTTATCACCCTATATTTTTTTATTATATACAAAGAGGCTTTTATGGATATTACCGAACTACTTGCATTTAGTGTGCAGCATGAGGCATCAGATTTACATTTATCAACAGGTACACCGCCTTCTATTCGTGTTGATGGAGACATACGTAAACTCAATATCCCTGCCTTTGACGCCAAAGATGTTAATGCATTAGTGTATGACATTATGAATGATAAGCAGCGTAAGGACTATGAAGAAAACTTAGAGGTCGATTTCTCTTTTGAAGTACCTAATTTAGCGCGTTTTCGTGTCAATGCTTTTAATCAAAACCGTGGTCCAGCTGCCGTTTTCCGTACAATCCCCAGTAAAATCCTTTCACTTGATGATTTAGGTTGTCCTGAGATTTTTCGTGATATTTCTAATACTCCACGTGGTTTAGTACTTGTGACTGGTCCAACAGGTTCGGGTAAGTCAACGACATTAGCCGCGATGGTTGATTATATTAATGATAGTAAACCCGACCATATTTTAACGATTGAAGATCCAATCGAGTTTGTTCATGAAAATAAAAAATGTCTTATTAACCAACGTGAAGTTCATCGTGATACTTTAAGTTTTGAAGCCGCATTACGCTCAGCATTACGTGAAGATCCTGATGTAATTCTTGTTGGTGAAATGCGAGATTTAGAAACCATTCGTTTAGCAATGACAGCTGCAGAAACAGGTCATTTAGTGTTCGGCACTTTACATACAACTTCAGCACCTAAAACAATTGACCGTATTATTGATGTATTTCCAGGAGAAGAGAAATCAATGGTTCGTTCAATGTTGTCAGAGTCACTTCGTGCGGTAATATCACAATGTTTAATTAAAAGAGTAGGTGGTGGTCGTGTTGCTGCTCATGAAATTATGATTGGTGTTCCTGCTATTAGAAACCTAATTCGTGAAGATAAAATTGCTCAAATGTACTCTGCTATTCAAACAGGAATGCAGCATGGCATGCAAACAATGGATCAATGTCTACAAGGGCTAGTTAACCGAGGCATGATTACTAAAAAAGATGCCATGGAAAAAGCCGTTGATAAAAACCAATTCTCAGGTTTTTAACCCTGAAAGATCAACCGAGCCTAGTATTTTCAAGTAAATTAGAAAAGGATAACAAATGAGACTCCATGAATTATTAGAACGAATGGTAAAGCAAGACGCTTCTGATATGTTTGTTACGGCAAAATTGAAAGTAAGCGCTAAAATCAATGGTGATCTACAACCTATTGATGATGTGGTTTTGACTGCTGAAGAGTCATTAGGCTTAGTCCAAGATGCCATGAACGAAAAACAAATAAAGCAATTTGATACTGAAAAAGAATGTAACTTTGCCATTGAAATAGATGAAATTGGTCGCTTTCGTATTTCTGCTTTTTGGCAACGAGACATGGCAGGAATGGTTGTTCGTCGAATTGTTACCGACATTCCAGATGTTGATGATTTAGGCTTACCGCCTATTCTCAAAGACGTTGTTATGTCAAAACGTGGTTTGGTACTTTTTGTTGGTGGTACGGGTACGGGTAAGTCAACCTCAATGGCATCTTTAATTGGTTATCGTAACCGTAACTCACACGGACATATTTTAACCATTGAAGATCCGGTAGAGTTTGTTCATGACCACGGTAAAAGTATGATCACTCAACGAGAGGTTGGCTTAGATACTGTTTCTTTTGATGCGGCTTTGCAAAGTTCTTTACGTCAAGCGCCTGATGTTATTTTAATTGGTGAAATTAGAAGCCAAGAGATAATGGAACATGCCTTAAGTTTTGCTGAAACGGGACATTTGTGTATAGCTACGTTACATGCAAATAATGCTAACCAAGCGATAGACCGTATTATGCATTTAGTACCGTCAAATCAGCATGGTAAATTGTTATTTGATTTAGCATTAAATCTTAGAGGTATTATTGCTCAGCAATTAGTACCTACACAAGATGGACATAGCCGTGTTGCCGCCATCGAAGTTTTACTTAACTCGCCCTATATTTCTGAGCTCATCAAAAAAGGTGATATTGGTGGTATTAAAGAGGTTATGGAAAAATCAAATGAATTAGGTATGCAAACATTTGATCAGGCGTTATTTAAACATTATCAACAAGGCACTATTACTTATGCGGATGCGCTGCATCACGCTGATTCACCTAATGATTTACGTTTAATGATTAAATTACGCAGTAATGATCAAGGTGGAACAGGCGCTTTTACAGGAGTTACTCTGGATGGTTTTAACTCTGATGGAAGTTAGTTGTTTCGTTATTTAGAATAGGCTAAATGATTAAAGCTGATAGTGACTTTATACTTGAATTCAAGATAAGTTCCTATCAGCTTTTTGTATCTAACTATACCTAACTATATATCTAAACAAAACCTAACTATATATATCTAAACAAAGATATATCGAAATAAAGTTGGAGTCAATTAGTGGGTTTTCTTCTGGGGTTGTTTGGTGTTACCAACATAATAGAATAAGGTCCACGTTGTCGAAAATAAACCGGAAGTAGGCACTAAGTGAGTTGAAAACTCTACTTTCTGGTTAGGCTCAGCATCATTATTAGTAAAACTTGTTTTCATACCAGCATCATGTTTTCTTGAAGTTTCTTCTAACTTCCACGTATCACCTAAACACTCTTTAGTTACTTTTTTTGCACTTTGGTAAAAACGTTGGGCTGTTACTTCATCAGGAGCAACTAAGCTGCATGAATAGGTATGCTGTTCTCCTCCCCATGAAAATACTTGACAGTTTTCACCGAATAGTTGGTATTTAGCTTTCCATATATTAGTTACTCTTGCACCAACCTTGATTTCTTTTAATTGAGTAAAGTCATCATGATAGGCGTTTTTAAGTAACTCAAGTTTAGCGCAAGCGTTAGTAGTCGGCATGAGGTTATCGGTAATTTTTGTATTTTGATTAACACAACCTGCTAAGAGAATGCTGGACAAAATAATGGTCGATTTTATACGTGTTTTCATAAAATTATATCAGCCTGATGTAAAATTTTAAGGTAAATATTGCTTAAAAGTAATGTTACAGAATTTTAATGCTTTTTCCTAGTTAAGGCATGATTATACTTTAATTAAACTAATGACGAAGTCACTTACTACTTAAAAACACCATAAAACAATCAACAGGTTATAAAGTTTTTAGCTACAGTCGTTACTAAAATAATTATGTTTTTAGTTAGTTAAATAGCTTAAAATAATGCACTTCTTATTATAGTAAAGCCATTTAGACTAATTATCATGTTCCCCATTTCACCTTTAAGTACTGATACCTCAGAGTTTATACAAGCGAAAATTGACAACAAGACTAAACCATTAGGAGCACTAGGTGCGCTTGAACCATTGGCTTTGCAGCTTGCTTTGATTACAGATCAAAGACGTAAAAACAAGCTGGTTTCAAGTATAGAGGTTATTAATCGTTCAGCAGAAAATAACTCAAGTTCTAATTGCAAAAAACGTATCAGCATCAATAATCCTTCGATGTTAGTTTTTGCCGGCGATCATGGCATAAATGAAGAAGGCGTTAGTATTGCGCCAAGTTCAGTGACTGAACAAATGGTGCTTAATTTCTTACATGGCGGAGCGGCAATTAATTGTTTTTGCCAAAGTAACGATATTGAATTGACCGTTATTGATTGCGGCATCTTAAAACCTATTAACCAAGATGAAATTCCTCAACCAACTGACGATATAACAACTAGCGATATAACAGGTAACGTTAAACTTATTGAACATCGACTTGGTGAAGGAACACAAAATTTTTCTATAGAAGCCGCTATGTCTATTACTCAGGTAAAAGAAGGCATCGAACAGGCAAAAACATTAGTTAATACAAAAGTCAGTCAAGGTGTTGAATTAATATTGTTAGGCGAAATGGGTATAGCCAATACTAGCTCAGCCGCGGCATTAATGTCTGCATTAACGTCATTTTCAGTAAAAGAATGCGTGGGTCGAGGCACCGGTATTTCAGATGAGCAGTTAGATAAAAAAATAGCGTTAATTGAGAAAGCATTACAGCGCGTTACTTTATCTAATACTAATTACATGGAACCAGTGAATTTAGACCAAGAGGGTATTCTAAACATATTAGCTGAATTAGGCGGTTTTGAAATAGTTCAAATGGTCTCAGCAATCTTAGCATCGGCATCTAAGAGCATACTTGTTGTTATTGATGGTTTTATCGTTAGTGTTGCGGCATTAGTGGCACTTCGTTTAAATGAAAATGTCGCCAATTACCTTATTTTCTCTCATGTTTCTCAAGAAAATGCTCACCAGTTATTACTTACTGAGCTACTAGCGGCCCAAACTTTCTCGAATCAAACTTTCTCGAATCAAAAAGTTAAACCGTTATTAGACTTAGGTTTAAGGTTAGGTGAGGGTACAGGTGGTGCACTTGCTTTACCCTTGATAAAAGCTGCAGCCAGTTTTTACAATAATATGGCCAGTTTTGAAAGTGCAGGCGTTACAGTATGACCTTTTCGGTGAATGAATCGTTAAATGAACCATTAAAAGATAAAATAAAAGTCCAAGTAAACTTATTTTATTTGGCGGTTAGTTTTTTTACTCGTTTACCTGTCCCGAAAACAATGATCTATTCAGAGTCATTGTTGAATAAAGCTAACCGATTCTTTTCCTTAGTTGGCATAGTCATAGGACTACTTCTAGTCTTCGGTTATGTTATTTTTAGTGCTTTCTTACCTACTAATATTGCTATATTACTCACTATGATTTTGAGTTTATTCTTAACGGGTGCTTTTCATGAAGATGGATTAGCTGATATGGCTGATGGAATAGGAGGTGCATTTAGCATAGAGAAGCGACTGACTATTATGAAGGATAGTCGTATCGGAACTTATGGCGCAGTTACTTTAGTGATGGCTTTATTGTTAAAGTTTACCTTATTGTTAGAGATGGCTAAAAATGATAGTAATTACTTACTTTTAGCTATTGTGTTGGCAGAAGCTTTATCTAGAGCCGTGGCTGGAAGTTTAATTTCGGGCATGCCTTATGTGAGTGATATTGAGCAAAGTAAAAGTAAGCCTTTAGCACAAGCTCAATCTTCATTAGAATTAATCATCTTGCTATTGATTGGATCAGCCCCTCTCCTATTTTATTCAATCGACATTATTTTTTCATTATTGATAGTACTCATTATTTTTCGCGCCTTATTTAAGCGATGGCTTATGAATAAAATAGGTGGTTTTACCGGGGATTGTTTAGGAGCAGCGCAACAAATATCTCAATTACTTATTTATCTAACCCTTGTTTTTTTTGCCAATGAAAATATTTATCCTGTAACTGTACAGGGAGGACTTGGATGATTCATTTTGTTTTAGGAGGGGCTCGCTCGGGTAAGTCGCGATTTGCTGAACAACAAGTTCGAGAGCTTTCCGCTAATGTAAGCTCAAACCTTGACGGTCAGAATATTACTGATAATACCTGCAAGCGAAAAGTATACCTCGCGACGGCTACTGCCATTGATGATGAGATGGGTAAAAGAATACTCAAGCACCAAATTGATAGAGGTGATAACTGGCAATTAATTGAATGCCCGCTATCTTTGGCTGAGACATTGCATGACCTTGACTGTAATAATGTTTATTTATTAGATTGTTTGACCTTGTGGCTCAACAACCAACTTTATGCAATGCATGAAGAAGATAATTGTCAGCAACGTCAACATTTAGAAGCTGAAATTGACAAGTTAATGGTAAGTTTAGCTTCACTAACTGTTGATATTGTTATTGTTAGTAATGAGATTGGTTTAGGTGTTATCCCTATGGGGCAATCAACACGTTTATATGTTGATTATTGTGGTTGGTTAAACCAAAAAGTTGCTGGAATTGCTGATGAAGTTACTTTGGTTACAGCAGGTCTTCCGCTGTCTATTAAATCGATGAAGTCTAAGCCTGGGCCTAAGTCTAAGTCTAAGTGATGTTGATTTTAATATGATTGAAATTGATTTAATAAGGCATGTAAAAGTTTCGGGTAAATCAGCTTTATACGGCTGTACTGACGTTGCGCCTATTGCTACAGAAAATAGTCGTCTACTTAAACGTTTAATTGCACAACAAAAAACGTCTAACGCATACCAAATGGTTGTTTCATCGCCGTTGATACGTTGTCAAAAAATAGCGAAGGACTTCTCTAAAGAATCCCAATTACCTTTGACAATATCGCCCACGTTACAAGAGATGAATTTCGGGATCTTTGACGGTGTTCCTTTCGATGACTTATGCTTCGATGACTTATGTTTCGGTGACTTAGCTTTTGATAGTGAACTTGTCGATGAAGGCCTTATTAATAAAAATCCTGAACTGCTTTGGTCTGAACTTGAGTCATTTTTTAACGCGCCCGCTGAAATAATGTTACCTGAAGCTGAACTATTAACTGAATTTCATAAAAGAGTGATATTGGCTTGGAGTAATCTTGTTGAGAAGCAAATTAACGTTGTGATTAAGCAGAATGAATCCCAAATACCTAAGCGTATTTTACTTATTGCTCATGGTGGTGTTATTCGGATGATCTTAGCGCATATATTACAACTAGATTGGCAACAAGCGAGTTGGCATCAAAAATTACAGATTGGTCACGGAAGTCTTTCACGTATATCTATTAATATACCTTATCAAAATATAAAACTAAGCCAAAAACACCCAAATCAACAACAACCGAACCAACAATACGAACAATTACATCAACAAGTGACGTCCATTGCTATACCGTTTCTTGAAGGATTTTAAAATGAAAGCAAAACAGAGTTCCTTACATTCATCTAAAAATAATGTAGAACTAGCACAATCAAATCAATGTAAAACACTCATGGTACAGGGGACGACTTCTGATGCGGGTAAGACCACCTTAGTGGCGGGTCTTTGTCGTTTATTTGCGGACTTACATATTAAAGTAGCACCTTTTAAACCTCAAAATATGGCGCTTAATAGTGCTGTTACTCCGTGTGGAGGCGAAATAGGTCGAGCACAGGCACTACAAGCTAAAGCGGCACGCTTGCCGTTAGATGTCGATTTCAACCCTATATTACTAAAACCTAATAGTGATACAGGTGCGCAAGTTATTGTTCACGGTAAAGCTATTACTCATAAAGTTTCGTCAAATATGGAAGCTAGCGAGTATCAAGACTATAAAAAAGTAGCTATGCAAGCAGTGCTTAGTTCTCATCAACGATTAACACAACAGTATGATTTTGTCGTTGTTGAGGGGGCGGGAAGTCCAGCAGAGATAAACTTACGTGAGGGTGATATTGCCAATATGGGGTTTGCTGAAGCCGTTGATTGCCCTGTATTAATTATTGCAGATATTGATAAAGGTGGTGTTTTCGCTCAACTAGTGGGTACCTTGATGTTGTTGTCACAATCTGAGCAGGATAGGGTTGTCGGTTTTGTTATTAATCGCTTTCGAGGGGATATCAAGTTACTTGAGCCAGGTCTTGAATGGTTAGAAGAAAAAACCAAGAAACCAGTGCTTGGCGTTCTCCCTTATTTACATGGTTTAGATATTTCCTCTGAGGATGCTTTGGTAACTCAGCAGTCATCTACTGAGGGAACTTCAGCTAAAACCAAAGTGAATATTGTAGTATTAGTATATCCACATATGAGCAACCATACTGACTTTGATGCCTTACGACATCATGAAGGCATCGATTGCCAGTTTCTATTTGCTAAAGGATCAGAGGGGGAAATTAATCCTGAAAAAGTGTCTATTCCACCTTGTGACCTTATTATTTTACCGGGCAGTAAAAATGTCCGTAGTGATCTAAATTTTTTACGTCAACGTGGGTGGGATAAAGATATTGCTAAGCATCTACGTTATCAGGGCAAGCTTATTGGTATTTGTGGTGGTTATCAGATGTTAGGAGAATTAATTGCTGACCCTGAAGGTGTTGAAGGTAAGTCTGGCTCTAGTGAGGGGTTAAGTTACTTTGCAATGAATACAGTATTAAAATCTGAAAAAACGTTGATTAACGTTTCTGGAACACTCCAACTTAATGAGCAAGAAACCTCAATAAGTGGTTATGAAATTCATGCCGGCGAAAGTACTCTTATTGATGATGAAAGTAAACAGAGCTCTATCCTTAATATTGAAGGTGAGCAGGGGGAATTAAGTCAGGGATTGATAAGTGAAGATGGTCAAATAGCGGGTTGTTATTTACATGGCTTATTTGATCAACCAAAGGCATTACAGCTATTTATGAGTTGGGTTGGTTTTAATGTCGCGGAGTCGGTAAGTGTTGGTGCCTTAGAAGAGCAAGCAATCGAAAGAGTTAATAAAGCCTGTCAAAAACATTTAGATATGTCAAAAATAGAAAAAATAGTTATAAATTGGTACCAATAGTCGAAAGTATTCATAATCAGTTACAAAAATTGAAAGGTAGTCTTCACAGTGATGATCTAAATCAATTCTTCGTTATTTCAACTTGTTAAAATCCTGAACTTGGTAATTTTGCCAGTTGATAGTCGTAATGAAGAAGTAATAGAAATGTCGATTTTACAAAAAAAAACTAAAATAAAAAACAATGAAAGCCACAATAAGGCAATAGTTTATTCGTGTTCTGGTTGCTCTAACCTCGCGCAAATGGCACATAATATTTCATTAACACTTGATGGTGATGGAGTTGCAGAAATGTCATGTATTTCAGGCGTTATGGGTAAAGTAAAGCCAATGATGGATCTGGCAAAATCAGGTCGTCCTATTATTGCTATTGATGGTTGTGAGCTTAGCTGTACAAAATCGTGCTTAGATAGCAGTGATATAATAATTGATTATTACTTTAAAATTAGTGATTTGGGCTTTGATAAACGAGACAAATGGGATGACTCACTAAGCGAAAATACCCTTGCAATAAAAACTGTTTATGCGGGCTTGATAGAGGCAGGTATTAACTTTAATCAATAACCAATTATCATTAATAAGACATCATTTAAAAGCGGTCTATTAACTAGAG
>Ga0308012_10000777_pt1 | contig 18152 bp, 32 predicted proteins | sample Neamet179_FD_203133 | JGI IMG/M metagenome (GOLD analysis project Ga0308012, IMG submission 203133) | Marine microbial communities from water near the shore, Antarctic Ocean - #179 | ecosystem: Environmental > Aquatic > Marine > Unclassified | place: Southern Ocean | collected 2014-07-25 | reverse complement strand
TGCACGGCTTTAGGCCGTCCGCTGATTATCTAAATTCTTTTGACTCGCTTGACAAAGCGGGTAAAGATAGCATATTCGATGAACTGTGCGAAGAACTCAAGCAAAACGAAATTAGTAACGGGATTCAAGAGCAAAAAGATGTTATTCTTTTTGAAGAGCTTGTTGCTAAAGTAATATCTTCTGGTGCCAAATCACGTACTCAAGCGTTGGATTGGTTAACCCAAAGGGAAACCTTTTGGAGCGGACAGTGTGTAGAACACTTCGTCTGGAATCAAGGTATCCTATTCACCGATTATGGAAAGACTCTTGTCAAAGAACTTTTAGCTATTGTAAAATATAAGGACTGATATGATAATGTGGTATGTTGAGGTAGTAAAGAATTGGAAAGATGGCGAAACCCTACTATGGGAATGCCTGACGCGGGAGCAATCACGCCAAATCCATATGGAGTGGTCTGAAAGCTCTGCTATGGTTCGCAGTGGCGTTATGCCCAATATTCAACTTGAACCTCTTATTGAAACAGAATATGACGGAATGGAGATTGTATATTGACCTATCTCGTGCGAGGATTGAACATTGGTGTAATATTGCTTGTTGTAGTAAATGTAGTGAATATCACATCTAAGTTTCTATAGGAACTGGTCTCTTAGCTCAGCTGGATAGAGCAAGTGCCTTCTAAGCACTAGGTCTCAGGTTCGAATCCTGAAGAGATCACCAAAGAATATAGGGGTGTAGCTCAGTGGTAGAGCAGCGGATTCCAAATCCGCGTGCCGGGAGTTCGATTCTCTCCACCTTTGCCAGTTTAATAAGTGTGTACAAGGCATATTACACATGTTATTGTAGTTTTATAGTATAAATATTATTGCTCTCATACGAAAGGAATAGGAAGTGCAAACTACTAGATCAGAACGTATTGCCAAGTCGGAGTCGGCAAGAGTACGGCGACGAGACTTAAAGGACGTCATGCTAGCAAAGTCTAGCAGATTTTTCTCAAAGATGAGAAAGCTTAAACGGCGAAATAAAAAATTACCTAATTAAAACTTAATGTTCGCATAAGGAAAACATATTATGAAACTTTTAATGACTACATTGACAGCAATCGCAATTGCATTGCCAGCTTATGCGGACACTGTTCGCGCTACAATTTCACGTGTAGATCCAATCTATACAAATTCAATCGTAAACACACCTCGTAATATATGTCAGAATGTTGAGGTTCCTATTTACGGTCATGTCCAACGGCAAAGTAGTGATGGCGAAGTTTTGGGCGGTGCCATTATTGGCGGAGTTGTTGGTAACCAATTTGGTAGCGGTCAAGGCAAAGACATTATGACTCTTCTTGGTGCTATCATGGGTGCTAATTCTCAGCAAGGTGGTAAATCATCACAAGTGATTACAGGCTATCGTACGCATCAGTCATGCCAAACGGTGTATGATTCACACAACGAAAAAACTATTAAACATTATAAAATATGGTTCACATGGAGTGGTCACGAAGGCACTGCTATGACATATAACAAATACCAGGTAGGAAATCGTATTCCTGTTGAAATATCATTAAGGGCAAAATAATGGCAGATATGTTTGATTTTGGGTTTACGGCAGTAGATGAAGACGAACTTGAAGCAGTACAAACGGCAGCATCAGCTGCCGGTACTGTTGAGGATCGTCTCGATGCATTGTATAATGCTATCACACCGTTACTTAATAATCTTAAGGCTAATCCACAAAAGGATTATATCTTATGGCCAAATCGCCTTGCAAAAGTTGAAGAGTTTGAAACACATCTAACTAAAATCTACAAAGGTGACTAATGTTTAAACGAATTAAAAAATTCTTTTATGATTGGATAACCAAGAAGGAAATAGAGGCCAAAGTGCCAAAATACCTAGGAGGTAAGTGAAATGTTTACTGCATTAATATTAGGCTGCTCATTAGAGACTGAATCGTGTCGTGTTATGGCATTCCCAGCTCCGATTCCTACACTAGAGCTATGCCTAGAGAGTCTATCTATCGGATATACGAAAGCCGAGCAAAACGGGTGGACCGTATTAGAATACACATGTTATCATTGGGATACTAAAGAAGATCTTAGCGATATGTTTTAGGCTACTTGCTCTCCGGTATTCGTAATACTTTATGAGCAAACCATTTTATTGCTGTCTTAATAGCCCAAAGAACCCACTCTTCAAAGAAGTGCCTGAGTATTCGTACAAATATTAATATTGGCGTATTGATCGCATCAAATACCACAAGCAAAATATCGACAAACAAGTCGATCATACTATCGACGTGCCACAGATCTCTCAACTTCTGACTTAGTTTAGCCTTTGTCTTCGCATACCAGCCAAACATTAGTCATTTAATGGATTATCAAGGGCCTCCTCGATCCTCTCAATGATGTCCCTCTTAAGTATGGCCATCTCTTCTTCTATATCCTTAGCAGTAGATTTCATAGTATCGCGCGTGTCTTTCTCAGATTCGCGCATTGTCATTTCTACATCTCGTAGGGTTGCGCCGGTCTCGGATCTGATTTCACCCATAGTATCACGTATTTTTTCGAGCTCGGCTTCAAGTTCTTTTGCCATAGCTTCTAATTCTTTTTGTGCTGCTTTAAGATCATCTTCTGCTTCGCTTAATTGAGCTTTAGTTTTGTTTTCAAATTTTTCTATACTAATCTCAGTTTTATTTTCAAAGTGTTCTACACTAGTTTCTACATGGGTTTTAGATGTCTCAACTTTTGCCTTAAGTTTATCTAGGCCACCGTCTATCCTACCAATATCGTCTTTAAGATCGTTCTTAATGTCCCGAGTGTAGCTAATAGCTGCATCAAGCTTTATTTCTATTTCATTATTGCGGGCATCAATTTGATCTGTATCGATATTTTGGATGATTTCTTTCATATCCATATAATCTTTATAGACTTCAAATCCTCCCCACGTAGCACCGCCGAGAGTAGAAAGCGCAGTAATAACTGCAAACATCTTTCCACCAGTAAATTTAACTCCGCCAAATTCTACCTCGGCCATACTATTTCTCCTTAAAGTGTGACTACGCCTTCTGCGAGTAGTCTTTCCCTGTTAACCATATGTTGAGCAGTCACATCGTCCTTGCTTCCACCCATGTAACGTACGGCATGGCCTTCTTCTATCATAATATCAGTTATCATTCGCCCATCTTCTGTTGTAAAATCACCGAGTACTCGGCCAAATTTACCTTTCATATCCTCACCCTTCTTAGAGACTTGTGTCTTAAGAACTGGGCTTGGACCAAGTAGTTCGGTTATCCGTTTCTTTGCGGCTAACCCAAATACTTTCTCAGTTTTATCTGAAGTTCTAGATTCAGGCGTGTCAATGCCCATAATACGTACCCGCTCATTGCGTATCCACGTACCAAATCCTAAATCGATATCTACGTCAACAGTATCACCATCAACGATCTTGACTATATTTGTGCGATATTCATACATTAGTAATCCTGCTTTACTTGAATAGGCTTACTTGCGTATGCCTGAGTACCATAGAATGCAGCAACAATTGCAGCAACCGATACAAAGTATGTCGGTGCCATGTTACCTAGAATAGTACCGGCAGAGTCAAGCCCAAATGCGATTGCAATAACTACTGCAAATGGGTACAACAACATGCCGAACAAAGCAAACCATGCCATGTTTCGTTGTGCATCCTGCTTTTTATCTTCATTCTCAACGTTTATCATATGTTCGGCTTTTGCCATCTCTTCATCCGTTACTGTTCCATCACCATCTAAGTCGTATGCCGCGTATTTCGATCCTTGGGATAATTTTTTTTGTGCCATTTAATTACTTTCGTATTGCTGTCGGACCATCGCTCTATGCTTTTCATCTGAAGCACTGCTAAAGAAACGCCCGGCCGGATTATCATAATTTTCCTGTCCAGGGTAAATATCCTTTGGCAGATAGAAAGTGTTATCTTGCATCTGAGGAGTTACATAGACACGAAAGTTTGGATTATAACCAAGTAATGCAGACTGTGCATCTTCACTAGTGTCACCAGATATTGCCGCTTCAACTAAAGCGTCTTCTGCATTATTATCCAGGCCTGGAGACTGTTCTTCTTCTGCAGGCACTATTTGTCCTTGCTCGATAAGTGTATTAACTATATTCTTAATAGCACTATTTACTAGCTTAGACGTAATCGCATCAATCTCAATCTCTACAGTAATTCCAACAACTTCATATTCATTAGTATCATCAAAGTTGGAATTAAAATCCTGTTGATTAAAATCCATAGCATTATTATCTATACTAATATCACCACCTGCACTAATGTTTTCTACACCAGAGCTATATCCACTGTCTGATCCATCATATCCGCTACCTGAGCCATCAAATCCTCCACCTATATTACTTTCAACCTGTCCAAGAGCATTAGTCTGTCCAGCTCCTGTATCCATCGTATTGCTGTTTATTGATGAGGTAATGTTTTGATTAATACTAAACGTTGTATCGGCTTCTGATGATATAACCGATGAAGTAAGTGCATCGCTCGTTGCGTCAGCAGCAACGACTGTTCCAGCATCTGCCGCACCCTTTGCAATAGCAATAGGATTAATAGAAATGCTAGGAGCTTTTTGTGTTTCATTGGATATATCTGTTGGTAAGTCATCGTCTAAAATTGGGAGCTCTTCTATGAGCACGTCATCAATCGGTGGGAGGCCTGTGGCGTCAATTTCTTCTATCGGTTCAAAGAATTGCTCAGGCTCAATACCAAAGATCTCTTCAGGAGGATTAGTAAAATCATCTAAAGGAATACCACTATAGTCTTCCACAAAATCCCCAGAAAAATCATCTTCAGGAAACGATCCATCCATTGGTATCGAACCGTCATCATCAAAGGATCCATCCATCATAAAATCATCTATAATGCCACCTTGTGCTTCAAACTCTTCAATCATCTCTTGCTTCTCAGCTTCAGTCAATTCAAAGTCAAATAACGAAGGTAAGCCATCTTCTTGTCCATCAAATGTAAAGTCCGGGGTACCGGTAAAGTCAAAGATAATTACGCCATCTTCTTGTCCATCAAAGTCTTCAAACATACCATCATCTTGTCCATCATAAGCACCGCCATACTCTTCTTCAAGTGCAGTTATCATTTCATCTAGAGTAGGCAAACCAATTGATTTATTGAATGCATCTTGGTATCCATAACATGTAGGGCTTGATGCAGGATCAGCTACACAATCTATAGCTACTTCTGCTACAGTAAATAATAATTGAAGTTGTACATTTTTAATCTCAGGCCCGTGATATCCGCTCGTATATCCGGCGTCATATCCATCGATAGTCATACGAATCTGACTAACATCTGAGCCGTCTAGTTCAAAATCTTCTTGTCCGCTAAAAGTAGTCCAGCTTGCAATTAGATAATTGTAATCGTATTTTTTATAAAACAGAACATCATCGTCACTTTCACCCAGAAACTCAACATAAACAGATAGTAGATCCTGGCTTTTGCCTAAGCCTATCTTATCATAAGGACCTTCAGTCGTGTCCTCCTGCTCGCCTCCAGCATTACGATTCAATACTTCCCACGAGTATGTGTACCCATTGACCATGATGCCAAGATCTTCAAAGGCTGTAGCATAAGCTGCGATCTTACTGTCGATACTATTCGCATCAATAGTATTAACCAGCGCCATATTATCTTCTGGCCTCCAACTAAATCGCATCGTACCATCTTCAGATATTTGTGGGCAACCACGATAAGCTGGATTAGAAAACCAAGTACCTACCATGTGTGCAGCATTATTACCCCACGTTCCATGTCCAGCTGGTCGATATGTACAATCTCCTTGGCTGTCAGGGCCGCTCCACGACAAAGGATTCTCAACTAAATTGTCACTGATGTATTGTTCACCAGGCACTGCGTCATAGGGATCTTCAGGTGCTAGTATCGCGCTGTCAGCGTCAGTTTTTTCTTGGCTATAGACCGATTGACAACAAAGCAATAAATAACACACCAGCCATAATCTTCTTAACTGCATCATTATCTTCATTTCCTTTTTGAGCTACAGGCTTTCGATCAGGACTGGCATCCCACATTGCCTGAGCTTCCATTCCGATAGTTCCTTTAAACGGACATGGAGTTCCGGCCATTTCCATAGCTTCAAATATTGATTTTTCTTGACACATTAAAGCAACCGATGCTACTTTCATGCCCATATTATAAAGTGTTTTGGCGTTTTTAAGACGTTCACAATTTAAGTCACGTACTGTACCACCACCAGAAGCACCTAGGATTTGAGTTTGAACCGCAGCCGAATAAGAAACAGTACACGTATCATTTCCACCTAGCATAACAGTCGGCGCAATAGCCGATGGAGGTGGAGTCTTGATTGTCTGAGTAACGTCAGATGTGTTCTTATTTGTATTCGTGTTGGTTCCACTAGAATTTACTGTAGTATCATTTGTGTTACTATTAGTATTACTATTAGTATTAGTGTTAGTAGCAGTTGAAGTCACATCTTGGTCAACGGTGGACGTACTATTCACAGCCGAACTGTTTGTATTATTACTTGTCGAATTTACGGTAGAGTTATTAGTATTGGTATTGGCACTAGTACTAGTATTGGTGTTTGTGTTCGCGTTAGTATTAGTGTTCGTATTAGTGTTGGTTCCAGTAGAATTTACTGTTGTATTATTCGTATTGGCGTTGGTGTTAGTGTTGACATTAGTGTTCGCGTTAGTATTAGTGTTCGTATTAGTCGAAGTAGAAGCCGAAGTATTATTATTAGTATTAGTGTTAGCGTTTGTACTCGTAATAGCAGAATTGTTGGTATTTGTATTTGTACTATTTACTGTGCTATTAGTTGTAGTATTGGTAGTACCATCTGTGTTCACATAACTTGTAGAATCATATTTACCGTCGGCATCATCGGCAACTTGAGCATACGCCGGACCTACTATAATCGCAATATAGACAGCTATTAGTAATAATCTATGCATCTCAACCTTTTCCTTATATCCCTTACTTAGATATTATTTATAACAGACTGTCCATTTTTTGACAGTATAAATAGTCACATGTTAGAACCTGATACAAAAACAGAACAAGATGTTTTCTTTGATACCTTTGATGAGATGTGGCCAGAAGCGGCCAGCGTACCTGTCACTTTCCACGAAGAGATTGACAATATAATTTACGAAAAAGTTAAGAGCGCATTAATAAGATTTGATTGGAATCAAACAAAGGCAAGCAATAGCCTTGGCATAAAGCGTACTACCTTTATTGCTAAATGCAGGAAATTTAATTTATCGTATATTTAATAAGGATTTGTTATGAGCTTTTGTACTGCACCTTTTACACAACTGTCTATAGATCCTAGAGGTGTGTTATTGCCGTGCTGTAGATATCCAAAACCATTATCGGATATGAAAGATGAACGTATCGATAAAGGCTGGAATAATGAAAAATTTCAAGATCTTCGTCAAAGGTTTTTAGATGGCGAGAAACCTAAAGAATGCAATGATTGCTGGAAGGCCGAAGAATCTGGTATTGAAAGTCTGAGGCAGGTAATAAATCGTTGGACCGATGATAAATTACTCGGCGAAAAATTTAAGTCAGCAGTTTTAGACACTCCACCGGTATTCTGGGAATTTAAAACTACAAATGTGTGTAACCTTAAATGCCGCATGTGCGGATCATTCAATTCTAGTCAAATTGCAAAAGAAGATGAACCACCTGACGTGAGAGCACATTACCTAGCTCATAAAATACTCGGCACACATCACGAGCCAATTATTCGTGATTGGTTGAAGCAGGCTGACTATATTCTATTTGCGGGCGGTGAACCATTTGTGAATCAAGAAATTAAAAAGATTATGGACTACATAGATGAAGAAGGTCTTAACCACATAAGAACTTTAATGGTTACAAATGGAACTCACTGGAATAAGAAATTTGTTTCCCAGTTAAAAAAACTAAAGTCACTTGACATTAGAATAAGTTTAGATGATATCTATGAAAGAAATAACTATCAACGTGAAGGCTCAGACTTTGACGTCATAGAAAAAAACTTTATAAATTTTATAACTAATTTTCCGGATAAAGTAATGTTTAATTGTACTATGAATTGGTATAATATATATTATATAGATGAGTTTTTAGAATACGCTGATGATTTTAACACTCCAATTTCAATTCAATATGTTGAACAACCAGTTAATCTAAACATCACTAATCTGCCGGTTGAAGTAAAAGCGATAGTAAACGAAAAGTTTAAAGATAATAAAGACGAACGAATTCGCTTGATACTTAATAGAATGAATTTAGAAGGTGTTAATAAGATCGAACATTTTCGAGCACATGTAAAATACTATGATGAACTAAGAGGTAATAATTTTGCAAAAGCCTTTCCGGAATGGAATGAGATATTAGATAATGTACGGTGAATTTTCCCCATGTAATGCTCCATTTAATAATATGTATTTTAATACACAAGGTGAAGTTGCTCCGTGTTGGAAGCTTCCTGGATTTGGTGACAAGTGGACTGAGGATCGATCTGTAAATGATATATGGAATGGTGAGCATTTTCAAAAGTATCGTGATGCACTACTAAAAAACAAATTCTTAGATCGGTGTAAAGAGTGTAAGCACGAAATGGATAATGACGTATGGCCTCTTGCAAAGGCATATGGTGAATTACCTGTGAATAAGAATGGTTATCCAAGCATGATCGAGCTTGAGGTAAGCAACCAGTGTAATCTTGAATGCATAATGTGTTCAGTACTATTAAGTAATGGCCTTGCAAAGAAAGCCGGTGTAGGCGATCATCGTGGAATGCTAGAACCGTATAATCAATCATTTAGAGATCAATTGAAGGAATACTATCCACATCTTAAAGAGCTTCGATTTAATGGCGGAGAACCATTTGCTCAAAAACTAGTGTTAGAAATGTGCGAAGACATAGCAAAGATTAATCCTGGTCTTCCTATCAGTATTGCTACAAATGGTACTGTGATGAATAAGCGAGTACGCCATTTATTAGATATCTGTAACATCCAAATCAACATTAGTATTGACAGTTTAATTCCTGAGGCATATTCAAAAATTCGTATTAACGGTGATCTTAGTAAAGTTATGGAAAACTTAGAAATCTTTAAGGATTACTGTAAGAAGAAAGATGTACAAATATCAGTTATGGTAAATCCTATGCGTAATAACTGGGAAGAGATGCCATCATTCTTAGACTTTTGTCATAAGCATGATATAAAGCTTTGGTTCAACACCATACTTTATCCAAGACACCTATCGATATGGAACCTGCCTACAGATGAGCTTAAGGTCATTTATAATAAGTTATCTACTATGACTGCTCGTCGAAAGAATCTAAATGAATATAGTAAACTTCGGCATTTAGTAGAAGATCAAATTGCAAATTGGTTAATGGATTCGTATACGGAATCAAAACCAGACGATATGCATCCATGACATTTGCTGATTTAGTAAATAAGGAAGTTAGAATTGCGCTAGACCTTTCTACATATTGTAATGCGTCTTGCCCACAGTGTCACCGCACTGATCCTAACGGGCTTGGTAAGATGCCATGGCTTCCACTTATAAAATGGTCGCTAGAAGACTTTACAAGAAAGTTTCCACCAGGATCAATAGACTTTGTTTCACAGTTTGAAATTTGTGGAACTTGGGGTGATCCTATTATGAGTAAAGATATTGGCAAAATATGTAAATATATTATCGATAACTCGAATGCTCAAATACATTTGAATACAAACGGCGGTATGCGAACCGAAACTTGGTGGGAAGATCTTGGAAACTATTGTAAAGAGCGCCTGACTGTATATTTTGATATTGATGGCGTTGATAACGAAATGCATCAGAAGTACAGGAAAGGTGTAGATCTAAACAAAACGCTTAATAACATGGAAGCACTTTCCATTACACGTGCACACACAAAAGCGTTTATAATTCTATTCAAACACAATCAAGATTATGTTTATGATATAAGAAAAATGTGTAGAATGTACGGTGCTCAAGAAGTCTATATTATTAAGTCTGACAGATTTTTGATTAATGATAGGTTTGAGTTTATTAATGAGTTTGGTAAAAAAGAAGTCCTTGAAGAAATAACTAAAAACTTAGATCACATAATCCAAAATCCTTGGATCGATAATGCTTCAAAGAATATGATGGCAACACATAATAAAACTGACAAAAGCAAGTATGCTAAAGATTGGACAATACATGGCCACAGATCTCACAGAGAATAAACCATGCATTACGTGCAAGTGGTTAAATGAAGAAAAAATATTAGTAAATCCAGATGGTCAGGTATTACCATGTTGCTATTTAGGTAATACAAATTTTTTAAACCTGTCAGATCCATCAAACAGGTCTGGCTGGGATAAGGATGGATCTGTATTAAATAAGTATAAGAAGAATAGGAATAAGTATAATTTGAATGGCCACACTCTTGAAGAAATATTAACTTCTGATTGGTTTAACGTAGATCTTCCTGAATCATGGAAAAGCTATGAAACTCTTCCATCTGCATGCAGGACTTTTTGTGATGAACCAGACACTACTCCACTTTCTTGAAAGATCTAATCCACACGTAAATTTTTCTCGTACTATCAACATGGATATATCTAATAAATGTACGTTAGAATGCCCATGTTGCAGACGCTTACAACATATGAAAAAATATGGTAAAGTTTTAGGTGAGACGCTTTCTATAAAAGACTTTGAAAAGTATCTTAAGTATTTTGACCACTTTGATTTTAGCGGACAAGTTTCAGACCCATCTATGCATCCAGACTTCAAAGGTATATTGCATAAGGTCATAGAGTATGGTAAAAGTGCCTCAGTACACACAGCAGCATCACACAAGCCAGTAAAGTGGTACAAAGAAATATATGAAGAATGTACTAATGAAAATATTTCGTGGTTCTTTGGAATAGATGGACTACCAGAAGATTCACATAAATATCGTGTAAGGCAAGACGGCAAGAAGCTTTTTGATATGATGAAGATGTCTACAGAGTATATGGATCCTAATAATATCATATGGAAATACATCGTATTTAAATACAACCAGCATGATATTGATACTTGTAAAAAGATGGCACGTGATATTGGTGTTATATTTAATGTCGTATATTCAAACCGATTTCCGTCCAAAGAATTCAGACCAGACACAGAGTTTCGATCTACGGTACCAATGTTAAATAAAGTATATTATCCGGACGGAAGTGAAGAAATATGGTAGATAATGAATTTGAACCTATGTGTCTTGTCAAAAAATCTCTTCTTATGAAAAAAGAAGGATTTGCTCATACTGCTACAGGATATTTAATACCATGTTGCCATATTGACTATGAGCACAAACCGCCAGATCCGTTATATAACGGATTATTAAGCGAAGATCTTAAACTTTCAAACAATGAATCTATCGAAGATATTTTACTAACGGATGAATGGTTAGCTTTTTCTGATGCCGTAGTAAAAGGAGCAAACGAAGGTCTTGAGTACGCACCACGTGCATGCAGGAAAATATGCGGTCCAGATAGACCAATCGAGCAAATTGGCAGAACTGATGGCACAGTAAAAGAAAAAAAAGTGCAAAAAATGTAAATTAACTGTTTACATATCATTCCAGATGTATTATTCTAATTACAGAAACAGTGATTAGGAGAAATCAAGATGATCAAGATTCACCAGATTCAATTGACAGAAGCTCAAGTAAACCTTGTCAATGCAGAAGGCCACGATGCAGTTCCTGCTCAGGCAGCTAAATTGTCTACGTCATTCTTTGGTTCATCTAAGTTTGAAACCGAAAACTTTGCTTACTACACACCAGCATATGACGTTCATACGGACGACATGGATGTTGCTTATGAAGTTACTAACCTTTGGAACAATCAACACATTGTCGAAGTTATTGGCGATCGTGGTTATTCTACTTCGGTTGGCGATATTCTTGAAATGCGTAACGGCGAATTCTACATGGTTTGCAACATGGGCTTCGAAAAAATCGAGGTGGCTGCATGAAACTTTTTCCTATATCCCAAGCTACAAAATTCAATCTAAATGACTTTGAAGCTGGCTGCAAAGCGGCCACCGAAGAAATGAGAGATCCACACTTTAACATGTGGATTGCGATTACATCTTTTGATAATGATCCTGCAGACAGTGCTTTTCAACATGGTTTCCTTAACAAACTTAAGTCTGCTTGGAATCGTAAGCTTGAAGCTGAAGAGGCTGACTTACAATATGCGTTGAGCAGAGGAGGCGAATAATGTTTCGGCCATCAGTCACCAGTCTGTTTCATCAGCAACTAATTATGAAAATTTTAGAATGTGATGAGGCTTATGCTAAAATCATATTTGATAAGATAAGCTCTGCTGATTTTGCTATGGATGAAATGAGTGGTGCACAATTTACTGCTGAAGTACAATGGACAGATTTATGTTTAACTGAGGAGAGTGCGTAATGGTTAGTTTAATCAGGGATATTGAAACACTTAATAGTGTTTTGATTGGTGTTTGTGAAGGTGCTTCAGATGAGAAGCATGCGGCAATAAAGATGTTGTCAGACTTGCTAAAACGCAAGGAGCTAGAATTTAAAACATTTGAGGAGGAATATGAACCACTAGAAATGGATGTGGTTGATTAATGTTTACGAATGAAATTGATTGGGATGAAAGCATTACTACAGTCTTATGTGAGATCGATGCTTACGAAGACGTGCAAATGTTCATCGACGAAAACGAAGTATACATAAGACAGTGGAACACAGTACGTGAAGACCACGACTTGATTGTCTTGTCTCCTATGATGTTCACTGAATTATTACTAGCACTCAAACAGCCGGAAGGCAGTTTCCATACGAGGAAGAAAAAATGACTAATGAACATATGCAAGTTCAAATTATGAATATTATTGATAAATTAAAAATCATCGAACAAAAATTGTCTAAGGTTGAAGCACGCGTTTTAACACACAATGATGATATTCGTAGTATTCGTAAGCATACTGATGCAATTAAATCCACACTCGGAGGACTATGATAATGATGACTGATGCACAAATGGAAGATCGTTTGGCTTTAATTAAAAAAGTTGGTAATCGTCGCAATAAAATGTCTAAGCTTAAAGCTAAATCTAAGGCTCTACTAAATTCTGGTAATCTGCCAAAAAAGACGAAGCTCGTCCATGGCATTTTTATTCCAACTGATGACATGACTAATGTTAATACGTATACCGATGCACCAAAATATGCAAAGGTATATTACGGCGAAACTGCACATGAAACAACAAAATTTGATAATGATTGGAATTGATATGAAATATGAAAGACAGTGGCTTGCAACTACCTTGCAGGAAAATGAGTGCAAAGTTACATTCACTAAGAAAGACGGAACACCTCGCGTAATGTACTGTACGCTGCATCCTTCTTTCTTACCACCGGCAAAAAAGGAAGATCCTTTAAGCCAGAAAAAAGTTCGTGCTTTAAATGAAGAAGTCGTTGTAGTATATGATACACAATCTGAAGGTTGGAGATCTTTTAGGGTTGACAGTGTGCTCTCTTTTGAAGCCATATAAATAGAGATACCAATATTGGTATCCATCCACCCTCAAAGGAACTCTTTAATTATACCACCATTTTCGATATTTGTACACATTAAAAAGGAAGACTAATGAACTTTTATATCGAACCAATTTGGATGGCGCTAGCCTGTGTGGGCCTTAGCGCTTTGACAGGTTATTTAATTGCTAGAACAAATTTCGCTGCGGATAATGAAAGAGCTATCGAGGACACTATCACATACCTTTGTAAAGAAGGTTATATAAAGCATAGGCATTTATCTGATGGTGAAATCGAAATCATTCCGTTAGAAGCAGAACTATAAAATAAAATGCACATAACTGAAAATAAAAGTGTACATCCGATATGTATTGTAGTAGTATGAACTATAAACAAAGGAGACTTCATGTCACATTCAATACAACTCGATATCGATTTTAACATTACTACTTCTAAAATTAAATCACTTACTAAAAAATATAATATTAACTTTGAACTTATAACTAAATCTGGACCTGCTTCTGGAAATCCTATTTACAAGTTTTCTTCTAACATTAAATCAGATCTTGAATTATTTTTAAATAAAAATTACCAAACAATATCTGCCACATCTGGAATTATTAATATATAATCATCTTAAAAAATAGTGTAACATAAAAGTTACACTATAAAATAAGCTGTGTACAACCTATTAATAATGTTGTAGAATGTATTATAGCAACGTTTTGGAGGATACTACTATGGTTAAGAGAGACACTATCAAAATCAAGTCTAAGAAGCCACGCAAGCCTATGTCAGAGGAACAGCGCAAGCAAGTTGCTGAGCGTTTTGCCAAAGCTCGGGCCGAAAAGCTACTAAAAAATCCACCGTCATATGCATACATTGCTGATAATGTATTGGCATTGCCTGAAGATGACGTATTCTCTCTTAAAAATATCAGACGCTGGCAGGCAACTCAGAAAGAGATCTTGAAAGAAGATAGATCTATTCTTCGCAAAGAGCCTAATACAAAAGGCATCTACGCAAAGGTATCTGCTACTGCCGGATACATTGCAAACCTAGATAGGTTCTTGCGTACCGGAGATTACTGTGATGACTTCTATGGTGAACATAGGGAACATGCAGTAAAGTGGAGATGCGTACATCCTGCATACGATAAAGAAGGTAATATTAAACGAACACATGGCGTATTTTATTCAGACCTTGGATTTACCTGGAATGATATGGCGGAAAACGAGGTTGAATGATAGAAACACAATTTTTAACAAAATCAAAATTCTCTGTTCTTATTGAGAATGCCGTAATTAAACAAAAAATGTCATACATCGATGCGGTGTGTGACATTTGTGAAAAACATAATATCGATACTCAGGATGTGCGCAAGTTTATATCTGCGCCCATCAAAGATAAGATTGAAGCCGAAGCAATGAAACTAAATTACTTACCACGTGGTAATGAATTAACATTTGAGTGAATGTAAGGATTTATAATGCGTATTGATAATGATGTAAAGCTTGACTACAAAGATGTACTCATCAGGCCAAAGAGAAGCACTCTCAAATCTCGAAAAGAAGTAGACCTAAACCGTACGTTTGATTTTAAAAAATATCAGTATGGCGGCGTGCCTATTATGGCAGCCAATATGGATGGTGTTGGAACTATGGATATGGCTGCAGCACTGTCAAATCATGGTATCTTTACGTGTCTCGTTAAAACCTATAGCGTTGATGAACTCATTGAATATTTCTCTGCATGGGGCTTTACTAATACCACTGCAATGAGTATTGGCATCAGTGATAAAGACTACGCTAAATTTGAAGATGTTTACAGAAAAGTAGGCAGTAATTTAAAATATGTCTGCATCGATGTTGCGAATGGATACACTGAACGATTCGTTTCATTTGTAAAAGAATTCCGTAAAAATCACCCATCCATTGTAATCATTGCTGGCAATGTAGTGACCGGTGAAATGACAGAAGAATTGATTCTGGCTGGAGCTGATATGGTTAAAGTAGGTATCGGTCCTGGTAGCGTATGTACTACACGTATTCAAACAGGTGTTGGTTATCCACAACTTAGTGCTGTTATAGAATGCGCTGATGCTGCACACGGACTGGGAGGTTTTATTATCGCCGACGGTGGTTGTACTTGCCCTGGTGACGTGGCTAAAGCCTTTGCTGCCGGTGCTGACTTTGTTATGCTTGGTGGAATGTTAGCCGGACACAATGAAGGTGGCGGTGAAGTAATTGAAAAATATTATAAGACAGGTGAATGGGTTAAAGATGTAATGACAATTGACGAAATTGAAAAGACATCTTGGAGTGATAAAATCGAACAGAAAAAGTTTGTAGCGTTTTACGGTATGAGTAGTGATGCAGCAAACACAAAACACTTTGGAGGATTAAAAAACTATCGATCTTCTGAAGGCAGAGAAGTATTAGTACCGTATCGTGGTGATATTGATCACACTATTCAAGATATTTTAGGTGGCCTCAGGAGCACGTGCACGTATGCGGGAGCAAGTACACTAAAGCAATTAAGTAAATGTACAACCTTCATTAGGTGTACACAACAATTCAATGGAGTCTACGCCTAAAATAAACTATAAATAACGATGTACTACGACACATGAACGTGGTATAATACACAAACACATTACAGCAATACTACAGCAAATAAGAGGAACTAACATATGTCTTTTGCAGAACTAAAACGAAATAAAAGCTCAATCTCTAAACTCATCCAAGCAGCCGAAACTGCTGGCGGTGGTGGAGAAAAGAAGAACTACGGTGATGACCGTGTATGGAAACCAACAGTGGATAAAGCCGGTAACGGTTATGCTGTCCTACGTTTTCTTCCAGCAGGTGAAGGTCAAGAACTTCCGTGGGTTCGGTACTGGGATCACGGTTTTAAAGGACCAACTGGTCAATGGTACATCGAACGGTCTCTTACATCAATTGGGCAAACAGATCCTGTCGGTGAATTGAATTCCAAGTTATGGAATACAGGCATTGAAGAGGATAAAGGAACCGCACGTACGCAAAAGCGTCGGTTGCACTATGTCTCAAATATTCTAATTGTATCAGATCCTGCTAATCCTGAGCGTGAAGGCAAAACCTTCTTGTATCAGTATGGTAAGAAAATTCATGACAAAATCATGGATATGATGCAGCCAGAGTTTGCGGACGAAACTCCTACAAATCCGTTTGATATGTGGGAAGGCGCAGACTTCAAACTTAAGATTCGTAACGTTGAAGGCTATCGTAATTACGATAAGTCTGAGTTTGCTTCTCCTGCAGCTATCTCTAGCGATGAGGATAAGCTTGAAGCTCTATATAATGGTATGTACGATCTAGCAGAGTTTGAAGATCCTAAGAACTATAAATCATATGCTGAGCTTAAAGCCAAGCTTATGAAAGTTCTTGGAGAGTCTGCAGATGCCGGTCAGGAGTCATTGGCCCAGGCAGCTCAAATGAATGAGCCAGCACCTGATCCAATGTTTAATGCTCCGGTAACGGCAGAGGCTATTAGTGAGAAATCAAATGATGATGACACACTATCATACTTTGCCAAGCTTGCTCAAGACGATTAAAATGCCGATGGCATAAGAGCAAAGGGATCGCCTGCAGAGGCGGTCCCATTTAAGTTTGTGGAGTTAGCACTAGAAGAATTATTGTTTGCAGTATTAGTTGTATTATTATTAACAACAACCGCTTGTAAATTTGATGCTAGCTGAGCTTGCAATGACTGAAGATTTGCTAATTCATTGCCGGTTTCACTTTGTAGCTTACTGACTCTTGCAGTGCTTGCATTATCTCTAGTTTGAATACGATTTTTGGCTGCAGTTCTACTGGCTGCATCACCTACACCTACATTAATTGCCGGAATAAGATTAAACGCTGGTGTAAGAAATGTTTCAGGAATATTAATTTCAGGAAGTTTAAATCTGAAGTTCTTAGAAATCATTAAGTATAGTTCATCACCAAGATTTGCTATAAAGTTAGCAGCTCTTTCAAAGCTTGACTTAAATCCGTTAACCAACCTTTTAATACTGAATGAAATCTGTGATACTAGGATATCTTTCATCAGGCCAATATTATCACCAAGAGCAGTGACTATATCCTGTAGACTGAATGACAGTCCGCCTAGATTAACCTCACCAGAAAACTTATTTGATAACCATTTTTTAACAGTGTCAAATGCCATTATAGCAATATCGCCAACAGAATATTTGTTGGCTTCAGCTAGTGCTTCAGACGTCTTATCGAAACCAAAGAGTCCGGCAATCCAAGAGCCGATACCAGTAAATACCTTTAAAGCTAAGTTCAGAGGCATATATGCAAGATTTATTAAAGCTTTGGCCGGTTCATCCCAAGTAAATAAGCCAATAAGCCAATTCGTTGCTGATGCCCAGGCACTAAAAGCTATACTAGATATAGATGTGAAGATACCCTCTTCACCAGGCTTGGTCCAAGAGAATAGCCCACCAATCCAGTCCATTGCCAGTTTGATTGGTGCCATGATTATATCTGCAAGACATGTTGCTCCTGCTACTAATAGGTTAAGTGCG